>Ga0307512_10001181_pt1 | contig 37832 bp, 38 predicted proteins | sample 14_EM_MG_FD_200267 | JGI IMG/M metagenome (GOLD analysis project Ga0307512, IMG submission 200267) | Populus trichocarpa ectomycorrhiza microbial communities from riparian zone in the Pacific Northwest, United States - 14_EM | ecosystem: Host-associated > Plants > Roots > Unclassified | place...
GTTTGCAAGAGCTCAATTTAACCCACACCTACCGAGTGGTTTTTCGTTTCGTGGAAATCGAGAATATCGACTACCTGGTGTTACGGTATCTGAACACCGGCTTGTTACCATTGGAGGAGTTTTCCGAGGACCTGTTGTTTGACGAGGAAGCGTGATCTATATCTACAGAGGGGACGGCCTGTGGTATAGGTTTAGATTGGGAGTTCTTGTTGTACAGGAACAAGAAGTTGAGTCTTAGGATAAGACGAGGAGAGAAAGAGATATTTGGATAGGCGGCTGTACTTATTTCAATAAATATTGTATTGATTATTCGGACTAAGAACCCCCGTAACAGTATAATATTTTAAGTACTCTACGCTGTTATCTGGAAGAGGAAATTACAATATCAGCTTCGATTCGTATGAAGCCGGAGCTGTTACATCTGTACAAGGAGCTTTACAAAACTGGAGCATACTTTTACCGGAATCCCCAGAATCCAGGATTACACCTCATTATCATTGACAAACCAAGGGTCAATTTGCTATATGAGTTCGGAGTGCCCGAGGTGCGAAGACAACTTTTGTTGCATCTATTTGGGTCAGAGACTTTGCAGCGAACATTGCCGGAGGAGGGATTGTTTCTGCATCAGCTGCCAGTTATACAATATCGAGGAAACAAGCCCCTCAGTATACTGCCAGAAGTGTAACTTCTTGTCGGAGTGCTACAGCTATAAGCATTTAGGCAAGGTTAACGGAAGGGACTCCTACGTTTTGCAAAGGCATTGCATCGATCATTGTCAGCTCGAAAGGTGCCCACATAGAGACGAAGCTACAGTCGATTTAGGCAGAGTTATTCCGCCACCAGATTATAGTCATCTTGTTCAGAATGGCTGCCCCTCGGAGAAGGTTAACATACACCAGCAATGCGTTAGCCCACAGCAGCTCGAGGGTAGAGAAACCTCGGTCCCCTGTAGCGAGGCCAATTCCAGAATGGTGCCTAGGGTATCAAAGAAGAATAGAGGACGCCCGAAAGGAATACTTGCTAATAAAGGAGCAAGAGGAACCCCAAGAAGCGCTAGAGGGACAGGGGGAAATAGAAATGCTGGAACCAAATACCGACTGAGTGCAAGAACAATTGTCGGAACTCGCTCAACAAATCGTTCATGTTATCGAGGCATGTTACGAAGAGAAGGACGTTTTAGAGGGGGAATTTGATTCAGTTAAAAATGGAATTGTTGTTATGGAGAGTCGTCTCCAGACAGAAAAAAGTCGCATAGATGCCGAAATTTCTGGAGTTGGTACCATGGCAAGGTTCCAGGAGGCCATGCTTCAAGAACTCCGTTCAGGAATCCATGTGCTTCAATCGCAGGATAATGAAATTGTACAGGAAGCCACCGATTTGTTTAGCGGAATGCGTAATGAGTTAGAAGCTCAAAGCAAAAGAATAATCAATAATACTTTGCAGTTGCTAGCGGTCAAAAGTTCTACTCAAGCAACACAGAAGGGGATGTCTCTGTTAACGAAACGAGTGGATGAGTTAGCCAAGGTTACGGCAGCCATCACGACTTCACTAAAGCAGATTCCCACAAAGCTAGAGTTGCGACAACATGCAAGTTCAATGGAAGGACATAAGGTCCAGATGACTGAAGTTAATACCGGATTGACTACTTCAATGGAAGCATGCAAGTTTTCGCAGTCAACACCGTATAATTTTAGATGAACCAGCATCGCACCAGGACCCTCGGGAGTACGTCAACGGCCGACATATGAAAGGTTCCCAACGGAGTCAAATCTCATGGATACAGGAAGTGAATATTCCTGGCATGCGCAGCTTAGAGGAGGAGTGAGAAGTAATGCTGGAGGCGCAGAGGACGGAGCAGCTGGAGGAGCAGAAGGCGGAGCAACCGGAGCAGCAGCCAGAGGAGCAGAAGGCGGAGCAGCCGGAGGAGAAGGCTATGAAGCAGCTGGAGGAGCAGGAGGTGGAGATCCCCCACCGCCACCAGATCCGTCATCCGGCGAAGAAAGAGGCAGACATCCGTCAAGACACCAAAGACGCATTAAGGAATTAGAATTCGCCAAGCCTATTAAAATTAAGGAACCCAAGAATTCTTTGGAAAACCGGGCGAGGATTTCGATACTTGGTGGGTGTTAGTTCAGGTCTACATAGAGGACCAACCAGAAAAATTCCCAAAGGACCAAAGGACCATCGATTAGATAGGATCCCTAATGGAAAGTTATGCAGCATCATGGCATATCCAGTGGATTAAGCGAACCCTTAATGGCACTCATCCTAAGTCGATGACTGGTTATGTGAATTCGCTCAAATTAAGATTCGAGGATAAGGACGCTAAAGACGAAGCGTTCGCAAGTCCTGAGGAGGTCCGTTACGAAGGATGCATTCGCGACATGTTCACAAAAATCCAAACCTTTAACGATAAGGCTATTGTTTCTGGAGCAGCTTTGAAGAAATTGATCTTGGAACGGTTACCTCAGAAAATTCTGGATCAGATGCATGTCGTCGATCTTACCGGGAAAACCGATAACGAGATAATTACCATTATCACTAATGCAGGGAGAACTGCAGAAAAATGGGAAGCCGCCAGAAAGAATTTAGGTCTGGAGCCATCCTTTAGAACATTCAGTAGGTCAAAACCGTCCAAATACGAAGAAGCTTCTGAAAGACCAGAACCAAAATCGAGAAAGCGAGATCGAATCCGGAAATCAGGGCGGAAAAATAAAAAGGATAAATATGGCGAAAAGTTTAAAAAGAGCCAGTTTCAATCCAATTTTGACGCTACAAAAACCGAAGGAATAGACCCTTCAGAGTTAAGCCGAAGAAAGGCCGCAGGGGAATGTTTCAGGTGTGCCTGGCCTTCAGACCGAAAAGGAACACATGGGGTCAAGGACTGTATGAGACCAATTAAGTTAGGCAAAGGAACGGTGAGCCTCCCGAAAGCCAAGGTATATTAGAAAATGAAGATAGCGGGTATTGAGTTATCCAGCAAGGATGACGATTCGGAAAGTTCAGAGTCCGATGAGAGTTCGGACGATTCAGAGAGTTCGACCGATTCGGAGGAGGAATATCTGGATAACTCAGATAACGAGTTTGAGCAGGAACCACAGGAGGAAGGGAATTGGTGGGATTCACCAGAAGATTCGGATTAATTTCCTTTAGGCCAGCAGCGAGTGATTTCCTTTCCACTTCATGAAGACGCACGAACGGCTCGACAAGTCCAATGCAATCTGGTTAACCGTCTCTGCTTACCACGACCTCACACCAAAAAATAAGTCATATGAGGATGTTCCTCAATGGAATGTGAAGGAGATGAAGAAAATGAGCCGGTAACTGCAGGGATTGTAACCCAGTCTCCACGAGGCAGAAGCCCCACTCAGAGTCCCATATTCAATTACGCACTTGAGTGCACATGGGCATTGTCAGAATTCTATATGTATGTTCGATATAAATCTCATGATGATGCAACATTGAGCTGGATGGAGGACGCCTTGCATCGTTTTCACACATTCAGACATGTTTTCTTACTCGGCCAAGCTGGGAAATAGGTGAATGCCAAAGCCAATTCCCTGAGAATGGAACTTGTGAAGAAGCAAAACGTAGATGAGGAAACAAATGCTGAAATTAGGACACCGTCCAAGAAGTGGCGCCAGATGAACGCCTGGCGGGATTATATGAGCCACGAGATCGATGTTTCCAAGGAGTTAGATGTCAAATTCAACTTTCTGAAGATCCACTTGATGTCTCACTGGGTTGAACAGATACGTCGATATGGAGCCTTGCAACAGAAATCTACCGAGAGACATAAACAAGCACATAAGACGAAGCTCAACAATGGTTGGAATGCCTGTAATCGCAATCTCAACCACCTGCCACAAGTAATCACCTTTCAGGGTCGCATTCTCTGCTTCGAAATGAGAGAGGTCAATCTCTAAGCCCTCGCACAGCGTCGGGAGAACAGCGCTGCCGCCTGCAATGTCCTCCCTTCCGGTCCTGATCTCGCAGCCCCCTTGGGCTCCCAGTCATATGCGAAGCCCAAATTCATGGGACCCCAACACCGCCGTGATGGAGAGCATCCTGACGCCATGCTCAACGACTTCAGAGCATCACTTGATAATACGCAAGATGCAAAGCACCTCGTGGCAATATACAGTGGCACACGGGAGAATATCAAGCATAAGAGTCGTAACAAGACGTATATGTCGGATGAACAACTGCATGCAATGGAGCTCAGTATTTTCCATGGTATTAAGGTTCAAGTTGAGGGTTTGGAAGGTGAACGCATATCTCGGATGTGTCGATGCACAGGAAGCCGGAGCTGGTGCAGAGTGGACTGACAGAATGACTGGGTGTGGGTAAAGCAACGCCCGGGGAGGTGTTGTGGCGCGCTGAATGGGCGTCTCACCTGGAAACTGCAATGGCTATTCAAAATCAAGCTTCTATACGAGGATGGAGTTTTTGTCCGGTCGTGGTTAGCCCTAGCGCTCACCACAATACCTGAAAACTGGGGTAACTTGAATCCTGTCTCGCAATATGTACAAGTGGGAATAGCACCTACAGCCATTGCTTTGCAAGTTTTCAGCGTGGGAAACATCCTCTGCTGCACGCACGTAATTCCAGAGATAGCTACTAGCCGTAAGACAAGAGATGGAATGAATGAGCGATGGATTGTCACTTCCCATATACATCTGGCGACTTGGAATAATGTGTATAAGTAGCAAAGAGAGAAATCTATTTTGCATGCAGGTAGAAGAAACACAAGGAGAGATTTTCGCAGCGTCACCAATCGCATTGTAATCCCGATGCAAGCGCATACCCACGGAACCCATTCTGACGTATGGTCACAGTTGGCCACATCGCCAAACTGTTTGTTGTGAAATAGCAGACTGACAGAGCAAGAAGAAATGGTGGAACCACGATCGGAGGGCGATATGGAATGCGACGCGTGGTATTGACGCCGGGCTCAGAGCAATCCGCTGCCAGGGTGTCTCGGACGACTCTGATGGAGCGCATCCACTCTGACGTAGCCACTCTGCCCGCACGGAAATGTTTTCTGGTGATGCAACATATCATCTTCAAGAAATACTGGTCTGTCATGTGGAAGTACGTTTTGTCAGCACCGAAATGTCCCCCTGGTGAAATATCCTGGGCCTGATGGAGGATTGCTTGCTGCACAGACATTGGAATACACAACCATCGTCTTATCTGTACCTCTCAATGTTCACCCTTCGCGATTGTCATCTCAATTATCTCCACCCCTTCTGCTTCGTTCCCTTTGTTTGCGTTTGCATTGTTTCACACCTGTTCGTTGTCCAAATCTGCATGTAACCACAGTAGGCCAGTCTCTAAGATATAGAACCGTTGTGCTGACACCCATGATTTGCATCAGCAAAATGAATTTTAGTCACTGGAAGCCTCCAGGAGTGTCTGAGACGATGTGGAGTGTAAACTTAGATGTGTCAATTTCAGGAGAGTATCAGACCCCAGGAGGGCATTCCGGCCGGCCTTCAGAGTAACTGGGACCTCTGATGACTGGTATGGGAGTACCATGGGAGTGATTGTGATAAGTTTGAGAACATCCGGGAGTGCTGGAGAGAACTTTGGGAGCACCTGGGAGCACTGGCGACAAGTGTGGGAGCGCTGACGACAAGCCTGGGAGCGCCGACAACAAGTCTGGGAGCGCCGGCAACAAGTCTGGGAGCGCCGATGACAAGCCTGGGAGCGCCGACGAGAAGCCTGGGAGCGCCGACGACAAGCCTGGGAGCACCTGGGAGCGCCAGCGACAAGCCTGGAAGCACCTCGAATCACTGTACAGCAGTCTGGGAAAAATGACATCTTTGGGAACGTTGCAGGTGCGCCTGGAAATCATCGCTACTACTTATCATGCAACGATTTTTGAAACTCATGTATTCAGTTTGTATTCTCATCTATGTATCTATATAGCTACCCATCTACACAGTATATCGGGACTGTCTGCAGGCGCGGTGCTTGAGAGCAAATTGGAGGTGTGCCTGAAAATGACGATCAAGGGAATTCAGAGATACACTTCGAGGCCGTGATGGAGCGGGTTTGTGGATGCACTTGGAGGCGGTTATGGAGGGTATATGGAGATACACTTGGAGGCCATGATCGAGTGAACTTAGAGATGCACTCCGAGATCGTGATCAAGCGAGAGTGGAGATGCACTTGGAGGCCATGATCGTGCGAACTTGGAGGCCATAATCAAGCGAGTTTGGAGATGCACTTGGCGGCCGTAATCGAGCGAGTTTGGAGATGGCCTTGGAGGCCGTAATCGAGCGAGTTTGGAGATACACTTGGAGGCCGTAATCGAGCGAGTTTGGAGATGCACTTGGAGACCATGATCGTGCGAACTTGGAGGCCCTAATCGTACTAGTTTGGACGAGTACTTGGAGGCGGTCGATGGACGGCACGCCGGGTGCTGAGACTCTATTCATCAGTTAGTTAACTCGCAACCGTGAGAATGTGACAAGGTGACTTTAACTTTGAGCTCTCATGGATAGCTGACTAATGGCGGTCGATCATGAACGGAGGCACGCCGGAAGCTAAAGCCAACGTCAGGGGTCAACGCGTAATCATGAGACAGAAGGCAAGACAAACAATCCTCGGTGGATGCTGTACTCGGTGTATGCTGTACTCGGTGTATTCTTGTACTCGGTGTATGCTGGACTCGGTGTCAACTCATGATCATGACATGGCGAGATAGAGAGAGATGACTTGACTTTGGGTTCTGCAATGATGGTAGAGTTGTGGACGAGAAAGAGAGAGATGGAGGATGTAGATGAGAACGATGTGGAGGATACGAGCGGATATGAGAAATCAGGGGTACGACATGCCTGATTGGGATGGGAAGACCTCGTATCGGTGTAATTACATGCCGGATCAGGACTCGCACCTGCTGTATCGGGGATGGTAAATTGACTCGCACACGAAATTCTCCCAAGTCCCAGTTTCTGATGATGATTTCTCCCATCTCCTCTCATCTCTCTCTTTCTCGTCCTCAACTCTACCATCACCTAAGAACACGAAGTTAAGTCATCGCTCTCTATCTCTCCATGCCATGATCAAGAGTAAACACCGAGTACAGCGTACACTGTGTACTGCATCATCCCAGTATCGACTGTCTCCCAGCCAGTGTCATCTCTCGGCAGACCATGTTGTACTCAATTCTCTACATTACCACAATTACGAGTTAACCAATGAATAGAGTCTCAGCTCCCGTCGCGCCTCCCTCCCGAACTACCGCCTCCAGATTTACCACCTCCTAGTACTCCTCCAATCTCGCTCGATCCCGGCCTCCAAGTGCATCTCCAAACTCGCTCGATCACAGCCTCCAAGTGTATCTCTAAACTCGCACGATGATGGCCACCAAACTCGCTTGGTCACGGCCTCCAAGTGTATCTTCAAACTCGCTCGATCACGATCTCGGAGTGCATCTGTAAGTTCACTCCATCACGGCCTCCAAGTGTATCTCCAAATACGCTCGATTCCAGCCTATAAGTTCACACGCTCACGGCCTCCAAGTGCATCTCCAAACTCGCTCGATCACAGCCTCCAAGTAAATCTTCAAGGAGCGACGGCGGGTGTACGGAAATACAGTGGTAACGGAGGTGCATAGAGTGACGGGGAGTATATTCGGCCGACCCCGGAGTAGATAGACATTATCTCATTTCCATCTCATCTTATCATACAATGAAAATACACACTCTGTCCCAACTTTTGGTCTCACTCGCTCTGTCCGAGATGTCATGGATCCACGCAATCACGTGGATCCTCAACGCTGGGTAATATCAAATCTTCTCACCCGATTCCTACGCTCCCCGAACCAGAACCGCTCTTTCTCATGAATTCCGTTTGATGTAGCGAGAGGTGCGGCGGAGTGTTGATGGTGGGCTCTCTGCCTTCTAGCTCCATCGTTTCACTACAACGGCCTCCAAGTGGTGTATCTCTAAGTTATCTCAATGGGTGTGTCCAGGTCCAGGTGCTCCTCCGATTATGCTCGACTACTATCTGCGGCCAGATTGACCGTATGTATATATATACAGAGACCTAAATAATGCATGCCATATTATGATGTAGTGAATCTTGTGACTGTAACACAGACAAATATGATAAGACGAAATGCCTTGTCGTTGTGTAAGAACCACTGCTGTGAGAAGACGGCACCAAGTCCCCCGCAGTGCTGTGCAGCGGTCTCGGCTGCTCTCGATGTTTCCCGCAGAGCTGCGCAGCGGTCTCAGCTGCTGTTGACGTCTCCCGCAGATCTGCGCAGAGGTCTCAGGAGCGCCGACATTTGACTATTCTATCAGTTAAATCTCGTAGCTTCCTGAATGCACCTCCATACCTGCAGGTGCTTTCAGGACCACCTGAGAATGCTCTTGCAGAGTCTGAGAGCACATTGCGTAGCTCCAGGGGTGTCTGTGAGCATCTAGAAGTACTTGGAAGCACTGGTGAGGTCGCCCGGAGTGTCTGTGAGGGTTGAATGTTGCTTCCGGACCGATTTACATTTTGCTGATGTGCGTTCATTGGTCGATGTGGTGGATGGCAGAGGGCAGTGACTTGGGTTGGCCAAGCAATGTGGGAATAGGCCTGAGCCATTAATCATCAGTGATGTCCTCCTGGATGTCATCGACCCATTCTCCGGCCGCAGTAACTCCCAGTGCCCGTAAGTTCCATCACTCCCTTTGGCAGTCCGCATGGTGAGACAATGCATCCATGATCCGATTCATCACACCCGGAATGTACTTGACAATGTAGATAAAATTTTGTTCCACTGTCAGGAAATCGATAAGACGTACAGTGAGGTGTGGTTGTGTAAGGATCCAATGCAAGGTTGCTTGGTCTGTGTGTACCAAACAATGGCTGCTTGGTGCCATGTAGGTTGAATTTGCAGTATACCATTGTGTCTCAGATGCTGAAAACTACTCTGTTGCATTCAGAGTGACACATCTCCGCATAGTGTAATTTATGGCCGAATTGACGCAGTCTCTTCTCCGCGGTATCTTGCACCTGGGGAAGCACCAAGCCCCATGCGTATCAGCTAGCATCAAAATTCAGGCAATATCTGGCTTTGCGGTTCGTAAGAGCAAGGACTGGAGCATTGCAGCCTGCCTCTTTGGGCATGTCGAATATATGGTGGCATTCACTGTCCCAGGGCAAAAGAGAGCATCTGACTGTCCTCGGCTGTCCCAATCACCACCCAATGTCCCTATTTCAGTACGGAGGAGTTTCAATCACGTACCATGGCAGAACAAGGTGCGGGTCGTGTTCAATCAATTTTCTACAGTAACTTGTGAGCCCCAGAAGCTTCTGATGGCTTTACTGTTCTCAGGTTGAGGCTATAACCTGAATGCATGGGTGTTATGTTCCTGGGTGTGGATGCTGTCCATGTCAATGTCCAAGCCACAAAAATTGACTTTCTGACAAGCCCTGGCGCATTTTGCATGTTTGGCCTTGAGACCATGTTCTGTTAGCAAGGTAAGTACTTCTCGGACATGTATGATGTGTTACACCGGGGTACGACTGCGAATCATAATATCATTAAGGTATACGACCCTGAATTTGCGTTTTATTGGTTCCAAATGCTGTTCAGTATGTGCATTAACTGGCTGGGTGCATTCACCGGGTCTAACGGCAGGACTCGCCACTCGTACAAGCCCAATCTGGTGGTGAAGGCCATCTTTTGCCTCTTCACTGTGGCAATGCATATTTGATGGTAAGCAGCCACCAAGTTCAATTTTGTTAACCAGCAGGAGCTGTGCATGTAGTTGAGTAAGTCCTCAATATGTGTGAAAGGATAATGATCCTTGACAGTTATGGCATTTACTGCATGATTATCAATGCACATATGCAGTGTACTGTAAGGATTTCGAATGTATAATACTGCTGAGCCGAAAGTGCTTAGAGAGGGCTGAAACCAACTGCAGCAAATTGTCTCATCTATCTGGCACTGAAGCTCCTCTTCTTGACCCAGAGAGATGCGATATGGTGAGGGGGCTGGTATCTTGCCATTCAGGACAGGCTTAATTTAGAAATCAGCCAGTCCTCATTTCTACAATTTTGCTTACGTTGGCTTGCTGAAGATGCGCTGGAATTCTGTCAATAACTCGTAAAACTCACCTGGCACTTTGTCTATCTGAAGTGTACAGCCATCGCTGCATTGGTGCACTTTGAGCAAGAAGGCACATGTCAACAGACCGGTGGACACATATTTATGTTCTGCTCTCCATCTGATGTATATGCCCAAGGGTATCTCCTGGTTGAAAATTCCATTGTTGACATCGAATTTGCATAGGCCACTCGAGTAGTGCATTGAGTATTCCACTCTCTACTCCTAGAGGTTATCAGCTACGCACATGTTTTTGCTGTCAAGGTCAATTTCATAACGGCAGTTTACATCATGCATCAATCCTTTGCCGAATACACTATCAAAGCCCTTTCTGTCACGGACTGTAAATTGTGTCTGATAGACATATGACCCACCAAGTTCTAGTTGCAAGTTGAGACATTGCCATTTCTCTATGCCATCTTCAGCATTGACAATAGCCGTCTCCACAATCATCCATTGGGCATCCTGTGCACTTAGGACCTATGTCCCTTTGGTGTTGTAGTTTATTACCATACTTCCGACCTATATAGTACTGTAACGCATCGTCATCCTTCACTACTCTTCATCAGCACAATATATTTTTGTTACTGGGAGCTTCTGGAAGTGTCTGAGAGTTGTTGGACCAGAATGCCAAGGTGGTCAGATTCCAGAGTTTACTGGACCAATGCAGTGGCCTTCAGGTCCACCAAGGAACACCAGCGAAAAATCTCAGAGGATAAAGGAGGTCTGGTGAAAAGAAGGTAAACACCTAAGAGTGCGGACCAGAAGCCTCGGAGCACCCGGCATTGCCAGCAACACGCCTGGGAGCACCAACTAGCCTTGTGGCACCTGGAAGTCCTGGTGACCAGCATGGGAGTGCTGACAACAAGCCTGGGAGCACATCAAATCACAGTAGTCTGGGAATGACATCATCTTCTGTGCGAACGTTGTTGGCGTGCCTGGAAAACATAGCTACTACTTATTGTGCAATGATTTTGAAACTTCATGTATTCCGTTTAAATTCTCATCTATGTATCTATATAGCTACCCATCTACACATGGTATATCTCGACTGGCTGCAGGGGGTACTTGAAAGCAATTAGAGGTGCACCTGAAGATGATGATCGAGTGAACTCAGAGATACTCTTGGAGGTCATGATAAGTGAGTTTGGTGATATAATTTGGAGGCCGGGGTCTGGTGAACTAAAGGTATGCCCCCCGATGACATCCGATCGGGGGGGTTGTTCGATGCCCTTGTCGCCTGTAATCGAGTGAGTTTGGAAATACACTTGGTGGCTGTGAAGAAGCAAGTTTATTCGCAAAATGTGATATTGGTTTCTGAAACTGGACCCCAGGCACAGTTCTCTCTCCACATTATCCACCTACCATTCAAGCGACTTATAAGCAATCTTTCACAATGCTGCGAATAGTTCGGTGATGTGATTTCACCATCAACCTATTTCAGAATCTTGTTCAGTCATATAAGTTGGTTTACTGCACATGTTTCTTTCACCTTGGTTGTCTAGATTTGAATCTTTCAACGGTTTTTTGAACTGTTCAACTCATTTCAAGAATATTCTTAACTATTTAATCCCTTGAGACATCAATTATACACAAGCTTGCACAACTCCCATAACAAAAATTAAGACACCCAGAGTAAACACTCATCCCATGTCTATATATTGCTGCAATGAATACTTCAAGCATCGAATCAAATAATCTACAGCAAACACAAATTGAAAGCAATCAAGTCAATTGTGTTGCTCACGTACGAACATGTGCTATTTGGCTGCGGTGTCACCGGCAGCTGGTGTACAGCCCCTTGGATTGTGCATAGAGGGATGATATAAGTGGTTTTGACACTGAAAAGAGAGTTACAATGGTAGCTTCCATCATGCAAGGGAGCCATTGGAGGTTGATTGTCTCTCCTCAACAATCACCATTCCAGCAGTCCGACATATTGGCCCAGTTGCAAATGTCTGAACCAAGGCAAGACGCGCTTTAATGGTTGATTCACTATCCTCGACGATGAAGAGACACTTCAAACATGCAAGAATGCGTCCCGCAGTCGACTTCAAGTGTCTATCCTGACTCATCCCCATCCACAGAAGCACTGTATCAATGCTTTGTGGCTTAGGTTTTCTCCACCTTGTGGACCCAGTACAATGAACCATATGAACTGCTTGCTTGTCACGTTGAAAAGACATCACCCTGATTGCTACTTTGTGGTACCGAGTGCATTTCGCATCATTCAGATGACTGAAATACAGATTGCCATCGATGACATCTCTGAAGTTGGCAAATCTCTTGAAACCCCAAGCAATGTGATTCTTTAACTCTCCATTTGGCATTGCCCACCACTCAGCCAGGTCATCAACGGTATGGGTTTCTGGTCACAGGTTTTTTATCACTTGCTTGTTAGGCCCTTTGGTTAGCGGCATTTCATTGTCGCAAAGTTGTTTTCCAGCATTTGCATTCAGCTCTTGATACTGGAACACCACCTTTCGGGCGTTCTTTTGCAAAGTATGGAAGCTGGCCTCATCTTGATTCGATTGTTGGTATGCTTGTTCAAGATCCATCATCACCCTTGCTGGGAGTTCAGAGCTTGCATTAAAGAGGTTGCCCAGCTGTCCGATATGGTCAGAGGAGTAGTTCAGGTGATGCATGTTCAAAATGTTGATATCCGATTTGTCAACAAGTTGTTGTTCAATTTCTAACTCGATCTGCATATTATCTTCATCAACCCGACGACCCTTTGCAACTGCAAAAAGATTTTTGCAAGTGGGGTCGTGCTGCTGTTCCTCCTGGTTGTCCAAAGTACGGTGCATTATCAATGCTTCTGAGACCATCTTTTTAGATTTATTATCGTGGAATCGTCTGAAAACATCCTTGCGATGATGAAACCGCTCCAGTAAATTCTTCATGTACTTGATCCTGGCTTCAAGATGGTACCGGTACCGGGCCATTAGGTGAAAATACACCAAGTTCTTGATTCACAACAGGGCTTCTGTGAAGGGCATCATTAGGCTTGCCAAATGGTTTAAAAGAGTTGCCACGAAAACTGGAACAATCACACACCCTTGTGCTTTCATCTCCTTAGCACCCCATTGCGTCACCTGGCTTCATGGCTAGGTGAATCAAGTGAAGCCAGGATATGGAGCCATCATCGGCCAGAGCTGGTTAAATTTGCCAATCCCAGAATGTATCTCGATGAAGGACGTTACCCAGTACATCAACTGCCTAACCATACCGGGATCGACGGTATGAAGAATATCGGGAACATTTATTGTTGTCAGATAGATGCATTCCATATTCCAGATGATGTCTTCTGAGGTGCCAACTGCTCAATCTTCTAGATGTCATCTTGCTTCTCGTCACTCAGGCTCCTCTCCCTGAGTAGTGAGTAACATTTTTTGGAAGTATAGCTGATAGTCTCTCAAATGCCACAATGATGAATTCCCTTCTCCCAACAACAATGTTGGTGGTTGGCACACTTCGCCATGGGGCTGCAGGATCCAGTGCAAGTCAATGCTTTCGAAGTAGTCAGCCGTCCATGCACAGATGACAGAATATCATTGCCACATCTGACTGTCTGCACAAGGCATAAGTTGCCCAGTGTTGAAAAGAGTGTCGGGTGGATAGCAAATGAGCTCAAAGACCTGACTTAAAACCTCTCGATTGTGGATTAGTTGTTCATTCATGGCAGGTATTTATCTATGGTCTTTCACGCGATATATAGGAGGAACTGGAAGATGTGCAACAATGATGATTGCAAGATATGAATGCTTTGATCCAATCGTCGAGTGGATCTTCCCAGGACGCAGATACACCGGCTATTCGTTCTTGTAGCCTGAATAGTTTGTAAGATGTGTTTGGTCTGAAACGTCGAAGGAAGGGACGATGGTTGCTAGAACCGGCGGATGTAGCAATTGAAGTGGTTAAAGTCATCGTAGCTATTACGAAACTTAACTCACGTACCTGTTCGTTCCACCACCAGTCGCATGATCTCACCTCTGAGTAGATACGTTCCTCAGCATCATTGAATTCAGTTGCTGGAGCATACGACTGATGCTCCCTGAACGCAGCGTGGTGCATGAAGAACTCAATGCATTCAACAGGATTGAGGTCGGAGAAACGTCTGTAATCATAGTGGAGAAGGTTGTTCGGATCTGCCCACCAATTGGAATACACGTCAACCGATGTGTAAGAGTCAATGCCAAATGTGTAGGACATTTCATTCAATATTTTGAATAACGTGTGGGACAAAGTGCATCAGCAACATGTTAAATGGTTTGGAAATCATAACTGAACAACTCAGCAACTCTGAACAGCCACACGTATCCTTCCAGGTGCTCCCAGATGCTCCCAGATATGTTGAATGCAAAGCGATGTGCTCTCAGGTGCTCCGAGACTACTTCACCGGTGCTCCTCAATGCTCCGGAAATCAAGGAACAGAATACAAGAATTTCCTGAAGAGTGTATAGTTAGTTGTCTTCAAAATGCTTCCAAATCAAGCTATTAGAATGCACGAATTTCGGAGCTATTGGGTGTATTGGCCCCATCCCCGAGAGTATCCTGGTTAACCTCGAACCTGCAGCCATAATCTCCAGGCGTGATTTTTATAATGCTTATATCAAATCGTACAATTCAATTAACTATCTTCCTCCTGCACACCTTGATTCAGGCATTGTAACTTTAATACACAGTCCAGTAGGTATCTAAATCCACATGATTATATACAAGCCATACGCTATCGATTCTATCTCACGCAGCATTCTTTCGCACCGAATGTGCTGGTCCAACAATTGCTCCGACAGGTACAATATGGATCATATCAGTCTGTTTGACAACCCGGATCAACCCGTCAACACAACCAGCCCAACCATGTAGATCTTTGGACTTTGTTTGGAATCACCGCCACATATTGTTGAGGTTGAGGATGGAAGATTCATTGTTGAGTCTTCTTGCGCCTGGTAGAAATGGTCAATAGTGTTTTTCCGGCGGGCAGGAGCTCCTGAAGTTGGAAGATCTGATCCGGTGGAGTCCAGCTGAAGTATAAGACTTGAAAAAGAGGAACACAGCCTTGGAAGGTGTTATCGAGGTCACTGTCCGTATATTGGACCCTGATCTTATGAGATTAATGCATGATCCATTGGTTGGCATTGGTATATTCTACCTTGCAATCAAGTCCCAAACACTCAACAGATGCAGGGCAGTGAAATCGTTGACAGTAGTACAACAGCCCATTCTGAAGTTTAATAAATATACTGTCTATGAGTACATTCTAATCATATCAGAGCACCAGTCCACTAACTTCATGTCCCCAGTCCTCGTCAATTTGTGCACAAAATAGCTGTTCCAAGTTGGGAATTCCAAAATCTGCTGATGCATATCTGAGTGAAATTGATTTGATACTTCTGCACACTCCACAGACATGAGTTACTCTCTAATAATATACCTGCTGTGATTAGGGGCGGAAAAATGGCTCTTCTGGACAATGCTGGATGCGTACAAGATGGGCTCTGTGCACATTACGCAATTTATTGGTAGCTCATAGTAGGTTGAACACTTTTCCAGAGTCAATATCGTACCAGCCTTGAAGGGTAAGATACGACAGTGTCTCCTCCATATAGTCGAGACTTGTACACCAGTGATTGTGTTTGAGCATCTGTTCAATGTAATTCAATGTATTGGTAGATCGATATGTCTGTTTCAGGTTGCCAGTGTGTAGCCAGTCAGAAATATCAGTGATCAAATTGTCACCGGAACCCATTAGCCGAATTGACTCTGAGCTTCAGCTCACAAGATGCATCATTGGATATGCAAAATATGTTCATTGCTGTTCGATCGTTTGTCAGGGCTCCTGAACGCCAATTGCGTGCCACCAAGCTTCAAACTCGACCAAGCGGATGGAGGATTCCTTCATGAACCGCATCTGGTCTTTCAAAGTGATACCATCAAGCTCTCTCTCCAGCTGATTCACAAGGCGATCCTTATCAGTGATACTCCAGGTGGTGGCTTCAGGGTCAGAATCGGATAGACAGACCAGAAATTGCACACGCTTCTCGGTGGTCATGATTACTGCCCCGTCAGCCTCATATTCTGCAGCAGTCTCCATTTGAGCAATTGTTTCGGTGTATGTGCTTTGGGGACAGGTTGCCTTAGTCCTGACTTGGTGCAATAGTTGTTGCTCATGATGTTGGAATGATTTATCGAAAAGCTTGAGTTTGGAAAGGTGTCACCTGATAGATATTACTCTCCAATTGCTCAATTGCCCTCTGCCGATCAACATCTGACCATATGGTTGCTGCTTGTCGGGCTCTATTCAGGCGCACGTGAAATTCGCTTCATTTTGATATAGTAACCTTTTCAGCCCCGTACAGCTGAACCTCCATTGCAGCAAAGATTGTATGAATCCTTTGATCTTTTCACTGATGGGATTCTCTTGCCAACAGTTCATCCATATTGGCCTTCACAGACTTCAACATTTTCTGTTCTCGAAAAGCACCGATCATCTTGTAAAATTGCTTCAGTACATCGTTGAGTGCTGTGAGGGATAGATCGGAATGACTTTGTTGGCTGACAAGTAGAGAGAATTCACAAAATGCCCACACTGCTCCCATCACGATTTCATCAGAGGCTGTTCCCACCGCAGTTTTCCCAGCATCCTGGGAGCAGTCAAGAATTGGGGTGCAATTCACTCCCAGTGTTTTCATCATGCCCTGGATTTCATTTCTCTGCCTGGAGCGGCTTTTCACTTATCGAATGGTTGAGAGACGCGATGGAGGCCTGGACATCGTGGTACTGATGTGAAACAATTGTCAAATCCATCCTAGACATTTCTTGCTTTCAGGAATTTGAGCAGCCAGTGCAATAAGTCTTTTACTAAACCCAGGTGCAGCTGATGCAATTCATCGGGCTGCCACAGGCGATAGACATTGCATAGAGAGTATTGCCATAACTTGTTGCGGATTGGATGAACACCAAGAGTGTGGAGAACATCAATATCAGTTTCGTCCAGAAGCTCCAAGAACACATGCTGATCTCTACAGTTATCAAGTGGTCAAAAAGTCGAATGCCCTATCTGCTCACCATTCGGAATTTCACACATTGGGCAGCAGCTATATGAGATATGGTCAAGCATGACTTGTCAGGGATAATCCCCGACCCAGGCAGCCAAAAGAGCGGAACATTGTCTCTGGAATCCATCATCACAATTCCATTTCAAGCCAGGGCCGGTTATTACAAGATTCCTGAGTGGGGACAGCACTGTTGCAACCGCAGAATGCCATGCCTCATCAGTATTTGTGGCACCTTTTGGGGGACAGGGGATCAGCCCAACATGAATCCAGGTGCGGTTTGTAGGTGTGCGGTGGATATCTTTTCGAATGTTACCAATCATGAGATACAGCAGCCAGGCATGCTGGTCACCCGCACAATTGGTCATGTGGGTCTTGTCGGATGCACAAATAACTGACACAATCGTCGCTCCGGCAGGAAGCTAATCTTGCATATCCCACCACCAATCACCTGTGTTCATCTTGCTGTATATTTGGCGACTTTGCGAGTCTGCAAGGTGCACAGGTTGAAAATCGAGGTGCGCCTGAACTGGGAGATGTGCCAAAAAGAACTGTACACATTGGAAAATATCCCTGCAGTATAATGTTCCAAAGATGTGCAAATGATCTTCAATCCAACTATCATCGCTGAGCCTGAAATTGAGTCTAGAGATGAGCTTTGATTGAGCATCTGGTGGTTGAAATGATTTGATATCGAAGTTGTCTAGTCCACGCCTCAGATGTTGATCTCTCCACCTTTTAGTTTGCAGGCCAAATGATTGAGCCTCTTGAATGTCATGTGCTGACCAAAATGGATGCCATGGAATCCAGTGTTCAGAGCACTTGCGATGCTTGTTGTACAATCCAGTTGCTTTGCCATATGATTCCCACCCCCACATTTTCCACACCAACTACCTGCCTATGTGCCTTCGTCTTTGTTGGATCAGGGTTACAAGTCAGATCCGCCTTCTGGGGGTCTATAGTTTCTTAGTGAGGAGTATCTTCAGGTAGTGGTGCACCAGGTACATTGTCAACTGGTAGATGAATTAGTTGACTAAGCTCATCGATGGCCATTCAGGTGCACCGACTGAAGTTGAACCATGATGGCTCGAGTCGATCCCAGCCTGCAGGTGGTAAAATCCCATCAAGTCATAGGCCTACATTCATCAACATTGGGTGATAATGTTGGTAGTGAGCCTCGAGTCGGTTCTCGTTGAATTATCATCTTTTGCAGATCAAGCACTTAACATTTTTCCGGCGAGTGTTGACGATATTTGAGCAATGGGTACCGATCACGTATTAGCATGAATCTCGATGATACTTCAGGGGGTGGTATAGTGCCTCAGTGATATTGGTTTTAAAGTGATTTAACTAGGGTTAGCGTAACACATTCACAACTGCATCGCACCCCGCCAATTGCAGGGGGGAGGTTTGTTTTGTTGTCACTGCAATCACTACAATGGGGCCTTATACTACATCATTTTGGCATTGTGAGTTATACCTATGCTTGAGCCTCTGAGCAGCTGATAATGAAACTAGATCATCTTAATACAATGACCAGGTGTGTTTCCTAGGTAGCTGGATGTCCCGGCAATGATCATCGAGAACTGATAAGGCTCGTAGAATGTTTGCTTCAGTAACAATCCTTGACTGGAGTGTGGATCATGAAGAGAACTAAGATGTATAGGCAAAGAGCTCAATAGGAAGCAATCACTGTTGCTGCTCGACTCACAGGCCTCCTATTGAATGAGATCACCAGGTCGTACACGCCCAACGTATGTGTCATATTTGTAGTCATGCTAACTTTCATACTAGATATAATTCTTGTTGGGTTCCTGGAGATATCAGATGATATTCCTTCTATGACCTTTCAAGTCATGGAAGCGTACAAAGGAGGGCTCCTATCGCATATCCCAGGATATGAATTCGAGCATATAACAAAGGAGGGATGTGTGTGATTAAGCGTTAGTTTTCTCAAGGCCTGGGTTGGTTGCATGGATCAAAGGTGTAGTGAAACACCACAATTTGTGACAACAAAAAGGGATATAAGAAGCCTTTCATTCCACCGAAGGTCACTGCCATGTGCAATATACTCACCCTTACTCCAATTCACTCCACATCACATCTTGCATCTATAGTAGTTTATCACCATCTTTGTTCACAGAGCATGTTGATGAACAGATCTCCACCGAAGACAGTGAATATGGCTCAACAGGGTGGCCAATTTGGCTCGCAACAACGCCGTGGAGACAATTCAGGATCCTCGGATAAAGAGTCACGAACTTCCATAGGCAACGACAGTCGATTTGGAAAACACACTGATCAATATCATCCGCAGCATGGGTATGGTTAACCTCGCCATTTCCAGGCGCTCCTCAGTTTCATCATCAGTCTCCATTCAACATAACACCCAGTTCACAACCAGCCACCAGCGCAAGCCAAGGATATCCCACTGATGGGCCACAGTGGCAAGGATATGACCTCCACAAAGGCGGTTATGGTGGGTCTCAAATGTTCCCCCCTCCCCAGTTTGCAGAACAGGGGCCGTGATCTCCAGGTGCACCGAGAGAGCCTCCGGGACCACCAGATAACGATGAAGTCAAACGGTCAATATCTTCCAGGTCTAATCCTCCACCTGGACCTCCTTCGAACACACCTGGGAGACCCCCAATCAGCCTCCCAACGAAAAGATCCCAGCTGCCTGCAGAAATGCGGAAAACAGATGTTGCAGGGATTGTGGACTCTCCCCCGGTGCTGGAGATTTCCAACGACGATTACGATGCAGATGATGATATTGATGATTCCTTGGACTTGGGCGGTACAGAGGGCAAAGCGTCAATCAGGCTGAAACAAATGGCATTCTGTTTGAAGCAATTTGCCAACAGGATTGGGCAGGCCAACTATAGTGCGTTCAACAAGTGGAAGAACGTATGGGTGGCTGGGTTTCTGGACCCGAAGCATCCGTCCATTATCTGGGGACAGAAACGTTTGATGCAGGTTCGGGATAGACCCCTGCACTGGGAGACAACAGTGGTAGATCTTTTGGAGACGTTCGAGGACTCACTGCCATTGGTAAATTTCGTTAATGGTGAACGGATTCGCCGGCAGTGGGTTGAGATGTATTTGAAGAAACGTGCAAACCAAATCTGAGAGGTGAGGAAAAAGGGAAGGTGAGGTAGCAAGTGACCGGCGACAGATTTGGGAGCGAGCGCAGGAAAATCACTGCGAAGTAACCTTCCACAGTTGCCAAATACAATGTTCATGGTTGTGATTCGCTGGGTGTCAAATGGCAACGATTTCGTTCATTCCCCGAAACAACTCCAAGCCTCGTTTACAGATGTGAGGCAATGGGAGGAGCTGGTTGATTACATCAACAACAATGGAGACCCGAAAGGGCCATACATTCTAACGTCGATGTTCAAGTGCACCTTGGAGCAGGACAATTTGGACGGACAGTATATGGGATTATATACACATGGGCAAATGATCAATTACCCCAGATATGGCCAGATTTCGTTCAACTATTGGTTTTTAAATGCTTTCAAGTTGAAACATGGACACAATGTGAAAATATTTGTGGTAGAAATGATGAGTGCTACAGGGAAGGAGATTCCGGAGCAGGTAATTTGACCAGAAATGGTATTCCCCGCTAGTCGTGTCAAGGCTAGATGTGCGCAACTGCTAATTATTATTCAAAGACATTGGAAGGTTCTGAAGCGGGTGGAAGAGAGGATGGAGAGGAGGATGGTGGGCAAGAGAATGATACATGTATTAATATAAGTTCTGATTGAAAGAATTGAATTGATTGTATTCCATCCATAGAGATTCGTTCAAATGGTTGCTTGTCTGTGAAATATATAACATTGGGATGAATGTCAGGAGCATCGGAATATGAGACGATCTGCCCAGCTTACATCGAAGGAAATGAAAGCGATCACTGAGGACAAAAATAACACAGACAACTGGGCCAGGGAGGTTCAGGAGCAGGTGGAGAATGGTGAGGAGGTCCTCAATCCAGAAAATACGATTTCAGTATTGAATACTGTGCTCAGTACAATCAACAACGAATTTGAACATGAGTGTCTTGATGAGGCAGTCAGGCTGCTGATGGCCCATCTGATTCGCCATTAAACCGATGAACGTGTTCCAGGCCACAGGGATTTAATTCCAGGCCAGCCCAGCATGAAGTTTCTGGCGCACCAGGTTTCGGCCATATTGTTCATTGTGAGGAGGGGGGTTTGGGATTCTGATATGCCAGGATCACTGGTGGCCGGTAAGATGGGTCTTGGCAAGACTTTCACCTCGGTGGGAGCCGCAATGAGATGTAAACAACTGACTCAGAAGGTTGTAATGCGGTTACCGCTGTCGATTTTGTGGGGGAATACCCTTGATGAGTGACGTAATAGGGCACAGAAAGACTTTCCCAGGATGACAGGTGAAGGACGGGACTGCCATCCATCGCCGAGGCAGAATTCAGTGCCCCGCAGCATTCCAGAGATACAGATAACTCCGCAGCAGAGGCATCCAGCGCTTTCACCAGCCCTGGAACCAATCTTCGTGGTCACAATGCCCAGAGTGGCAGAGACATTCAAGAGTGTCATGGACAAGATGACATATGGTACCTAATTCAAACTCATACACTGGTTGCGCGCTGACAATGCGAAACTCACCCACGAGAATCTGAACACCCGTCTTGACAAGCCAGAAAACTGATGGAATATCCACATTTTTCCATACGAAACCTAAACATCCAGAGCGAAACCATCAAGCAACGGCTAACTCTCATACTGTTCAAGGAGTTTTGGGACATTCGATGTGTCCCATCGGTACAAGACTGAAAACAGTGTGTACTGGCAAATTGCAATGAATGCGAGAATTGCGTTCAAACTTCAAGTCACTGCAACGCCGCAATTCGATTCACTCCATGACTGGTGTTATCAGATGATGTGGCTGTTTTCACGTGTGCCTGAAGATCCAGAAGATGATACTGTGATGGAAAAGCATGGTGCAGAGGCAATGCATTACGCAGTGAAGAGTTCGATGCATGCTATCCGGACTGAAGACGAAGAACCTCAACTGGATGCAGTGCACCAGAAGATACAGATTACAAAGCCTTGGACGGTAAGGAGGTGGTTGGAATCAAAACCTGCCAATGCAAAACCACTCATCCGGATACCCATGGAGAATGCACACCTCTTTGATCTCGTGTGGACTGAGAAAGAGCGAGCAAATCTGGAGACCCTGGTGCAGGGGTATACTTCACGGGATGCTTCAGGAGCATGGATGGTTCATAGATAGCGGCAAGCATGGTTTTCGTTAGCGAGGAGTGACACGGAGGATTGTAGTGATGTTTCTTGACAACGTCACGATAAATGGCCACTCAATACTTGGGTTGATTCTCCGATATTCCGATGGCTGAGAGTGACATTTCTGCCAATGCTTGTCAATGAACCTGTGCAGTATCCCAAACCTGATGAAGATGACGCATCAAGAGAGACACTCCTTCCCGAACACAGAAATGAAAATCCCCTCCCCAGTGCACCCCCTCCACAACAGGTTGTGCAATTTCATCCTCATCCTGGCCAAGTTTGTCATTTGAAGTGGTGGCTAACCAAGTATTTTGCGGATCCTGGGGATGTATTCCACATGTATGCAGAAATGGGCAATGATGAATGCACAGAAATGCAGCTCAAATTACAGGATTCGCAAAATCCCTCTGTAATCGTAACCACACCCAAAGTGGGTGGGACAGGCCTGAATCTTCCTGCAGGAAACCATGCAGAAATAACTCGGAAGTTCTGAGCATCGAATGAGCAGTGGCAGGCATTTGCACATGTTGTCCGGCTGGGGCGAAACAGAATACCACACACTGGGGTATTGAATACTGATCCTGGTGCCTACGATAACGGCGCAAGTGATCTCCACTATCTCGCTAGTGTGGCCCAAATGTGTGTTCTGCACAGCTTCATGAGTCGACCGACGAGCATGACGTTGATGATTTACCGCATTCTGGAGTCTCGTGAGAAACATTCTGTGAGGCTGACAGAGAATGGAGACATGTTGCAGTCTGATGAACCATCCATCTTTCAGTGTTAGGACACTTTCACCAAGGTATGCCTCTTTAGACATTCAAGCAACATAATCATCTTAACTGATACAAATAGTCAAAAATGTAATTTGTAAGGCACTCTATATTCCATAAAGCAATCGTTTCTCTCTGCAATTTCAAAGTGAATTAATGTTCTGATGTTAGAATTGTTGTGTCTTAAACCAGATATGGCTAGAGTGGGATTTCATTGGTGTTCTTGATTTTTATTAATGAGCAATATGAGATGAAGTCAATTGATGCGCTACATTACAAGTTCCCGCAGCTGACCCATCCCATGAAGAATGGTATGAGTCGAATTTTGAGATTGATGCAGCAAAGAGCCTCAACTGATTCCTCCGTTGCGAATTCAAGGTGCACCGGAAGCCTGAAGCCACGTACGCATTTCGAATGAAAAAGCACGACAAAGCATAAATCAACTACTTTCAGGTCCACTAGAATCTCTTTGGCATAGTACATATCTGCCAATCCCGTTTGGCAATAAGTGAGTCTAGGTTATATTCAGTACATATGTCCGAGTATGTGACATGGCTCGCTTATCTTTGTCAAAGATGCCGCTTTTGCTGTCATATGATCGAAGTTCAGGCGCACCAGATAATCTTGGCTACATATCGTTATTACCGATCGATCCCTGAATATTTGCATATCGCATTTGGCATCAAGACGGTCCTGGCGATATTGAGTCCCTGTGTTAGGATCTTTGGGGCAAAGCCGCAGCTGTTGCTACCCTGTGGTCGAAGTTCCGGTGCACAAGAGAATCCTGGGCATGTCATTGTGCCAGATCTATCACAGCATATTCGCCAATCCCATTTGGCAATTCAAACAGACTAGGCGATATTGAGTACTTGTGTCAGAATATGAGACACTGGCTCACTTATTTGTGGCAAAGCCGCAGCTTGTGCTGGCATTTCATTGATGTTCTGGTACACCTCTGATCTGCATCCCAGAGAGTCGGATGCTGAGACATGGCTCTGGTATTCTTGGCTCAGCTGCAGCTTTCGCTGCTGGGTATGTCCTGGCCTATGATTGATGTTCAGGCACTACTGTGATCTGTCAATACAGTCAAGAATGAGCTTCTTGGATATTTATAAAGCCAACTTTCACAAGCTACGACTCATTATGGATATATCATTCCAGCCCAGGCACGCCTAAAGAGAGTCAAATATGCCCCAGTCCATAGTATACTGTATAGTTTAGTTTCCTTCATTCTCATCGTGTTTTCTTCGACTTTGGTTCAGTGGACGCAGTGCACACAGATCTATCAAGACCCTTCACCTTTGGGTGCAGGAGGCTCATCCCGCTTCACCTCAGCTAATATATCAATCGATGCTTGATTGGTATGTAAAGGCTGCCGCTAACATGCCTTGAACTGTCCGCTCCGTGTCAACTGTCCGTTGGAGGAAGGTTGCCTCTGCACAATCAAACCATAAAAGCACAGACCAGGCCAATTAGTAACCCCACTTAACTCGATATTGACGAAGTAGTATGTTTGGAACGATGCTTCCAAATCCAAAAATAGCTTCTGCAAGTTCGGGCTCTGTCAAAGGAGCTGCAGCTCAAGAGGGAGAAACTCCAAAGACTGATTCTGCTCAACAGACTCTGCAAGATAGCTGGCAACTTCCCTGCTCACCCATGTAACTCACTAACTCAAAGAGGCCTAAGTTCTCAAAGCCTAGGATCAAGACTTGAATGTATCTTGACTAAATGTGTGTTTGGGCCACCAAAACTCGTATCCGAAAATAGATTCTGTGAACCGAATTACATTGAGAAATATTTGAAAGGAGAAAATCTTGCAAGCTTAAGTTATGAAAAGACACCTACGACGAGTGCAATTACCTGTCAGAGTTAGGTGAGCCTGCAAATCTCAGCCATTGAATCCAAGGTTAACCATAAAAAGTTTGGTGCACCTCAATTGCCTGGAACTGCATGTGTGCAATCATCATTCCTCTGCCCGCCGTGATATTGACGTCTCAGTACACATTCATACCATTGTAGTATATAGCTTTCAAACCAAACATGTATTTTAAGTCAACATTGTTGATGTGTGATTCATAATGAATGTGTGATTTTACGGTGTGTGATTTTACGGTGTGTGATTTTATGGTGTGTGATTTTACGGTGTGTGATTTTACGGTGTGTGATTTTACGGTGTGTGATTTTACAGTGTGTGATTTTACGGTGTGTGATTCACTAGATATTCAGGCACAAAATCAAAATGTGAGTGAGTATTTATGACACATTTGTTAGCAGTCTTGGCATTGACGAGTGCTTGAATCAATGAGATTACCCCTGAATCATCGATCATACCTTATGATTCTTTCTCAATGCCTGTATCTCTCCTTTGTGTCCCAAATTCTCTCCCTCCTGCATTAACTGCAACATTGTGGTGAAGGTTATTCTGCAGACACAGCCCAGCTGAACGCATGAATGGGTAGTTATGCTTACGTTATTGCCTTATCGACCACTAACTTAGCTGCAGCATCCTAATCCAATACAATATTGTGACAATATGTGTGTCCTTCCAGCAGATATACCACATACAGGGATACCACATATGGAGATTCATATTTCACCTCCATCGATAACAAACTCATGTCTCAACCCTTACCACTTAGCCGTCACTCAGAAAGTCCCAAATCTATCGAGTTCTGCAGATTCTCAATGCTGCACCAATTCTATGCCATGTGGTCACCTCAAATGCTCGAACTTTCACACATAATGACTATGTTTAGAGGAGTCATATGCAGGGGCTCACATTTTCATTCAGGTTCTCAGTGCTCAATGTGTGGCCAGCACCAAGGGCTAGTTGATGTCATGAGTTTTATTGTCTATGTGCGTTGGCTTTACCAAACCTCCAATTCTTGCATCCTGACAAAGTATTGTTGATATGAGTTGCAAACATTTGGCGGTCGGAAGCCATCTATTGTGGTGCACCAGACAACATCCGGGATTCCAATTCCAGACTGCCGTCCTCGATTTAGATATGAACCACTGAAGTCATATCTCCAGAACCCATTCAAGTTGTGCCTCAAATTGCATCCTCCTGGGCTATGTGCAAATTCTTGCTCCATTTTTCCCGTTATTCTATTGCACTTGATCTCATATATACTGCTTATACACGCTCTCCTACATTTCCCAACCCTCTATCTTCATTACAGCAAATGGAACCTACGCCCAGCCAGGTGAGGAATCACTATTCACAGAAGACTCAATAAGCCCAGCTAGAGAGAGCATATGCATCGAAGAAAGCAGCCAATCTTGATTGTCCATGAAATGTTTGCCTTTCAATTATCTGCCTTTGTGAATCGGATTACGGATCACTGAAATCCCCGATCTCATCAATGAATCAGGTTAAAGGTAACTGTCAGGAGATCGGTGACGATGAAAGTGAGGCCACCAGAGAGTCAGCCTTATCATCTGACATCGAAGAAGACGATCTAGATCATCAACAGGTGGTCTGTGGTCTAGGCCAGGTTGGCTGGGACAAGTCATTACGAACTAGAAGGGTTCCACTGCCAAAGAAACGGAGCCATGCGGATACTGTCATTGCATGCCCTCTGCTTCCAAATTGCCGAAGTCCACCTGCGACAATGCCACCACCACTGCTCAAACCCCAAAAGTCAACCCTCCTCAACAAAGTATAGGAGTCTGACCGTGCACCATCTGCCCGGGTACTGGTGCTTCCCATCAAGTGCAGTGGAGACCAGAATACTCCACAACCCAAGGCCAGTATTGATCAGCACATTCAACAACTCCAAAATGCTACTTTTGATGTAGCGAACAGGTTCATGGAGGCAAATGTATTCACAAAGAATCCTTGGCCAACAATATCCGATGACAAGTACTCGATTGTTGAAGAAGCTTGGATACTAGCCATTGAAGCCTAGGATTGTCAGCGGGCAATAGCAGGTGCTCCTGTAAGTACACCATCGGTGTGTCAATTGCCGGGTGGTCCATTTCTCAAGATACAACTGCAAACACCAGAAGCTGAAAGTCTTAAATTCTGTTCAATGCTCCTGTCAGACTTATGGATATGGACTACCCCCGAAAATATACATAGTTGAAACTGACGATTAATACCATTTGAGGACTGTTGGCAGATGGGGCATGTCGAACAGTTGTACATACTTACTGGTTGGATTTGGGCTCTGAGACTGAGCTTCTGATCAAGGTTAAGGAGCTCCTGTTTGACAATGCTTACCTCTCCAAGGTCGTCGATGATAAGAAATCAGGGTTCGCCTGAATGGAAATGCTTGATGTAATATACCATTAATTTTCGTTCACCGCCAATAGCTTGGGGTCCCAGCCTACAACATCTCAGTATTTCCAACCTCTTGCTCGGCAGACTGTAGCGCTGGTAGCCGCAGTTATTCATTGTTTGCTGTCTGAATATGCCAATTGAAAGATGGCAACAGATACCATTTCTCAAGATGAATATCAAGGTACATTTGGCCCATACCCTGTGCTAAATATCAGTCTGGAAGCTATTGCACTATCAATCACACATCAGAAGGCCGCATCATACCCCCCCCTGCGGCGCTCCACAATCCTCATTGGCGCTCCTCAGCCTAGATTGAAGCACTTCTATTTTATTCCACAGTCAATTCTTCCTCGTTAGGTGCTCCTCAATCCTCTCTATCTGGATTGGCGCTCCTCTATCCCAGTCCACACTCCATCCCCACCTTTCTGTGCTCCTCAGCCTGGGATGGGAGCTCCTCAATTCCCACCAGCGCTCCTAAAATGCATTCCGCACTCGTTACCCACCCTGTTTTCGGTGCTCCTCCGATGGGATAGCACTCCTCAATCCCACTAGGTGCACCACTGCACAGATCGGCACTTCTCTGTGTGATTCCACACTCCATACCCCCCTTTCGACGCTCCTTAGCTTGGATTGGACCCTCCTCTCTTTCATTCCATGCTTCTCCAACACCTTCTTTGCACACAGCACTCCCCATCTGGTGCTCCTCTTTTCCTGGTAGTTGTTGCCATTTTTCATCTGAATATATCATATTGCCTTTCAAACCCCCATTTCGATTCGCAGATAGCAAACATCTCATTTCACATTTGTCAGATATAACAAATCCAGTCAAATGCCATTGGAACACCATTTCATCCCCTTGCCAGGAATGAATAATCAGCAAAATCAAGGAGCTCCTGCAGCTTCTTTGCCTCGTTGGTGATTTGTGTGTTCCTGCTTTCGTTCGCGCTGATGAGATGGGAGAAGGAGTGGATCACTTCGACACCAAGTGTGATTGATATCATTTGATCGCTTAGTCGGGTTACTGTTTTGGAGTGCCTCCTTTTCAGTGTGAATCGCTCGCGTGTTGCTTTGATTTCATTAAAGTAGCCGGTCAATAAATTCAATGTTGGAGAAGATGACAGCTAGTATTATTCGGAAGTGATAATGAACATTAATCTATTCATCATATTCGCCGTTGAGGGAAATAGATTGCTCATGTACATCCCGCACATCTCAGATAACGTCTGTCATTCTCCACATGATTATCAACACGATCCGAGGCATCTGTCACAGTCAGTTTGTGATTCCCGCGTTGGTTCGAAGACACTCCCAGGTGCACACAAAGTTCTCTCCAGTGCTCTGACGTGCTCCCAAACTTATCACAATCACACCCATGGTGCTGCTGTACCAGTCATTTGAGATCCCAGTTACTCCGAAAGCCAGCCGGAATGCCCTCCTAGGGGCTGATACTCTCCTGCAATTGACGCTTCTAAGTTTAAACTCCACATCTCGTCAGACATTCCTGGAGGCTTCCAGAGACTACAATACATTTTGCTGATGTGAAGTTGCTGATGGTTGCTATCATAGGGTTCCTGAAATTCTCGTTGATAGCAGCTCAGCTCAAGTTGTGCTTGATGCACCAGTGCCCCACTCGATAAGCCTCGTTGAAAGAAGACTGTGACCATAGATCTATTTCATCGTCAACAATATCGAAATACTCATTACTAATAGTCTTGACCGCAAGCCGGTTCTCAAAGTCCGGAGTACCATAAATCCATGTCCGAACTCGAGGTTGATCTATATCGACACACGCATTGTTGCTGTCCGCTTCTGTATCACTGGCATCATGGTCCAAACAGTGAAGAAATGGGTAGCGATGCAGTTCTAGAATGAATGGAAGTAGAATGCTATCATGCTGGATAGTAAAATCATCATTACGCAGTTGTTCAGCTGATAAGTATACCATTCTGTGTGTGTGGTCGCGAGAGAGGTGAGTGACTTATGTGCCGATGTAGGGGTACGTTTTCAAGCAGTAAAGACACCATTGACAAATATCCATGTTTTGTTAGTGGAATAGAACATCGCAACAATGCTAAGAAGCATGCTGACAGCTCTTTAGCTACTGATACCATTGCAAGCTGGTGTGTCCTTGGAACAAGCTGCACCTCGATTTACATTTTCCAACAAGGTGTCCCACCACTCTTGTCAGATTGTGCTCATCTTTCTTCACACATTTGCATTGTGTTTAATCACTCTCTCATTTTCAACTTCCCTTGGATCTCGAAAAGCATTCCGCATCTGCATTCAGCTAGTTGCAGTGATTTTATTTCACCCTCACAAGACCCTCTTACGCCCATTGCCTGATTTAAGGTTGTCACCACTGGTTGGGTTAGTACCATACATGAACAGTGCATTCTCCTTAGATACCCACCCAGCAATGTCATCATAGGGTTCAAGAACTAGAGCAAGGAAAAACAAGTGAGATATGACTGCAGAGCATGCTGTTAGTTGTGTTTGTGATAAATTTAAGTGTTTTGTCGACAAATCAGGGCACTTGGATCATGCTAAGCAAATTGTTTCCTAGCTGAATAGCCCCCAAGATGATATCGCTGGATGAAGATAACCGCACCAAGCCCACACATATATTCGCCTCGGCTACCCACCTTACTTACAAAGTCCAAAATTTCAACACACCCTCCGCACCTCAGCTACAGCATTGCATCACCCTTGCCAATATATCAAACACTCCCTATGTTTGATTAGAGTTACCACCATTTGATATCGACCACTCAATCATCGACCACCATGGAGACCCTAAAATGTACTGTGGTGCCTTCTGGTTGCCAGAATTAGTTGTCGCACATGGTAATATAATTCAGATGCTGACACATCAAGTCCGTGTGTGGGCCCAGAATGCTGGTGTTAGAGTCAGACAACAGACAGCAGAAACACTGTGGACTTGGCACGAGAAGGGTGGCTTCATAGCACAATGGACAGATCATAAATTGAGGGAGCACATCTGGGAGATTGCCTAGTCCATGACGATCAGCAAAGGCTACCACTGGCCCGGAGCAATGGGATCTCCTAATGGAATGTTGCATTACTCGAATCGGTGATCTGGTGTCTAAATGGCCTCTCTGGACACGGTTCATGGCAGACAAGACAATCCTCAATGGTCAGAAATTCAAGGAGGCACTGGACAAGTGAGAGGAGGATGGCATTCGCCGAAGGAAGAATAGGATCGACAAAACCTAGACTGAGTTGAGGCAATTTGTCCACGTAGGTATGTATTTCATCGCCCCAATGCTTCCGATGCTAGTCGTGATAATATGTAGATACCGAAGACAACAAGAAAGATACCTCCGCTCACTGGTCTTCGCCAAAAACAGTGTATTGTGACATCTCCTCCGAAGTTCTTCTCGAGTTATAAAGCTTTACCATCGCCTATGTGTATTGTTACCAACGGGTCCAAATTCCCGGGTCAGGTCCAGTTCCGGTTCCACCCAAAACTGGACTGTGGCAACAGGTCTTACCACACGAAAAACCCAGATGAATGGAAATGGGCCAGTTTCACCACCAAAAACCCGGCATTTCATGTTCACAATTTTGGCTCCAATTATGTATTTGCGTTCTGATCGTATCATGACATGATCGATATGTACATTGTGCAGTTTGAGCCGCTCATTCACCTCCCGCTGTCAGATTTGCAATCGGACCAATATTCGTTGAGTAACTTTCGAAATGGCGCGAATGTCCCATACAATGTGATCTGATTTCACCGCGATTCAACTATTATTGGTCTAATAGCGAATCTAACAGCGGGAGGTAAAAGAGCGAATAAACCTGCACAATCCACGTACTGATCATGTCATGATATGATCAGAACTCAGATACTGATTTGAACCAAAATTAGGGGAAACCGTAAAATGGAACTGCGGTCCAGGATGAACCCGGCCAAAAAACTGCGGGTTTATGTCTGCTCCAGGTAACAACCATGCCGAAACAATGCGGGTTGGGGCTTTGGTCGGGTCTGGTTCTCATCTGGATCATCATCCCGGTCCAAACCCGAAACGCTGGCGGGTAACGGAGACCCGTTGCTAAGACTACCTATGTTGATCCTGCGATTGCTGTGAACAGGGTGGGTGAAAATAATCCCCAGCCATTCTCATGGCACAGGCCTGGGGATGATGAATTGGAACCTCAAATAGTTACTCCAATCTTCAACATGACCATTTTGTCAATCCTGAATGCTGCAATCGCCAGTCTGCCAGACCCCTGCCGGACAATCCGAGAGCTTTGGGGCTGCCAGGAGGAGCCAACTGGATGTGGTGCTCAGCATGCACTTATTGGTACCCCAATCTTCAATATAATTGCGCTACCGGATGAGTAATGTCAGAGAGGAAATTATGCAGCCCATTTCTGTTTTGTGTTGTTTCTCGTGGCGAACATGCCGACAGCATATCTGGTGCCCAGACGCCTATGCGTGAAGGCCGCAGATACGTTCGTCAGCAGGAGATCCTCCCACCTCAGCCTGAGGTCATGATCGATGATGTCGGGAAGGAATCGGATGATGATGCTGAGACACGGTGCTTAAATCTAAGCGGCTTCCTGTCAACGAAAACTGGCTTCAAAATGTACGAAAGTAAGCCTGAAATGAGGATTGGTAGACAGCAGCAATACATTGAGGTCAATTGAAACCTTGCTCTCATATCTTTGCTGATTACGAGAAAGTGTTGTTCCCGATTACAATGTGGCTTGGCTCTGCGATGACCATCACATTGAGAATCCTCCCACTATGAGCTTCTTGGCCAATAGGAGGCATATAAGCAGTCGCACAGCTGCAAATTGGTTGCTATGTGGATGTAATGCACTGGCTGGACGGTTGTTCAAGGATTTGTGAAGTGGGTGTGTATTTTTCTGGCACTTTGGAGAGTGGATGGATGGGTGATAATTTAGAGTTTTTGGAGTGGTTTTGGGTCTCTTTTTGGTGAGTTGTGTATTTTATTATTATATCGGTCATATTCATGTCTGCAGGGTTGTGCTGAGAGTTCACGACGGAGGGATTATTCGTTGCGACTTATGTATTTGTGGAGGGCATAGTAGCAGCGAAAGGACTCCATGTATGGTGATCATGTAATCGGTAGTTAGGTATGTTTGCCCAGCAGAAGTTACCCCAGATGATCGATGAAAGGGAAACACTATTTGGACCATTGCGACAATCTGTTTCGTCAAAGCAAGACAATCAACAACCCTGCGGCATGCTTCACACCTGCCATTGGTTGTTCTGAGTTCCCTTGCTTTGAAGTAGTTGGAAGTGTGGGTGGCGGGACAAGGCAGGATCCTTGAATTGTCGACAGAATTAAAAGATGCGTCATGACAAATCTGTTAATCATATCAACACTTTCTTTTCTTTCCACAACGAATTAATGCATTGACTATGCAATCAATCACATTGACTGTAGTCACTCAGATAATTTATTTGTACTTATCACTTGCCGCCTTTTGAAATCATCACACTAAGGTGCAGCCCTTCTCCTCTCCTCTCCTCAGCCATCCAGCACCAGGAGCAGGAGACGATATATCGATAATGAGGATCTAGGTGATGATCTCAGCATGATATCCGACAATCACAATGATTGTCTAGATGACAATTCAGAATCTGATAACTAGCCTTATTGGCAACCATTTAGGAAAGCAATGGGCATGCGACCATGAAAATGTTCCTTCACATCAACACCTGGATAAAGATTTGTGGCAACTAAATGAACTCCTAAGTTGGCACAACCCCTACATCTTTTGCATCGGGAGGTCTATATTATCTTAGAGGAGGAGGATGCATGCGAGCAGTGCACTGCTGGTATCCAAGTAGGTATTTGAGTAAGTGTTCAAACGTTGGAATTTGCCAGCTAATCTATATATTTACTAGAGGAAAGACTCACATAAAGCAGGTGAGCAATTGGTTGCATAGAAAGCTCGAAATATGTGGCGATATGAGCGCTTTGTTGACGGCCTGACAGGCCTCATTGACGACACCTGATACAACACCCAGACAACTTGTCCACGGGTTCCGGTGATGGTCATGGCACATGTGAAGTCTATAGCTATTAATGATGTGATGTTTGTAAATCCCTTTGCCACAAATGCGGTGAAGACCACCCAGATTCATAGTTGGTGGTATGAGGAAATTGCCAGCATTGATCCAGGCCAGAGAACTCAGACCCTGCACATGCTTACATGTCATTGGTAAATGAATCATCTCAATGATTGTTTTCATCGCTGGCATTGTGCATCTGTTTTTCGCAAAGATTACTTCTTTGCATGCAGCAGAGGTTTACCTCTGCATGACCTCAATTGACTCGATTTACGGATTTCGAACAAAGTTGCCTACAGAGATGTCGACAATCAGAGCCTGGCTATTGGGAAAGGACAGGTTCCGATGCCCCACAAACATTGGTGAGGCAAGTCCAAAGTTCCCTTCTGGTTTAATGGTTATTTTGACGATCACTTTAGGAGTGCAATTTTTGATTTGCAGTGACTGAAATTTGGGATCTTATTCACTGGACATACTTCAATGGCCTACAACAGATGGGAATAGAAGACAGATCATTGATTGATAAGATCAACCCAACATTCCTTGCCCTCACAATGACAGCCATCCACCAATTCCTGACGGCCCGGAAAACAGGCATCTTGAGGGTCCCACCAGAGTTTGGTCCATGTGGTGGAGCACAACGTGAGTGCAATACAAGAAACATTAATCACTTGGTGCATAATGCGCGCACAGATGTATTCCATGGTCTCGACATGGATTTTCATTCTTCCCCACCAACGGTAGAACCCAATCGGACAGACATTGTCTGCGGTATGATTCGCCGAAGGATTCACTCAACCTGTACAGACCCGGCGAAGGCACATCCTCACAGCGATTGGGGAAGCATTCATGAGGACTGCCTTTAGTATTTCCCGGAGGAGCTGCTACAGTCACCCGACAGTCCTTAACAATGTCCTAGCAGTCTTGAGGCTGCTACAGAAGCTAGCATGAAATTCTCTGCAGTTCTGCCTATGGGTGGTAGTGTTAGCAACGGTTCCATATTTGGAACCGGCTGGTTATATTGGTCTGCATGGCAATGGCTTTCCCACATCAACAATCAACAATTTTTTAAGCGAACTGCCCAATCAAGTCCACCAATATTAATCAGACAATGTAGAGCTAGGTACATGAAATATTCAACTTTGCATGGCGCATCGTTTGGTTGACTCCGATTGTCAATTACATCAAAACTCAGCAAGCGGTGGCGCAAAAACATCGCTTTGGACCAAAAATGACTGTATTTTCAAAGCCACTTGCTGAGTTTTGAAGATGTCAAACATTGGAGACCACCAGAAGTTGCACCATGGAAAGCTGCGTATTTCACATACCAAGCACTAAATTTTCTAATTAATATTGGTGGGCTGAATTGAGGGAACCAATTAGCAAAAACCGGAACCGAGCCACCCGGTTCCTGGGTTTCTCAGAACTGCGATAGAAGAACCGGTCGGAACATGGAACTGTTGTTAACACCAATGGGCAGATTTACTTTCAACAGCAGCAGCCAGCCCATCCCCTGCAGCAACAGCTACAGCAACAGCAACGACATTACAAACATCACCAGTGTTGAGAATATGTGATTAGGTGATGGAAGTATGATTGCAGAGGGTGAGCTGTCGCTTGGAGGGTAAAAATGGTGTCAGTGATCAGATTTAGGATTTCCTTTGTGTGATATTGTATTCAAGGTTTCGTCGATATATCATAATAGTAGTAAATATAATAGAACTGATGGTATACTTAAGTCTGATGCCAAATGCGTGAAATCATAATCGCACTGATGCATAACCCTACCACGATGGTTGTACTGCACGGTAATAAATGATCTTGTAAGAACATATCAACTATCATGAACCACATCTGCATGGTAAGTATCATTGGTCATATTAAGCCATGAGGGTCTTTAAAAACAAGAACTACAAGTTTCATTAAAAGTACAGAGCTAGTACTATGATCATTGGGAGAACACAGCGAATTGAGTGACGTAGGAGTAGGCTGAGAGATCATTTGTGATCTTGGCAAAGGAAGTGTGAACCATTCGAGAAGTGCTTGTAGTCACATTAGCAAATGAGGGTACGTGGGTCGTGATGTTTGAAAACCCCATCGCGAACACTCAAAGAACACTCTGAACTGTCGAACCAATGCCATATTTCGGGGAAACCTCAACTTCATTTTTTTGAGTTTGTGGGAACAATAAACTGAATAAATTTTAAGAAGGGAATCTGTTTTGTGATGATGTTGGGAGATGTACTCTGAGACTGTGATTGGGCAGGTTTCAACATGCACATGGAGGCCATGATCGAGAGAGATTGGAGATGCCGTCTGAGGCCGTCAGATTGTGGAAGTTTGGCGGTGCAGTCATCAGCCATAATCGAGCGAGATTGGAGTACTTGGAGGTTTGCCGGGTGCTGTCAGACTCCATTCATCAGTTGGTTAACATGCAAATGTGGGAATGTGACGAGGCGACTTTACCACTGAGCTCTCATGGAGAGCTCACTGGTGGCATTTGATCTTCTAGAGAGGCATGTCAGAAGCTGAAGAAATATTCATAGGTCCACTTGGAATCATGAGAATTATAGGCCAGGAGTCAATCTTGGCTGGATGGTCTACTCGCTGTATGCTCTACACAGTGTAGACTGTACTCGGTGCATGCTGTACCCGGTGTATGCGATACCCAGTGTATGCTGTACTGGGTGTATGCTGTACTGGATGTATGCTGTACTGGGTGTATGATGTATTCGGTGTATGCTGTAATCGGTGTAATCTGTACACGGTGTATGCTGTATTTGGTTAATGCTGTACTCGGTGTATGCTGTACACGTTGTTTGCTGTACTTGGTGTATGCTGTACTCGCTGAATGCTGTACTCGGTGTACACTGTACTCGGTGTATAATGTACTCGGCTCATGCTGCACATGGTTTATGTTGTACTTGGCACATGCTGTACTAACTGTTAACTTAGGATCATCGCATGGAGAGATAGCCAGGGAAGGCTCAACTTCACGTGCTGTGATGATGTTAGAGTGTGAACAAGAAAGAGACCTGTGGGATGAAAATGGGAATGAGATGGAGAATACGAGCGGATATGAACTCTCTGTGGTATGACTTGCCCGTGTGGATTTAGATGCCATAGGATTGGTGTTTTTACCCTCTGGATCGGGACTCGTACCTGCCAGATTGGGGATGGTAAAACTGACCGTCCCATGGAATTTGCTTATGTCCCAGTTTCTGATGATAATTTCCCTCATCCCTATTCTTCTTGTCCTCAACTGCACCATCACCTAAGATCACAAAGTTATGTTATCCCTCTCTATGTTTCCATGCCATGATCCTTTGTTAACACCGAGTACAGCATACACCGAGTACTGCATCATCCCATGATTGACTGGCTCCAGCACTCAACGAGTCTTTCATTTCTTGGCAGATCTTGCTGTACTCAACTCTCTATATTCCCACAACTACATGTTAACCAATACTTAGACTCTCAGCTCTTGATCCACCACCTACAAGTACTGCACCTATCTTGCTCGATCACGGCCTCCGATTGATTCGCCAAACAAGCTTCATCGGGGCGTCGGAGTGATTCACAAATCTCGCTCGTACATGGCTTCCAACTGCATCTCCAACCTTGCTCACTCATTGCCTACAATTGCATTTGCAACGTCGCTCGATCGCAGTCTTGGAGTGCATTTCCCAACTCGCATGTGAATGGCCTCCCAGTGCATATCTGAGATCACTCGATCTCTGGCTCGATGTCCATCTCCAAACTCATATGATCACAGTGTGCCTACATGATGGAGCTGGAAGGGAGGGAGTGAGAGGTTGTGATGGGGTATCCGGCCATGAGGAACCACCCAAATTGTGTGAATCTATATAGGCTTGGCAAGAGTGTGAGGAACTACACAAGTTGCATGGATCATTAGAGGCTCAGCAAGAGTGCATGAGGAATCACTTGAATTGTGTGGATTGATGACTGCTTAGCATGAGTGTGTGGAACAAAGAGCTGGGAAAGAAAAAGTCTGAATCTTGTATCATGAGATGATGTCTATCTACCCCAGGGTGTCCCAAATATATTCTCCCCACCTTGGAGTCCATCTCTGTCATCCCTGTATTTTTGTATACCCCCCCCCCCCCTCTAGTTGCTCAGTCCGTCTTGATATTGGTGTATCTCCGGCGGTCCCAGCCTGATCCCTGCCACCAAAGTAATGGCAGTGATGGTGAATAATGGAGTTTCCTGTGACAATGGCC
>Ga0307512_10001182_pt1 | contig 37814 bp, 56 predicted proteins | sample 14_EM_MG_FD_200267 | JGI IMG/M metagenome (GOLD analysis project Ga0307512, IMG submission 200267) | Populus trichocarpa ectomycorrhiza microbial communities from riparian zone in the Pacific Northwest, United States - 14_EM | ecosystem: Host-associated > Plants > Roots > Unclassified | place...
CCACCCCCCCGGTGGGGGGGGCCCGCCCGCGTTTCCGCTGGACAAGATCCGCACTTAGCGTGAACATGGGGCCAGCGGTACACGTGTGTCCACACCACGGAACCCGCACCCCACCACCACAGCCGCGGCCCCGGACCACCCCCGGTCCGGGGCCGCGGCGTTCCCAGGGGCAGGAGGGCGCGCATGGCCGACCAGCTCTACACCGGCACCCAGGCCGCCCAACTCGCCACCCGCTGGCGCCGCATGCTCAGCGCCGGCGCCGCCGCCGTCACCTCCCAGGCCATCTGCAACTGGCGCACCCGAGGCCACATCGCTCCCGCCGGCCTCGACGAACACGGCCGGCCGCTGTACGCCCTCGCCGACATCGCCCGCGCCGAACAGGCCACCCGCAGCCGCGCCCTGCGCCTCGTCGGCATCGGCGCCTCATAGCTCCCGCTGCCCGGCGATCGGGCGAGGAGCCTGGCCGCAGCCCCCGCTGTCGGGGCCGCGCCCACAGATCACCTTGGGATGGTGAACGGCTGCCCGGGGCACCGGCGGACTCGCCCCGGGCAGCCAACAACCCGCCCGCCACACAGGAGCAGCCATGGCCGAGTGGACCGCCCAGCACCGCCTCACCCTCTACAACCAGATCGAGACCACCGCCGGCCCCATAACCGAACGCGGGCAGCAGTGGGCCGAGACCCGGGCCACGGGATTCGTCCACCTCCTGTGCAACTGCGGCTACAGCACAGGCTGGATCCCCCGAACACGGATGCCCACGCCCGAGGACCTCAAGGCTCAGCACGGCGTCCCCTCATGAGCCTGAGCGTCTGACCATGCCGTCCCGTGCGCCTCGCCCATGTACCTCACCAGGCTGCTCAGGCGATCCCGTACAGGGCTCAGCGAAGTGCCTTGACTGCCTTGATCGTTCACGCCGTTCACGTCCCTCAGCGACAGCCCAGGGCTACGGGGACGAGCACCGTGAGCGTTTCCGCAAGGGCGTCCTGCAGCGTGATCCGACGTGCGTGTGCACGTCGACGGAGCACAAGCACGGCAGCCCGTGCGGCGCGCGCAGCGAGCACGCCGACCACTACCCGCTGTCCAAGAAGGAACTGCGCGCCCGCGGCCTGGACGAGCACCACCCGAACTACGGCCGAGGCCTCTGCGCCTCATGCCACGCCCGGGCAACAGGCAAGCACCAGCCGGCCGGTTGGGCAGCCACGCCCCGCGAGCCCGACGAGCCCCCTTTCTGACCGAGCGTGACGGCCGGACCAGGGGGAGGGGGGCTCGGATCTCTGGGGGTGGAGGGGGTCGGAACGCGGGGGGGAGCCCCCTCTCGCGCTGACAGGTAACGAGATCCGCCGTACCGCGGCCACCGCCGTAACCGAACGTGACCGCCGGGGCGGTCGGAGGTGATCATGAAGCTGTGGATCGTCGCCGAGGTGAAGAGCTTCGACACCAGGGGCTGGGCGCTCGACTGGGAGTTCGCCGGAGCCTTCGCCACCAGGGAGGAGGCGGCCGGCGTGTGCACGCGCCCGGGCCTGTGCCTGTTCTCCGCCGAGCTGGGCGTGTTCGTCGGCGGCGGTGACACCATGCCTGCGCCGGACCTCGCCTTCCCCTCGGGCACGGGACAGACCCATGGGTAAGCGTGGGCCCGCTCCGAAGCCGACTCAGCTGCGCGTGCTGCACGGTGACCGCCGGGACCGGATCAACACCGACGAGCCGCAGCCCGACGCCGGTGAGATCCTCCCGCCCGACTGGCTGAGCGAGACGGCCCTTGAGGTCTGGGAGACGTTCGCCGGCGACCTCGAAGCCAAGCGCGTGCTGACGGCATGGGACACCGAGGCGTTCGCCAACTGGTGCGACGCCGTCGCCCGTCGACGCGACGCCGCGCAGCACGTCGAGGACGAGGGCGCCGTCGTCGAGCTGGAGGTGTTCAACAAGAACGGCGAGCTGACCGGCCACCGCCGCGCCAAGAACCCCTGGCTCCTCGCGCTGGACGCGGCCGACGCCCAGGTGCAGCGCTACGGCGCCCGCTTCGGCCTCACCCCCAGCGACCGCGCGCAGCTCAAGATCCCCAATCAGGGGGAGGGGAAGGGCGCGGAGCGGCTGCTGTCCTGACGCGGGGAGGGCGCCATGGCTCCGCGGACCACCACCCGCCCCACCACCCGCAAGACAGCCAGCCGCCGCCCCGCACGCCGTACGCGTACGGTCCGCGTCGACCACCACAAGCGGTGGCGGCCGGCCAGCCGCCGCGGCGGCGTCTGCGGCTACACCCTCGACGGCAAGACCTGCACCCGGCGCGGCGCGCACTACTGCGAGCCGCGCGCGGACAAGGTCGTCAAGTTCTTCGCCGAGCTCCTCATCCACCCCGCCGGCGCCCTGGCCAACACCCGCTTCGAGCTGGCGGCCTGGCAGGAGCACGAGATCGTCCGGCCCCTGTTCGGCGAGGTCCACTGGTCGCAGCAGTGGGGCCGCTACGTCCGCCGCTACACCCGCGCCACCGTCGTCATGGGCCGCAAGAACGGCAAGAGCGCGCTGCTGTCCGGGATCGCGCTGTACATGCTGTGTGCGGACGGCGAGGAGTCCGCCGAGGTCTACGGCGCCGCGGCGAACACCCGCCAGGCGGGCAAGGTGTTCGAGCCCGCCACGAAGATGGTGAAGAAGTCCCCGGTCCTCGCCCAGCGGCTGACGCACATCAAGAACCAGCGGCGCCTGGTCGACGAGAAGACCGGCAGCCACTACGAGGTCATCCCGGCGGACGCCGACGTCGAGCTGGGCCACAACCCGCACGCGTTCATCCTCGACGAGGTCCTCTCCCAGCCGGACGACTCGCTGTGGGTGGCCATGCGCACGGCGGCCGGCGCGCGCGTGCAGCCGCTGATGCTGGCCATCACCACCGAGACCAAGGACGGCGTCTCCTTCGGCGCCGAGTTCATCGACGAGGCCGACCGCGTCCTCGAGGACCCGGCCCGGGCGCCGCACCACTTCGTCTTCGTGCGCAAGACACCGCGCACGGTCGACGAACTCGAGCGGCTGTGGCGGCTGTTCCCCGCCCGCCCGGAACTGCCCGTCTCCCTCGACCCGTGGGACGAGGCGAACTGGGCCTGGGCCAACCCGGCGTTGGGCAGCTTCCTGTCGATCACCTCGCTGCGCGAGGAGGCCGACGAGGCCCGCAAAAGCCCCGCGGCCGAGGCCGGCTTCCGCCAGTTCCGGCTGAACCAGCGTGTCTCGCAGGTGACGCGGTGGATCCCCATGGACCTGTGGAACGCGTGCACCCGGGAGATCGCCCCCACCCCCGACTGGGTCCGGGAACGGCTCAAGGGCCAGCGCTGCTGGGGCGGCCTGGACCTGTCCAGCAAGCTCGACCTGACCGCGCTCACGCTGCTGTTCCCCGACGGCTCGGCACTGTGGCGGTTCTGGGTCCCGGAGTCCATCACGCCCGTCCTCAGCGAGCACACCAACGGTGCCTTCGGGGAGTGGGTCAAGGACGGCTGGATCACCGAGACCGAGGGCGACACGATCGACTACGACCGCATCTACGACGACGTCGAGGCCGACCACAAGGACTTCAAGATCGTCGACATCACGTACGACAAGTGGTGCGGCGAGCCGGTGCGCCAGGAGATCGTGAAGCGGACCCGGCTGAAAATGCTGGAATCGAACACGACGTTCGACCGGATGACGCCCCCGATGACGGACCTGATGCGCCGTCTCAAGACGCAGGGTGCACCCGAGTTCGCCCACTACGGCAACCCGGTCGCGCGGTGGATGGCCGACAACGTCGAGAAGAAGAGCCCGCGCGACGACCCTGTCCGGCTGCGGCCCGTCAAGCCCGACCGCGACAAGTCCGGCAAACGCATCGACGGCATGGTCAGCCTGATCCTCGGCGTCGACGGCGCGATGCGCGGCCTGCCCACACCGTCCGTCTACGAGAGCCAGGGCATGGCCCTGTGACCACCAGGAGGTGACGGGTGGATCGCTGGGACGTCCTCGCACTGCTCGGGATTGTGCTGCTCGGCGTGGGGCTGTGGCTGCTCGCGCCGTGGCTCGGCCTGGCCGTGGCCGGCGGCGTGCTCCTGGTCGTCGGCCTGGGCGGCTCCGTCTACGCCGAGAAGTCCGCCGCCCGCCAGGAGCTCATCGACGCGAAGAAGGGCGGTGTGTGATGGGCTTCCTGCGTTCCGCGGTACGGTCCGCGGCCCGGGCCTCCGCCGGGCCGCTGTCCTCGATCGCCACCCCGGAGAAGTGGGTCGTCGACTGGTTCACCGGCAACATGGCCAACAGCGCCGGCGTCCGCGTCGACTACGACACCGCGATGATGTACGCGCCCTTTTTCGCCGGCGTCCGCGTCATCGCCGAGGACCTCGGCCTTCTGCCTCTTTTCCTCTACGAGCGGCTCAAGCGCGGCAAGGACCGTGCGACCGGGCATCCGCTGTACCCGCTGCTGCACGACGCGCCCAATCCGATGATGGGCGCGATGAGCTTCAAGGAGGCTCTGCAGGGCCACGCCATCACCTGGGGGCGCGGCGTCGCGTACGTCGTCACCCACGAGCGCACGGGCGTGATCGAGGAGCTGTGGCCGCTGCGCCCCGACCGGCTGCGCGTCAAGATCAGGCAGATGGGCAAGGGCCGCGTCGAGCGCTGGATCCAGTACCGCGACGACGTCAACGGCATCTACGCCAACCTGGCGCCGGGCGAGTACCTGTGCATCAACGGCCTCGGGGACAACGGCGTGACGGGCTACTCCGTCGTCGAGCTGGCCGCCAACTCGATCGGCCTGGGCCTGGCCACCGAGCACTACGGCGCGAAGGTGTTCAGCAACGGCGCGGCCCCGGCCGGCGCGCTGAGCCACCCGCAGAACCTGAGCCCCGACGCCCGCAAGCGCATGGCCGACGACTGGGAGAACATCCACCGCGGCATCGACCGCGCACACCGCGTCGCCATCCTCGAAGAGGGCGTGACCTGGCAGGCCGTCGGTCTGCCCAACGACGCCAACCAGTTCCTGGAGACCCGAAAACTCCAGGTCACCGACATGGCGCGGTGGCTCCGTCTCCCGCCCCACAAGATCGGCGACCTGGACCGCGCCACCTTCTCCAACATCGAGGAGCAGCAGCTCGACTACGTGTCGTCCGCGCTGAACGCGTGGCTGACCCGCTGGGAACAGGCCGTCCTCACCCAGCTCCTCCTCCCGGAGGAGCGGGCACGGTACTTCCCCGAGCACCTGGTCGACGCGCTGCTGCGCGGCAACACCGCAGCCCGCTACCAGGCGTACGCGGTAGGCCGCCAGTGGGGCTGGCTGTCCGCGAACGACGTCCGCGAGCGGGAGAACATGAACCCCGTCGACGGCGGAGACGCCTACCTCGTCCCGCTCAACATGATTCCCGCCGGCGGTGGCACGGCGCCGCCCGCCGTCGAGGACGACGACGCCCGAGCCCGCCGGTACGCGCGGCTGCTGCGCGGTCGTGGCGTCGTCGCGCGGGAGCGGCTCGGGGACGCGTGGGCGCCGAAGATCGAGGAGGCCGACCAGGAGATCGCCGACCTGGAGCGCAAGAAGGTCGGCGCCCTGGTCGACGACCACCTCTACGGTGAGCGCGGCCGTCGTTCGGTGGCCGCGTTCCTCGCCGCGCTGTCCGTGCTGTATGCCGAGGACGGGCCGATCGCCGAGGCGATGACCACGCTGTGGCTGCCGATCATGACGGCGTTCGCCGGCGACGTCGCCGAGGACGCCGCCGAGGAGGTCGGCCACGAGGACGACATCGACCTGTCCGTGTGGGCGCGCGCGTACACCCTCGCGCACGTCGCCTACCGGATCGGCTCCGCCTTCGGGCAGCTGCGCAAACAGGCCGAGAAGGCCGACACCCAGGAGGACGCGGCGACCGCGGTCGTCGAGCGGCTGATCAAGTGGCAGGAGGAGCGGCCCGCGCAGACCGCCCGCTGGGAGTCCTCCCAGATGTCGAACGCCGCGGCGCGGGAGACGTGGAAAGAGGCCGGCGTCCAGACCCTCAAATGGGTCACCCAGGGCTCCGAACACTGCCCGTACTGCACCAAGCTCGACGGAGCCACGACCGAGATCGAGGTCCCCTTCATCGCCAAGGGCGACGAGGTCGAGGGCGCCGAGGGCGAGGCCTTGAAGGCCAAGCGCAACACCTTCCACCCGCCAGTGCACGCGGGCTGCAGATGTCAGGTGGTGCCCGTTGTCAGCGACTGAGCAACCGCGGAACGGGATCGAGGAAGGCACCTGCTCGGAGTGCGGTTGCCTCGCCGAGCGTGGTCCGTCCGGTGCTTGGTGGCACGTACGCCGCGCGGACAGCTGCGGCCGGGGCCCGGCTCGTTTCGCCGTACGCCAGCAGCAGACCGCGTCGCGTGACCGGCAGATACGACACCCCGGGAGGGACAGATGAAGGGTCAGCGTCATTACCTGCGCGGCTACGTCCAGCGCGCCGACGACGACCAGGGCGACGACGACACGGGCAAGCCGCTCACGATCGTCGCCGCGACCGAGGGCCGCAAGGGCGACGGCCTCAACCTGGTCATGAAGGGCGCCGAACTCGGCCGCTTCAAGGACAACCCCGTCGTCGGCTACGGGCATTCGTACTGGGGCCGCGACGGCCTGCCCATCGGCCGCTCCGACAAGACGTGGATCGACGGCGAGCGCCTGCTGATGGACATCGTCTTCGACAGCGACGAGGACGAGTTCGCCCGCAAGGTCGAACGCAAGTACCGCAAGCGGATGATGAACGCGTTCTCCATCGGCTTCAACGTCTGGAACATCGACGACTCCGGCACCCCCGAGGGCTGGGAGCTGTTCGAGGTCTCCGCGGTCCCGCTGCCCATGGACCCCAACGCGATCGTCGAGTCCGGCCGCGACGGCCACCTCGCCCTGGTGCGCGGACTCCTCGACGTCCCCGACGCGCTCACCGAGGCCGACGTCGCCATGCTGCGTCAACTCACCAGCGGGCGCGCCGGGGCGGTCCTGTCGAAGAAGAACAAGGGCCTCGTCGAGAACGCGATCACCGCGCTTCAGGAACTCCTCGACGCCGCCGGCGCGAGCGACGACCAGGACGACGACGCGCGCGCCGCGCACCAGGCCCGCCTGCGGCGCCTGGCCGGCCTGCGCGCCAGCTGACTTCCGCCCCCGCACCGCGGGCGGCACCACCCACACCCAGAAGGGGACGGAAATGACCACCCTCAAGATCCGCGAGCTCAAGGCCAAGCGCAGCCAGCTCGGCCACCAGGCCACGGCCCTCATGCAGACCGCCACCGACGACGGCAACCGGGCGATGACGTCGGACGAGGAGACCCAGTTCGACAAGGTCATGGACGAGCGCGACCAGGTCGACCGCACGATCGAGCGCATGGAGCGGCTCCTGGACGACGACCGCCAGGGCATCGACGACATCCCCGACGACGGCCGCCCGGGCAACCGCAACGCCAAGGCCCAGATGACGGCGTGGAACGCCTACCTGCGCGACGGCCGCCCCGGCCTGAGCGCCGAGCACGCCCGCGCGCTGAACGCCGGCAACGACCCCGAGGGCGGATTCCTCGTCGCACCGGAGCAGTTCGTCAACGATCTGCTCGCCAACGTCGACGACCTGCTGCCGCTGCGCGGCCTGGCCACCGTGATGCGCCTGACGACCGCCGAGTCCCTCGGCGTGCCGACCCGCGACGCCGACCTCGCCGACGCCACCTGGACTTCCGAGGTCGGCACCGGCAGCCAGGACGACGCGCTCAGGTTCGGCAAGCGGGAGCTGCGCCCGCACCCGCTCGCCAAGCGGGTCAAGGTCTCCCGCAAGCTGCTGCGCTCGGCGGCCATGGACCCCGAGAAGATCGTGCGCGAGCGGATGGCCTACCGCCACGCCACCGCGCAGGAGAACGCGTTCATGACCGGCGACGGCAACCAGAAGCCGCTCGGTCTGTTCACCGTCGGCAACGCCGACCTCGGCGGCATCACAACCAGCCGGGACCGGGACGTGCCCACCGACGGCACGAACTTCGTGAACAACTCCACCGACGGCTACGCGGCGGACGCGCTGATCGACGCGAAGTACGCCCTCAAGCCGCAGTACCACCTCAAGGCGCGCTGGCTGTTCCACCGGCTGATCCTCGCCGAGGTCCGCAAGATCAAGGACGCCAACGACCAGTACGTGTGGAAGGCCGGCCTCGGCGACCAGCCGGACACCATCCTCGAAATCCCCCACGTCCTGTCGGAGTTCGCGCCGTCGACGATGGCGAACAACGACTACATCGGGATGCTCGGCGACTTCTCCAACTACTGGATCGTCGACGCCCTGCAGTTCGAGATCCAGCGCCTGATCGAGCTGTACGCCGAGACCAACCAGATCGGTTTCATCGGCCGCATGGAGTCCGATGCCATGCCGGTCCTGGAGGAGCCGTTCGTACGGCTGCAGTCCAACGACACCGTCGCCTGAGCCCGGCCCCCCTGATCGACCACCCCGGCCGCAGGGCCAGGAAGGAAACGTCCCATGAGGACCGACATCAAGAACCACATCTCGGTGGCGCAGTCCATCGCGCCCGCCGCGTACACCGCGACCGCCACCGGAACCGGTGTCGACCTGGCCGGCTTCGACGCGGCCGCCGTCGAGATCACCGTGGGCGCGGTCGCGAACAACGCCTTCTCCGTCGAGGTCCAGGAATCCGACGCCTCCGGTTCCGGCTACACCGCGGTGGCGACCGCCGACCTCGACGGCACCGAGCCCACGACGCTCACCGCGGCCACCACCACCCTGATCGGCTACCACGGCATCAAGCGGTACATCCGCGCCGTGGCCACCGACACCGCCGCCGGAGACGCCGTCTTCGGCGTCTCCGTCATCCGGGGCAACGGGCGGGTGAAGCCCTGATGCGCGTCGAATTCACACGCCCTGTGGCAAGCCCCGGGGTGTCCGCGTACGCCGGACAGATCCTCGACCTGCCCGAAGAGGACGCCCTCAAGCGCATCGAGGCCGGCCACTGCACGGCCGTCGACCAGCCCAAGCAGTCCCTGCGCGAGAAGTTCCTCGGCCGCAGGGGCAAGAGCGGATCGGACACCGCACCGCCCGCCGAGCCGGACGCCAAGCCGCTGGACAAGATGACCGTCGAGCAGCTCAAGGCGTACGCCGACGAGCACGACATCCCCCTGCCCGAGGCCGGCAAGAAAGCGGACCTCATCGCCGCGATCGAGGCCGAACTCACGGACCGCGAGTGACGAAGGGGGTGGGGTGCCGTGGCAGCTGCCACCGCCAATGAGCTGCGCCTGTTCCTGCGGCACCCCGGCGCCTTCACCGACGACGAGACCGCCCAGGCCGAGCTCCTCATCGAGCTCGCCGAGGGCGAGATCAACGACGTCACCGGGCAGTCCCTCGAACTGGCCGAGGACACCGTCGTCCTCGACGCGCCCACCCGCCAGGACCCCTGGCCGCACGTCCCGGGCACCGGCTCGCACAAGCTCCTCCTGCCGCGCTGGCCGGTGACCGCGGTCGACTCGGTCACGATCCTCAACGACACCGAGGCGGACGAGGTCCTCGTCTACGGCGCGGACCACGACTACACGTGGTCCGCCGCCGGCATCCTCACCCGCGTCAACGGCTGGTGGCCGACCTGGGACCGGTCCGTCCAGGCCGTCTACACCGCCGGCCACGACCCCTACCCCGTCGGAGCCAAGCGCATCGTGCTGCGGATGGCAGCCGCCGCCTGGGGCAACCCGATGCTGCTGGCCTCCGAGTCCCTCGGCGACCACTCCCGCAGCTTCTCCGCCGAGGCCCTGGGGATGTCCATGTCGGACAAGGACCGCAAGCTCCTCGGCGTGTACCGGGCGCGGACATGATCGGCCACTGGCTCAACCGGCAGCTGCAGGTGTGGCGGCCGGAGAGTACGGACGACGGCTACGGCGGGGAGACCACCACCCACGTTCAGCAGCCCGATCCGGTCCTCGCGAAGGTCGACCAGCCCTCCGCCACCGACCGGCTGCTGGCCGCGCAGACCAGCAGCAAGCACAGCCACGACATCTTCCTCCTGCCGGGCGCCGACGTCCGGCGCCTCGACGAGCTACGGGACGCGTCGACCGGCGATTCCTGGAGGGTGCTGCACGTCGTGGCCCCATCGAGCACCCGCTACCGCAAAGCACAGTCCGAACTCATCCAAGGGGAAGGGGAGCCCGATGGCTGACCTGAATCTGATCACGGTCCCGGTCGCCACCGGCATCGCCGACGTCGCCGCCCAGGCCGTCGCCGCGGCGGGCGGCGGCGACACCGCCCCCGTCGGGCCCGGCCGGTTCCTGTACGTCAACAACGGCTCGGGCGGCTCCATCACGGTCACACTGGCCACCCCCGGGCAGGTGTCCGGGATCGACATCGCGAACGTCGCCGTGGCGATCGCCGCCGGCGACCACGCGCTCATCCCTCTCAGCAACGTGTTCCGCGGCGCCACCGGCCGTGCCGCGATCACCTACAGCGGCGTCACCACCCTGACCGTCGCAGCCTTCGAGCTGGGCACGTGAGCGCCGAGCACGAACGCCCGGGCGCACCGCAGAAGCCGCACGTCGCGCGCGAGGCGCACGAGTGCAAGCAGCTCGCCGAGGACGAGACACGGCCGACCGCCGACCGGCTGGTATGGGCGGTCCTCGCCGTCGCCGCCGAGCTGCACATCATCCGCAAAGAGAAACGGCGCGGCCGGTGACCGGGTGGATCGCGCTCGCGGCCTCTGCTGCTGCCCTCGTCCTGGCCTGCCGCTGGACCCGTGAGACAGCGGCCCATACACGCCGGGCCGAGGCGGCAGCAGCCCGCTCCGAGGCGGCGCACCGCAAGGCTCAGGCTCTGAGAGAGGAGGGGCTCGATGGCACGCAGGCGGGCGACGGTGACGATCACCGGTCTGGCGCGGCTGAGGCAGCGTCTTGAGGATCTGCCCGAGGAGATCAGGCAGGCACTCGTCAAAGGGGTGAGGGAGTCGGCCGAGGCCGTACGCGACGACGTCCAGCGCAACGTGCCGGCCGACACCGGCAACCTGCGCGAAAGCGTGGACATCCGCTACCGGGAGGGCGGTCTGGTCGCCGACGTGGGCTGGTTCGAGCCGGCCGACTTCTACGCCGCCTTCGTCGAGTACGGCACCCGCCGCCAGCCCGCTCAGCCGTCCCTGCACCCGGCGCTGCAGCGGGAACGCGGACGCTACGCCGCCCGGCTGACGGACGAGGTACGGCGGGTGCTGCGGTGAGTACGCCCACCCCCGGGCTGGCCGCACTGCCCGCGCAGGCCGGCGTCCGTACCGCGCTGCTCGCCGATGTGCCGCTCATGGGCCTGGTCAAGGGCGTCTTCGACTGGGTCGGGGAGAAGCAGGCCTACCCCTACATCGTCATCGGTGAGGCGGTGGAGACCCCGGCCAACGCGCACGACCGGCACGGCTCGGAGGTGCTGGAGACCCTGCACATCTGGGACCAGAACAGGGGCTTCGCCCAGAGCCTCACGATCGCGGCCCGTGTGATCCAGGCCCTGGACCACACGCCGCTGGCCATCGAGGGCCATGTCCACCGGTGGACGCGGTTCGTGTCCCTGCAGACGCTGATTGACCCCGAGCCCCCGGGCGACATCCGGCACGTGCCGATGACGTTCCGTATCGGCACCGAGGTTGCCCCCGCGTAACCGCCCGATCAACGACCGGCCCCGGGCCGGACCCCTAGCAAGGAGGAGCGGCCATGGCCGGCCTTGACGCATTCGGCACGCAGTTCAAGAGGGACTCCACGGGCTCCGGCTCGTTCGTGGCGATCGCCAACGTCCCGGACATCTCCGGGCCGTCGAGGTCGCGTGAGGCCATCGAGGTCACCGCCCACGACAGCCCGGACCAGTACCGGGAGTTCGTCAAGGGCCTCAAGGACGGCGGGGAAGTCGAGATCACCATCAACTACGACCCCGGTGAGGCGACCCACCAGGCCCTGGACGACGACTTCGAGGAACACGACCTGCGCGACTACCAGGTCGTCGTCCTGCCCGGCGAGGCGGACGAGCACACGTGGGAGTTCTCCGGGCTCATCACGGACCTGGGGGACGAGTTCCCGCACGACGACAAGATGGAACGGACCGTCACCTTCAAGATCTCCGGCAAGCCGACGCTGACTGCGACCGGCGCCTGACGAGAACGGGGAAGAACCGATGGCACTGCTGACGAAGGCCCAGATCAACTCCGCCGTCGACCGCAAGTGGGAGGACGTGCCCGTGCCCGAGTGGGGCGAGGGTGCGCAGGTCCGGCTCATGGAGCTCACGGCCGCCGACCGCGGCTACATCGAGGCCGGTTCCGTCGTGGCCCAGGGGCAGAACCCCCAGCTGAAGGTGGATTCCCTCAAGGTCTACCGCCAGAAACTCGTGGCGTTCGCGATGGTCGACGAGAACTTCGAGCGGCTGTACTCCAACAAGGAGATCGGCGACCTGGACGGGAAGTCCGGTGCGGTGATCGAGCGGCTGGCGGCCAAGGTCCAGGAGCTGTCGGGCATGGGCCGGTTCGCCGTGAAGGAAGCCGAGGGAAACTCCGCCGCCGCCCCGGGCGGCTCTTCCGTTTCCGGCTAGCGGAACACCTCGGGATGACGGTGGCCGACCTGGACTCCCGGCTGGGTTCGGCCGAGCTGACCGAGTGGATGGCGTTCGAGAGACTCACCGGCCCGCTCGGCAGGCGCAGGCACGACATCCAGGCGGCCACCATCGCGGCCACCATCGCCAACGCCAACCGGGGCAAGAAGGGCAAGAAGTTCAAGGTGACGGACTTCCTGCTGCCCTACGGGACGCAGCGCAAGAGCCCCGAGGAGATGCTCGCGACGATCCGCGCCGTCAACAGATCGATGGGGGGTACCGAGCATGTCCCAGGTGGACGAGGTGAAGGTTGAGATTGCCGCGGACATGGGCACCACGGCCGCGACGATCAGCGACACGGCCGGCGGCCTCGACACACTGGACGCCGCTGCCAGGTCCGCCAGTGACGGCCTCGGCCAGGCGGACGCCGAGGCCAATGGTCTCACCGGCCGGATGGACGCGGTCGGGGCCGGGGCGCTCGGCGCCGCGGCTGCGTTCGCCAGCATGGGCGACATCGTCAACGGCGCCGTCGACCTGTGGAACACGGGCGAGCAGCGGGCCGACGACCTCGCCCGCGCACAGAACGATGTGGCCCAGGCGGCGCTCGACGTCAAGCAGGCCAACGTCGACATGAGGCAGTCGCAGATCGATGCGAACCAGGCGCAGCTGGACGGCACTCAGTCGGGCATCGACCTCAAGCAGGCACTCCTCGACCAGAAGGTCGCGCAGCAGGACTACAACGACGCGGTCAAGGAGTTCGGGCCCAACTCCCTCGAGGCCCAGCAGGCGCAGATCGACCTGAGCCAGGCGGACGCGGACGCCAAACAGGCCAAACTCGACGGCAAGCAGGCGACCGAGGACTACAGCCAGGCCCAGGTCGACGGCAAGCAGGCGGCGATCGATGCCAGCAACGCGCAGCTGGACCTCAACGAGGCTCAGCGCAACGTGGTAGGCGCAGGCGTGATGGGCTCCTGGATCGGCACCGTCTCGCAGATCGGCACGGCCCTGTTCGGCCTGATCGGCACCTTCGCCCTGTTCGGGGCCCAGACCCTCGCCACCGCGGCGACCGCGGTCGGCTCGGCCATCTCCACGGCGGCGGCCTGGGTGGGCAGCTGGGTCACGATGGCCGCGGCCTCGACGCTGAACGCGATCAAGATGGCGGCCGCGTGGCTGATCTCCATCTGGCCGATCGCCCTGATCATCGCTGCCGTCGTCGGCCTGGCAATCGTGATCATCAAGAACTGGGACACGATCAAGGTGTGGACCCTCAGGATCTTCACCGGGGTCTGGAGCTGGCTCAAGGGCCTGTGGGACGACGTCGTGGCCCTGTTCAACTGGGCCATCGGCATGGTGAAGGCGATCTTCCTGAACTTCACCCCGCTGGGCATCATCATCAAGAACTGGGGTGCGATCACCGGCTGGGTCTCCACCCAGTGGAGCAGCATCGGAGGGACGATCTCCAACTGGGTCGGCAGGATCAAGGGCTTCTTCGGCGGCATGTGGGACGGCGTCGTCAGCGGCCTCAAGGCGGCCCTGAACGGCATCATCAGCCTCCTCAACGGCGGCATCTCCTCCGTCAACACCCTGATCGGCGGGGCCAACCGGCTTCCCGGCGTGAACATCGGCTTCATCCCGCACATCCCCTTCCTGGCCGAGGGCGGCGTCACGACCGGCCCGACCATGGCCATGATCGGCGAAGGCCGTGAGCAGGAAGCGGTGCTCCCGCTGAGCAAGCTCCAGGGCCTGCTGAACACCGCAGGCGGCAGCTCTCAGCGCGTCGTCCTCGAATTCGAGGGCGCCGAGGACGCCTTCATCACCTGGTTCCAGGACGCCACCCGCCGCAAGGGCGGCGGATCCGTCGGCAGACTCGCAGGGGAGGAGGGGTGACGCCATGGCGCAGTGGCCGCTGAAGCGGATCGGCGAGGTACTCATCGACGGCGTGTGGGTGGGCGTGCCGCTGCGCGAGGGCACCGCCGTCACCATCACCCGCGGCATCGGCGCCGAGGCCACCACCGCACAGCCCGCCGGCACGTCGGTAAAGATCCTCGACCCCGATGCCGAGTACAGCCCCCGCAACGCCGAGTCAGATCTGTACGGGAAGTTCGGCCGCAACACGCCCTTCCGGTTCCGCGTCGACGACGCCCCCGCGGCGGGCGCTGCGCTGCTCACCGACACCTTCACGCGTACCGCGTCGAACGGCTGGGGCACCTCCACATCTGGGGCCACCTGGACCATCTACGACCCCCTCGGGTCCTCGCCTCCGGCGTCCGAGTACTCCGTGTCCAGCGGCGCCGGGAAGGTCATCTCGTCCACCCTGAACGCGTCCCGGTACATCGCCACCGACGGCCTCGACCTCGACGACTACGAGGCCACCTTCACCGTCAACGCGAACCAGACCGCCGAGGACAACAACACCGACGAGCGGATTTTCTTCGCCGCCGTCCTGCGCATCAACCGCACCGACCACAAGTACTACATGGCCCTCATCTCGCTGCGCCCGAGAACCGGTGTGTTCGGCATCGGCGGCCTCTCCGTCGACGCCCAGCTCGCCAAGGTCAACCTGCTGACGGGGAACAACCCCACGCTCACCCCGCAGCGCACGGTGCCCGGCCTGGGCTACTCCGTCACGTCGAAGCTCCGGGTACGGGTGCGCTGCGACGGACCCGAACTGGCTCTGCGCGTATGGGCCGACGGGGACCCGGAGCCGGAGAACTGGCACGCCCAGGCGTACGACGACGAGTTCACCTCGGGCGAGTTCGGGTTCCGCGCGTCCTGCACCGCCGATGACACCACGGTCCCCATCACCTATTCGTTCGACGACCTGTCGGTCCTCCCCCTCGTCCCTGACGACGGTGCCGTCCGGCTCGTCGCCGAGCTGTCCGGCATCGACCCTTACCAGGACGAGTCGGGGGCCGACGCCTACGTGGACGCGGACGCCGCCGGTGTCCTGCGCCGGTACGACGGGCAGCAGAAGACGGCCGCCTCCGCCCTGCGCACCCATGTGGCGGGCTACCGGCCCGTCGCCTACTGGTCGTTCGAGGAGGGGGCGCAGGGCAGCACCTCGGTCGTACAGGCCGCCGACACCTCCCTGGCCGGCCCGCTCACCGTGTCCAGGGTCGACTTCGCCCGCGACGACACGCTCGCCGGCAGCGACCCCCTGCCCAACCTCCAGGCGGGCGCCACCATCAAATCGACGGGCATTCCCGGTTTCAGCACGGGCCGGTGGGCCGTCTACTTCATGCTGAAGTTCACGACGCAGGGCTTCCCCACGGACGCCACCGAGCACCAGATCCTGTCCTTCTCCACAGCCAACGTCACGCTCACCGCCTACGCGCTCCTCAGCGGGGGCACCGCCAGGATCGTGCTGCGCGGCGTGGACGCGGACGGAGTAGCGGTCGCCGGCGCCGCAGCCATCCTTCAGAGCGACCTGACGGCCGCCGGGAACCTGGGGTTCCTCGACCGCTGGCAGCAGTTCAAGATCTACGGCCAGGAGTCGGGCGGATCCACCACCTACACCATCGCCGCACTCGACCCCGACAACACGGGCATCACCTCCAGCCTCACGGCCGCCGCGCACACCGCCGACCGGGTCCGCACCATCGCCACCACCGTGGGCAGCGGGGCGGCAGGAGTGGGCCTGGGACACCTGAGCATCTGGGGCGTGGCCTTCACCGACGCCTACAACTCCAGCCTCAACAACACCGTCGTCTCCTACGAGCTGGGCGCTCCCGGCCTCACGACGAAGGACTGGCTGTCGTCCCTCAGCGTGGACTTCGGCCAGGCCCTGGAGATCGAGGGCCCGGCCGAGACGCGGCTCGGCCCGTACTACTCGGCCCCCTTCATCGCTCTGGCCCAGGCCGCGGCGCGTACGGACATCGGCCTGATGACGGAACTGCGGAACCGGCTGGGCCTGCGGTACGTGTCCCGCCAGGCCCTGTACGACCTGCCGGTCGACCTCGTCCTCGACTACTCCAGCGGCATGGTCTTCTCGCCCTTCCGCCCGAGGGACGACGACAAGGGCCTCATCAACCGGATCGTCGTCAAGCGCCGTGAGGGCTCCTACGCCAACGCCGAGGTGGCCCAGGGCCCGCTCTCCGTCCAGCCCCCTCCCGACGGCATCAACGTCAACGAGGACGGCGTCGACACGATCGTCCACCAGGACAGCCAGCTCCCGTCACAGGCCGGCTGGCGGCTGCACCTGGCCACCTGGGACCAGATGCGCGTCGCGAGCCTCACCCTCAAGATGGCCAACCCCCGCCTGCACCCGCTCCTCGCCACCGTGCTGGGGATGAAGGAGGGCTCGCGCATCCAGGTGATCAACACGCCCAGGCGGTACGGGCACGACGGGTTCGACCTGCTCGTGCGGGGAAGCAAGGAGACCCACGCCGAGGGCGTCTTCGACATCACCTTCAACTGCGTCCCCTACGGCCCGTACGTGACCGGCCTGGTGGTGGACGGCGCGGCCGCAGTGGTCGACGGCGACGCCCGCGTGGACACCTCCGGCTCCACCCTCAACGAGGACGTCACCGAGACGGAGACCTCGGTCGAGGTGGCCGTGGCGAACGGCCGCCGCTGGGTGTACACCGCGGCGTACCCCGACCGCTTCCCCTTCAACGTCCGCGTCGGGGGCGAGGTGTGGACCGTCACGGCGATCACGGGTACGTCGTCGCCCCAGACGTTCACGGTGATCCGCTCGGTGAACAAAGTCGTGAAATCCCACCTGACGGGCGCCGATCTGCGCCTTAACCGCTACACCCCTGTGACTCTCTGAGGAGGAACCGTGGCCGTTTTCCCCGAGATCCTGGCTGGGGACCGCCTCACGGACGACCTGATGACGTCCATGCTCGCCCAGCACGTCGTCAAGGCGACCAGCGAGACCGTCACCTCCAGCACGACGTTCCAGAACGACGACGAACTGTTCCTGCCCGGCGTCGCCAACGCCACCTACCTCGTCGATGTATGCCTTCTGCACAGTTCGGGCACGACCGGAAAGTTCAAGTGCCAGTTCACGGGCCCTGCCGGAGCGGCCTTCGCCTGGGGCGTGATCGGTGTTCAGAATGCCCAGACATCCTCGACCTCGGCAGAGATCGTCAGCATGCCGTCGAGGACGATCACCGACTCGCAAGAGGCCGGCGGAACGAACCTCGGCGGAACCACGATGTTCATCAAGGGCGTTTTCACCACCAGCAGCACGGCGGGAAACCTGCAGCTCCAGTTCGCCCAGATCGTGTCCAACGCCGCCGCGACGCAGGTTCGGGCGGGCTCGTACATGACCATGCGCAGGATCGCCTGACCCAACCTCCCCGCACGCCACCCGCCACCCCGCGCCATCCGGCCGGGGCTTTCGTCTTTCATGGAGGAACGCATGGCCCCACCGATGTCCGACACCACGTTCCTCGCCGCGCTCCGAGCCGAGGGCGCCACCGTGGTCGAGGTCGGCGCCTGGCGCACCAACAACCGCAACAAGAAGGGCCCGTGGGGTCCGGTGCACGGGGTGATGATCCACCACACCGTGACGTCCGGCTCGGCCAAGACCGTGGCCCTGTGCCAGAGCGGGTACGCAGGCCTGCCCGGGCCGCTGTGCCACGGCGTCATCACCAAGGACGGCAAGGTGCACCTGGTGGGGTACGGCAGGGCGAACCATGCCGGCCTCGGCGACGACGACGTCCTCCAGGCGGTCATCGCCGAGCGCGCGCTGCCCCTGGACGACGAGGCGACGACGGACGGGAACCGGCACTTCTACGGGTTCGAGTGCGAGAACCTCGGCGACGGCGAGGACCCCTGGCCGCCTGCGCAGCTGCTTGCGATCGAGCAGGTCGCCGCAGCGATCTGCCGGCACCACGGCTGGTCGGTCGCTTCCGTCCTCCGGCATCTGGACTGGCAGCCGGGCAAGGTCGACCCGCTCGGCGTCGACTGGCGACTGATGCGGGCGCGGATCGCCGCACGGCTCGGCTCCGGCAAGCCTGCCGCGGTGACGCCGGCGCCGTCGACCCCCAGCGTCAGCCTGGCCAAGTTGATCAATGCGGCACGTACGGACCCGGCCAAGTCGGGGACGCCGGTGTCGTACGCCGGTGTGCGCACCGTCGAGGCCGCGCTCATCGATGCCGGGCTGCTCGCCAAGAGGTACGGCGACGGGCACTTCGGCACCGTCACGGTCACCGCGTACGCGCGGTGGCAGCGCTCGAAGGCCGGTGGCAGCTACCGCGGCGACGACGCCGACGGCCTGCCCGGTCGCGATTCCCTGACCCGACTCGGCCTCCTGGCCGGATTCAAGGTGGTGGACTGATGTTCCCTTCGATCATGCGTACCCTCGTCCCGCTCCTCGCTGGGTGGGTGCTCACATTCCTCACCGGCCTGGGCCTGACTGTGGAATCGGGCACCGTCGCCGGCGGAATCACGATCGTCGTGGCCGCCGCGTACTACATCGTGTTCAGGGTTGCCGAGCGCGTGGCCGAGCGGCTGCGCGTGCCGTGGCTGCGTACGGCCGCAGGCCTGGCCCTCGGCTACGCCCGGCCGCCCCGGTACGAGTCCACCGACGACGTCCAGGCACTGATCAGAGCGAGCCGTACGTGAGCAGCCAGGGCACGGGTATCCCCGTCGTCGACGCCGCCGTCATCTGGAGCGTCGCCGGCGCCGCCATCGTCGGCGGTGTCGTCCTCATCTGGCGCGCGGTCCGGGGCGCACGGCGGATCATCGAGAGGATCGACGATTTCGCCGACGACTGGGCGGGCACGGCGGCACGCCCAGGCGTCCCCGAGCGGAAGGGCGTCATGGCGCGCCTCGACCGGATCGAGGGCCGCATCACCGCCGTCGAGCACGAGCTGCAGCCCAACTCCGGACACTCGTTGCGGGATGCCGTCGACCGGGTCGACCGGCGCACACAGACCCTCGCACCCGACACCGACACCTCATGACACAGCCCCCTGCACGGCCCAATGGCCGTGCAGGGGGCGTCTTCGTCGTATGTGGTGTCCACCCGGAGAGCACGTCGGCCCCCGCCCGTAGGAACGGAGGCCGACGGCAGTACACCGGGCGCTGGTCCAGGCGTACATTGCGAGTGTCAGCACGCAACCGGGAGTCAGTATGCCCGAGAACTCGTCACCTACAAGGGGCGTCGGGGACCGCGTCCGCGCTCTCCGCGCCATCCGCGACTACTCACTTACACAGCTCAGCACGCGTTCCAACGTGTCTCGCAGCATGATCTCGGCGGTGGAAAACGGCAGCCGACCAGCTACACCCGCCATCGTCGGCGCACTGGCGCGCGCGCTCGGTGTCACGGTGTCCGTCCTCCACGGCCAGCCCTACGTTCATATGCTCCAGCAGGACCAGCTCGATGCGCTGCTGGGGCCCATCACCAGCGCACTCGACTCGTGGGACATCCCACCTGATGACGGGATGCCCCCGCTATCGCTCGACGAGATCGCCGTCCGCACCTCGGCCATCTCGAAGCGCAGGGCCGCCGGAGAGTTCGGCGAGGTCGCCGATGCCCTGCCCGAACTCATCGCCCTCTTGTCCGTCGCCGCGCAGGAGGCAGCGGCCGGCCGCGACCGAGAGCGGGCGCACAACATGCTGTCCGAGGTGTGCCGTACGACGGCGATCGTCGGCTACCGGCTCGGCTACCTGGGGCTGGCCCGGCAAGCTCTGGCCCGTATGGCAGCGTCCGCGCCGCTCTCCGGCGATCCGCGGCAGGTCGCCGTCGAGCGGTATGAGAGGGCGGTGATGACGCATGCGGAGACGTCCCGGCCAGACCGGGGTGTGGCTCTCGTACGCCAGGCCATCCGCGACCTGGACGACGACGGCGAGCCGTCGACCATGGCCGTCCGCGGCACCCTGATCCTGCGAGCGTCAGCGCTGTCCGCAGCTCACGACGATCACTCGGCGGCGGCTGAGTGGCTGGGCCAGGCCCGCGACCTTGCAGAGGCCGCCGCCGCTGCGGATGCCGCCGAAGAGTTGCCCGGCGCCCGGTACGCGCTTGCTTTCGGGGACCTCAACGTACGGCTCGGCGAGCTGGACCTGGCCATGCACCGGGACGACTACGAGGGGGCCCTGCGGGTCGCGTCCGAGGTCCACTGGCCCGAGGACTACCAACCGACTCGCGTCGCGGGATTCCTGATCCGAAGGGCGAGCGCGGAGGCGTGGACAGCCCACGGTGACGACTCCTTGCGGTCGCTGCAGGAGGCGCGTGATCTGGCGCCGCTCCTGACGCGCTACCACCCGGAGGTCCACGAGACCGTGGGCACTCTCCTGCGCGCACGCCAGCGGGCAACCGAGGAGCTGAGGACGTTCGCAGAATGGAGCGGCGTATAGCGCACGCTGGATATCCCGTCAAGGGATTCTGAAGGCCCGCCGTCCACACTTTGTGGACAGGTGGGCCTTGCCATGTCGGCAGGATGTGACGGTCAGCACACGCACCGCAACCGTGGAGGCAGCACCGTGCCCCAGGTCGATCCAGCCGTCCCCACCACCCTCACCACCGGCATCGTTTTACCCACCAGAGCAGAGGTGGACCCGGCGATTACCCACTGGCTCCTGGCAGCGACCGAGTCCCGCGCCCGGGCGCGTACGGAGTGGCAGGAGTCCGGCGTCACCATGCTTAAGACGGGGACCCTTTTCTCCGCGATCCGCATGTCCGCGCGCCTCGTGCACGCCGCCGCCGGCACCACCGACACCGGCGCCGTCGACGGCTACCTCGTCCGCGCCCTCGTCGGTGGCCCCGTCATCCACGATCCTGACCGTTGCCGGTACTCCGCCCTCGTTCCCGCCAGCACAGCCCGCCGATGGACAGCCTGCCGGGACGCCGAGGCTCTCGGGCGCGACGCCTACGTGGCAGTCCCACGCCCCGGGCTGACCACAGCGGACGCCAGTACGGGAGGCCCGTACTGGTCGGTGTCGATGGAGTCTGCGGGGATGTTGTGCGTGCCCGCTGCCGTCGCCGCGCTTGTCGAGATCGGCCGCTACGAGCTGGCCGGCCAACCCCCGGCCGTAGGTACCGCCCTCTCTCCGCTTCCTGGGAAGGGGCGCCGGTGAGACCGAAGCCGGACACGACGATAGAGAGCCGCTACCGGAGGCTCGCCGAGCACTGCTCCCGCTGCCCCGACTGCAACGCCGACCCGACCACAGCATGTCCGCAAGCCGCCCGGCTGCGGCGAGCCTGGTCGCGAGCACGACGAGGAGCGACCGCATGACCCGGGACGCTGCGAGCCTGGACGTCGTCCGGCACATCAGTATCTTCGAGGTCCCCGCCCGCCTGACCGCTGAGCAGCGAGCTGGCGAGGTGTGCGTCTGGTGCAGCACACTCCTGCCGCCGGGTGTCCTCCGCGTCGAACTCGGCGGCTCGCTCGATTGGAGCCCGCACGGCTGCACGGCCTGCTACGAGGCCCACCGCGCATGGGTAGAGGCGTACTACGGCTGGGCCGGTCACATGCGAGGCTGCTGGCTCTGTGCGAACGCGGCCCGGTGCGATGTCGCGGACGGTTACCGGGTCCAGCTCCTGGACGCGGTACAGCGAACAGACAAGCGGCCTGTGGCCTGCGCACAGTGCCACCAGGAGGTGCTTCCCTCGGAGCGATTCGAGCCGCTGCCCTGGGAAGGCAACTCGGCTCCGCGGTTCGATTACACCCACATCGCGATGTGCGTGCTACCGCGGTACTGCCAGAGCTGCGGCCTGCTGCTACAGGCTGGCGAGGAGTTCACGACGTACGAGCACTCGTCGGCGTCGGCGGGCGGAGCGACGGTCTACCTCCACGTCGAGCCGTGCAGGAAAGCACCGACCTTAACCCACCCCTAGAACTCCCGCTGCCGACACGCGACGCCCGCGCTGGCAGCGGGAAGGCTCGGCCGCCTCGAACGCCCCCGCTAACAGGCGGCCGAGGGGGAGCCGCCTGCGCACTCCCTTGGCGCTGGCGGCTCCCCGCCGCATCGACCAGGCCGACCGTACGGGTTGGCCTATCGGTCCTTGCGGACCACGTCCAGGGATGCGCCGAGTGCGCCCTCGATCCGGAGAAGCGTGGACAGACGGGCATCCCGCTGCCCGCGCTCGATCTCTGAGTAGGCCGCTCGATCTATTCCGGCCCGCTCAACAAGCTCCTCCTGGGTGAGGCCGGCGGCGCGCCTGGCTTCACGGAGCCGTGCGCCGAACGCGATGCGCAGCGCGAGGAGCTGAGCCTGATCAGGGGGCGGGGCAGGGAGCGACACCCTGCCAAGTTCGTCACTTCATGTTCGAATGTCCGTAGGCGAATTCGCCTACATTTTTCCCATGGCTGATACGGGGCGAAGGCATTCAACCGAAGTAGTTCGGACATCAATAAGTAGGCTCTGAGGGGATCGAACCGAGAAGCGAGTGAATGGTGAGCAGACGTAAGCCTGACCGATGCCCTGACCGTCCCGACTGGCTTCCGGATACCGAGGCGTCGCGCATCGCGACTTACCGGATCACTCCGCCCGAGATCCTCGCCTGCTATGTATGGCGGGTTGGTGAGTGTTTCGTGTGCCGCGCGAAGAATCGTTTCGTCACGATCATCGGTCACCGGGGCAGCGAGGCCGACAAGGCGGTACCTCTGGCGATGTGCGGCAGCTGCGTCTTGGTCCAGGAGGAACGGCGCCGGGCCCGTATGGTCCGTCGGGGCCGCCCGTACGTTCCTGGGGGCATCGGGCAGCGGGAGCGGCGCGAGGAGTAGCCGCGACGCTGCCCCGGCCTGGGGCAGATCTGGGGCAGACCTGGGGCAGGAGTGCCCACGCTGCCCCACGAAGACCCACTCAAAGCCAGGGTCTCGATCAAGCGGAAAACGAAAGAGACCGCCTCCCACCTTGGGAAACGGCCTCTAACGATCTTCTCTAGCTGTCGGGGTGGCGGGATTTGAACCCACGACCTCTTCGTCCCGAACGAAGATCGACGATCATTACAGGGTCCCTCCCATTTCCTCTGGTGTGCAGGTCAGCGGGGCTCTATGTAGTTGACGCAGCGTCAGGTGCGGCCGATCTGGGGCAAATCTGGGGCGAAAATTGTGATCATGGTCTGATGGCCCGCGGTTGGCGGAGAGGCGTGACGCCCTCAGCGCGCTCTACGAGCAGCCGGTCCAACGCTCCCACAGCTGACCTCGGGTGCATCGCCAACCGGGCGTCCAGAGCCTCCTGCCACACCTCCGTCAAGCCCAACATCAGCCGTTCTCGCATCGCGTCCGTCACGTGCGAGTACCGCGCCTGCACCGAGCCGTCCAGGTGCCCCATCCGCTCGTCCATGAGCTTGGGAGGTGTCCCCAGATCCTCCATCAGGGTCTTGGCCACGTGCCTCAGCCCGTGTGGAGTCAGCCCTTTGGCTACTGGCGCCCAGCACACCTCGGCCCGCTCTGTAGCCCCACGGCCGCGGGCAGGGACCCCGGGCCAGGGCTCGGCCAGTAGAGGCACCAGCCGCTTCGGCTGTGGCGCCTTCGGGGGGTACCAACCGGTGGCGGCCGGCTGGAACAGCCACGTGGCGAATCCGCTGCGCCGATGGTGCGCGGCGTGCTCGCCGGTCGTTGCTCCCCTCTCGTATCCCAGTTCGGTCATGACCTCGATAACACGGGCGCGCGTTCCTTCCGTCACCCGCTCCGGTCGGTTCAGGACGTTCGATACGGTCCCTACGGAGACTCCAGCGCGGGCGGCCACTTCCTTCAGTGTGATTCCGCTCCCAGACTTTCCATTCGGAGCGCCGTATCCCGTGAAGAAATATTTCTTTCCGTGACAGTCGCAGGCTTTCAGGGTGCGGCTCTTGCGGAACTCAATCAAGAGTCGGGAAAGCCAGGGCGTGACATCGAGAGTCCGGTACGAATCCTCTTTCGGTGGACCCTCCTCTAGCTCCCCGGAATCCAGTTCGTACAGCTGGTGCTCGACACGGATTGTTTTCTCCCGGACGTATTCGGGCTCTAGGCCGACGAGTTCACCCCACCGCATTCCTGTCTCGGTGTCGGCCACGATGAGGACGAACTCGTCGTCGCGGCCGGACAGGAGGCTCGCGCGCTCGGCCACCAGAAGGGCGCCGAGCGCGTTGGTGATCGCTTTCTCCGGGGCACGTCGGGCCGAGTTGCCGGCGCGGCGCCCGCGGCCTCGCTTACGGGCCGCAGGGTTGGTAGGGATCAGTCCCTGTTCCACCGCGTCGCTCAGCATGACGTGCAGCGTGCCGCGCCACGTCTTGATGCTGGACGGCTTGTAGCCGGCATCCTTCTCGGTGCGCTCCCACCGCAGCACGGTTTCCTTGTCGAGCTGCTTGAGCGTCAGGTCCCCGAAGTGGGGGAGGAGGTGCTCCTCGATGTGGTGGCGGTAGTTCTGCATGGTGGACGAGGCGAGCTCCTGCTCGGCGTACCACCGGTTCGCGTACTCCGCGAACGTCTCCAGGCCGAGCTTCGGATCGCGGTGCCGGCCGCTGCGCACGTCTGCCTCGGCGTCACGCGCCGCCTTCAACGCTTCCGACTTGGTGCGGTAGATGCAGGCGTCCCCGGCCTCGTCACGAACCGTGAGCTTCGTACCCGCCGCGTCGCGGTAGCGGGCCCGGAAGCCCCCAACCAACTGCTCAGTCCACGCCATGGCGCCCCCAACCCCGGCGCGGCAGCAGGACTACCGCGCGGGTTCCCGCATCTTCAACTGCGGCTCGGGGACGTCCTCGCTGAGGTCGACGATCTCGCCGTTCCAGAGCTGCCAGACGTCCGCAATGTCCAGCCAGGCGAAGGCGCCGCAGTTCAGGGCCGCCACCTGCTCCTCGCTGTAGGTGCCTTCGTGGAGGATGAACACCGCTCCCCCGCGATGGGCCTTCACTACAACCGGTGCATCTCCTTCGGTCCGCCCCAGCCTGAATGTGATCACGCTTCCGCCCCCCTGAACCGATCGCGTACGGCTTGTCCCACCGCCGAGTCCGGTCACGATACATATACAGAGCGTCTACACAACAGTGCGAATCAGTCACGTCAGTCAGCGCCAGTCCCACCCTCGCGCTCCTGCCGAACGCTCTCGTCCGCCTCGATCATCACTCGCCACCTGCGCTGATCGGCCTGGGGCATGCCCGCGAGGTGCGCCACGATCACCTTGACGTCGTCGCCGTATCCCGACAGCTCCGTCCCCTTGTAGTTCATGAACTGGCGGGCTGCGGCTCGCGTAACCAGGTCGAGCGGCTTGTTTAGCCCGGCCGAGTAGGCGAGGAGATCGTCATCGTCGGGGGGCGTCTTCACGGTGCCAGTCGCCATCTTGTTGAACTGCGAACGGCTCAGCGTGTATCCGGCCTGACGGGCTCGTGTCTCCATGGTCGCGTAGGAGTCGCCGGCGTCGTTGACCTCGCGAACCAGTCGGGACAGCTGATCTCGGTCCAGGTCGCGCGCCAGGTGCTCGGGAACCGCCTTCCCTTCCGAGCTGGTGCGATCGTCTGCCTTCATCGGGCCTCTCTTTGCGACATGCGCTGTCTCATGCGCGGCGTGGGGGTGTTCCGTGCTGTGGCTGGTCAGCCCGGTTGTGTCATCTCCAGCCGTAGACGATGTGTCTACGGCATCCCAGTAAATCGCCGGGTGGGGGGCTCCAGCAAGGAGCAAAGTGAGCCGATCCGTAGACGGATCATCTACAGTCATGCTCTACTGTCTACGGCTGTAGATGGTTCGAGCCGCTGGAGAGATGCTGTGAGAGTGCGCTATCGCCTGCGAGACCCTGACACGTTCCGTCGCCTGATGGAGACGCCGGGGCGGGGAGTGCCCTATACGGTGCGGACTCTTGCCGACGTGACGGGCCTCGGGCCGGGCGTAGTGGGGCACCTCCTCACCGGTCGCATCCAGAGCTGTGAAATGCAGGACGCGCATCGAGTCGCGGAGGCGCTCGGTGTCGGCGTTCTGGTCCTTTTCGCGCCCCCTGCGTCTCCGGATCCGCGCAGTCTGCCCCAACCGGGAAACATGATGGAGGACGAATGCCGTCACGATCGAGTCCCCCACCCGGACTCATATACGTCAACGACACCGAGGCCGGCCCCGGCATCGCCAGTCGGCTCGGCGTCCGTCCTGGCACGATCCGCACCTGGCGTGCGTATGGCCGAGGCCCGCGTACCTGGCGCCTGAATGGCCGGATCGTGTCCAGCGTCGAGGTGATCGACGAGTACCTCGCCACCCAGGCCGCCGCCACGGTCAGAGGTGTTGTGTGAGCCTGCCCCGCCTCCTGTACACCGCGCCTGAGGTCGCTGAGGCGCTGGGCGTCTCCGCCTACTGGCTGTGTGAGCAGGCCCGGAGCGGCCGGATCCCTGCCAAGAAGGTCGCGGGCGCGTGGCGATGGACCCGGGCGGAGGTCGAAGCGCTGGTCGGGCAGGACATCGCCCCCGTGCCGCGACAGCCCAAAACCACGCCCAGGAGGGCCCGCCGCACTCCGCAGCCCAGCGCCGAGACGGCGCCGGTCGTCCAACTGATCGCTCGGCCACCGCGCCGACGCCACATCGCCTGACCGCACGAAAAACGGGGCCGTGCCCGGCTCCTACCAGGCACGACCCCTCGGCCACCTCACCCACTGACGAATGAGGAACCCGTGAACGCATCATCCCAGAACCCGTCGGGGGACCTGCCCCCGGAATCCCCGTACGGCCCGCGGCCGTTGCCGACTCCGGCGGGGGTGTTCGCCGCGTACGGCGCCGTCCTCCCGGTGCCCGCTGGTTCGGCCCCCGCCGCACGGCGGCCTGCGGCCACGGCGGACCCGGACGTGCCGGACTCGCTGGCCGTCGTGGCGGCGGCCGGCCTGATCGGCCCGGTCATGGAGAAGGAAGGCGTCACCGCCCGCGAGGTCGCCCGGGCGGAGGAGCAGGCAGGCCTCCTGTTCGACCCCGAGCGAGCCGAGGCCATCGCGGACGCCGCGTACCGCCTGGGCGTCGACGACACCAAGGCGGAGAGGGCGGAACTCGCGCTGCTCGGCCAGGACCCCGAGACCCTCGCCTGGTTCCACACCCGTCTGAACACGGTGGCCGCGCTGTGTGCGGGGCGCCGCCCCGAGGACCTGCTGACGGTCCGCGAGGTCCTCACCGCCGCCGACGGCCGCCAGTCCTCGGGCGCCCCGCTCACGATCACGTGGGACGGCTCCGTGACGGGCCTGACCGGGGACACCCCGTACGAGGACACGGTGGTCCCGTGCACGACCGTCAGGGGCGGTCCGGCTGCCCTGGTCCTCGACGACAGCGAGCGCCTGGCGCTCGGCGGGCTGCTGCTCGCGTCCCTCCACACCGCGGAGGCCTGCCAGACGAAGAGCTGCGGTCGGACCGCCGAGGAAATCGACGAGTCCAACCCGTTTGTGTCCGGCTGGATCTGCGTGAAGGTCGCCGGCACCGACGGCCCGGCCCGCTGGTGGTGCTCCGTGTGGTGCGCGAACTCGGCGATCACCGCGATCACCGCGGGCGGCGCCGAGCTGGCCGCCGCCGACCTCGCGGCGGCCGTCGACCCGAACGCCCAGGCGCCGTACGAGGTGCGGGTCGACGGCTCCGAGCCGCACCGGTTCGAGCCCGAGAGGCTGGGCGAGAGCGACGCCACGCGGCGGCCGGCCCGGTGCCGGCACTGCCCGGGGGCCCGTACGGACGCCATCCACATCTGGGCGGACGACGACCAGGCCGCCGTGGGCGGTGGCCTGTGAGTTCGGTGCAGGAGACCTATCTGGGGTGGGAGGAGCTGACCCACCGCGCGGGCTGCGTCAAGCCCGGGTTCGAGGTCAGTGTCCGCCGCACCGACGACGCGCTGCGCTATCACAGCGGTCTGGCGTACGAGGAGCGCGTGGAGCACGGCTGCAAGGACGAGTACTGCGGCCACAGGAACACGTTCACGGAGACGGTGGTGCGGATCGTGTGCCGCTCGTGCGGGGTGGCCGAGGTCATCACCGGCGAGGACACCGAGGACACAGGCCGCTCCTCGACGAGCACGAAGTGGCTCGGCTACGGGATGGCGCCGCGCCGTATGGCGGGACTGCTGCTGTGGCCCGGCGACCCGTGGCTGACGCCCGGCCGCGCTGAGTCCGCGGAGCCGCACGACTTCCTCGTCACCGGGCCCGGCGCCAAGCGGGTCACCAAGGAGGACGTCCTGGGTCAGGTCACCCAGGGCCGCGGCAAGCGCGGCGCGGTGATGTGGACCGGGTGTGCCGTCCCGCGTGAGGACGGCCCGTACGGCATGCTCGACAAGATCCGCTGGGCGCAGGTGCGGGACGGCTTCAAGACCCCGGCCGCCGCCGCCAAGTGGATCGCCACCGAGCTGGACGCCGTGAGCGGGACCGGTGGTGCCGGATGAGCGCCATCGAGGAGACGAGCACGGCCGGCGCGGCTGGGCAGGACATCCGGGACGGTAGTCAGCCGTCCGGGACGGCGTTCGCCCACACCGTCGTGGCCGCGTTCATGCCGCACCTGCCGTACGCCGACGCGGTCCACGCCGAGCTGGCCGCGTGGGAGCTGCACCCGGAGGTTCTGGAGGCCGGTGTGCGGGCCGGCGGCCCGGGCGGGCAGCGGGAGCTGTTCCTGCGCCTGGTGTGGCCGGCCGGGCACGAGGACCTCGCCGAGTCCGTACGGCCGGACGGGCTGACGCTCGCCTGGACGCACATCACCGGCTGGTCCGTCCACACCCTCGACGAGGCCCGCCTGCTGGACGTCGACGAGTTCGTGGCGCCGGCGGTCCTGGCGGAGTACGTGCTGCACCTGGCCGAGCACGGCCTCGACCGCGACTGGGTCCCCGAGGACCCCGCCCGGTGGGAACACGCCCTCGTCGTCGAGATCGCCTGCATCCTGCTCGACGAGGGGGGCCGGTGACCGCGACCCTCACGGACAGGCACCTGGCGCAGCTGCGTATCGCGGGTCTGGCGCGGCCGAGGCCGCCGTACCCGGGCCAGGAGTGGAAGCCGCGTACGCCCGCCGAGGAGCACCTGCTGAGCGAGGGCCACCGCCTGGACCGGCTGCGGCTGCTGCTCCTGGAGGAGATCGGGCGGCTGCGCCGGCAGACCGCGTGCGCGCCGCGTGCGCAGGTGATCGCCGCCGCTGTCCGTAAGGCGGAGCGGCTGCGGGAGTGCCCGCTGTCCCCGGCGCTGCTGGCCGTGGTCGCGGCGGCGGCCGTCGGGGAGGCGCCGGAGGACACCGCGCGCCGGCTGTGTCTGTCCTACGAGTCGGTCAAGACGAACCGGCAGCGGGCGGTGTCCCGCCTGGGGGCCCGGAGCATGACGCACGCGGTGGCCCTGGCCCTGGCGCACGGCTGGCTGCTGGCCGAGGACGTCCTCGGCGACGGCGGTGAGGCCCGATGACCGGGCTCGTGATCTCGCTCGTCGTCTTCGGTGTCGGCATGGCCGCCTGGTTCGCCCTGGGCGTGCTGGTCGAGTACCTGGCCGCCCGGGGGACCGTGCCCGAGCGCCTGGCCGTGCACGTCCTGCCCGGCCGGCTGCCCTCCTACGTCCGCGAGGACCTGGCGATCTCCCGCCGGGACCGCGCTCAGTACCGCGTACGCAAACCCGGGGCCTGAGGCCCCACCAAATTCTCCGGGCGGGACGTGACCTGTTACCCGTCCCGCCCGGGCCCCGACACGACAAGGAATGGACGCCCATGCGTCGCGAAGAACTGCGGATCATCACCGAGGCCATCGAGGGCCTCATCCCCGCCGCCGCGCCCGCCCATCTGATCGTCACGGTGGCCGAGCGGCTGCCCGGATCCGTCGCGCTGCGGAACACCTGGCACGGCACCCCCGGCGACGTGGGCAGGACCGTGTTCACCGCCCTGTACGGCCGCCCCGACACCACCCCGCCGGCCAGCCCGCTCGCTCAGGCCCAGGACGCCAAGGGCCGCCGGGACCTCGGCGGGGAGATCGGCGCGCTGATGGCCGCCGACCAGGAGCTGACGTCGGCGCCCTGGTACCCGGCGCGCCCGGGCGACCTGGTCCACGTCGCGTACGAACAGGCCGGCGCGATGCCCGCGTTCGGGGAGACGTACGTCATCGGTCCTGCGTCCGCGCACGGCCTGATGAGCATGATCCTGCTGGCGCACACCCTGCCGGACTCGACGCCCGAGGACGACGTCAAGGCCATGACGGGCTGCTTCGAGGCCGAGGTCTCCGACGACCCGCTGTACGGGGTGTGGTTCGAGGCGGGGCCGCACCGGCTGACGATCGTCCGCGACGGCCAGGTCGTGCACGACGGCGCCGTTCGCCGCGTCGGTGGCGTGGCTGCGGCCGGCCTGATGCTGAGGACTTTCGCGCAGGCCGTGACCGAGGCGGAGGGCTACCTGGAGCGTGGGGAGCCCGAGCTGGCGCTGGCCCGGCTGCGGTCGCCCGGGCCGCTGCCGCCGTGCGGAGCCCCCGGCATCATGCCCGACCATGAGCCGTGTGCCCGCCCGCGCGGCCACGGCGGCCCGCACTGCGACGACCCGGACTACCGCGAGGCTCCGCACGAGTGCCCGGCGCTGCCCGAGCAGCTGCACGCCGTGGTGACCGTCGACGCGGACTGCGCCGACGTTCACTTCGCGGGCCTCTACGAGGAGCGGGAGGTGGCCGTCGACGTCGCGGCCGGCCACGAGGCCTACGTCGAGGAGCACACCGCGCAGTCCGTGAGGGACTACGCCCACGGCACGGTGGCCGTTGTCCTGCCCGGCCCCCGGCAGTTCCGGCGGACCGGTGTGCAGATGGCGGTCGTCGTGCCCTTGCGGGTCCTGCCCGACCCGCGCGCCGAGGACGAGTGGGCGGCCGAGGGCATGGCCGCGTCCATGGAGCCCGACCCCGACTACGGCAAAGACCTGGACGACGAGTGAGCGCGGCCCGGACCCGGCGCAACATGCGCAGGGAGAACGTGCGCCAGTTGAGCCAGCGTGAGCCGGAGCTGAGCCACCGGCAGATCGCGGAGCGGCTCGGGATCTCCAAGGACACGGTCCGCCGCGACCTGGACGCGCTCGCCGAGGAGCCCGGCGCGGATGGCGCAGTACCGGATGCGCCGGGTGCGCCGCAGGTCAGCGTGGGTGGCGCGGCACCGGATGCGCCAGATGAGCCAGACGAATCACGCGGGGCGCTGCCCCGTCGTACGGCGCCTCTGGCCGGCGCACCGGATCTGAGCCAGTGGCCCGCGCTGCGCCGGGACCTGGCGCAGATGGCGCAGTCCGGGATGAGCGTGGAGGCGCTGGTGCATCAGGCGGTCGTCGCCGTGGCGCACGGCTACCGCCAGGCCCTCGACCGTGGCGAGCTGCGGCCCGGTGACCGGTTCCTCGTCTCCGGCGTGACGCTGCGGCCTGCCGCGCTGCTCGCCGACCGCGCCGTGCCCGACTCGGCACGGCACCCGTGACCGGGCCGCCCGCCCCGACCTCCCCCTGACGGGCGGGCGGCCCACCTCGACCGAGCACGACCCGTACGACGTGGAGGACGGCATGGTCAAAAACGCCCTGGCCCTGGTGGCCGCCTTGCTGCTGCTGGTGGCCGGATGCGGCCAGCCGTCCTCGCACGCCGTCCCGCACCCGAGCCCCAACGCGCCGCCATGCGCGCCCCGGTAGCAGCGGTGGCCGCCCCCTGGCCGCCCGCACTGCTCCCCGGGCTGTGGGTCGACCTCGGCGACTGGCACACCAAGCGGCAGGTCTGGCTGAAGGAGCCCGCCGCCCGCTTCACCTGCCGCCACGGCTGCGCTCACGAGGCCTTCGGGGCCCGGGCCGTCGCGGCCTTCACCACCCGTATCACCACCGACCACGCCCGGGCCTGCCCGGGCCCGAACAGACAGGACCGCCACGATGGCTGAGTCACTGACCAGACCGACCCCGAGCCTCCTCGCCGAGCCGCGCCCGGCTCCGCCCTACAGCCGTAGCGCGTGGGAGCGGGCAGTGATGACCGGCACCCTGCAGGTGCACGCCCGCCTCCTGGCCTTCGTTCTGGCCCATCACGCCGGCGACAGCGGGCACATCCCGGCGGGACACGTCCAGGACGCCCGGCACCTCGCGCCGCAGCTCGGCGCGTCCGGCAAGGTCACCCGGATCTCCCTCAACTTCCTGATGTCCGAGGGCTACATCAGCCGCCCGCCCATCCAGGAATGGACCGAGGACCGGCCCCGGCCGATCACGCTCACGATGCCGCCGGCCGCGGGTGTGCGTCAGGAGCCTCCTCATCCCGGCGGCCAGCCGTGACCGAGCGTCAGTTAGCGCTGCTGCCCGCTGATCCGCCCCGCTGGGGCGGTCCGCCCGCCGTACCCGCTGTGCCGATCCGGACCTCGGGCCAGACCGAGTACTCGGTCACGTGCAGCGGCCCGGGCGGCTGCGGCGCGCACCACCGGCACGTCAGCACCGGCATCAAAACCGGCCCGTGCGGCGCCGAGTACAGCATCTCCGACCCGAACGACGACCCCCCTTAGGACGCCGTGGCCCGTATGCCCGCCCCGCGCGAGCCCCGTCACTGCTGTGACGGGGCTGGAGGCGCGGCCCGGGCCGCTGTCCTTCCCCGCCCCTGCAGAACCTCAAGGAGCAGTGCTGTGCCAGACCAGCAGCCGGACCGCGCGAGCGGGTCCGTCCCGCACACCTTCCGCCTGCGGATGGCGTGGCAGTGGGTTCCCCGGATGCCCGTTGCCCTGCGCCGTCAGAAGGCCTTCCTGTATGCCGTGCAGACGGTGGCGGCGATGGCCGACACGGCCGGCCGTACGCGCTGGCACGTCGAGGGCGAGGACACCCCCGGGCGGCCGCTGCGGCTGAAGGAGCTGGCCGCGGCGATGGGGTCGGACGAGAAGGACGCCCGCCGCTACCTGACGGCCGCGATCGCCGCCGGGGTCCTCACGGCCGAGCAGGCCCCCAGGCGCGGCCGTACGACCGTGTATGTGCTGCTCCTGCCGCCGTACACGCCGCGGTGGGAGGCCGCTCTCGCCGTCCTCACCGCGGGCGGCGCGGACGCCGTCGAGGATGACGGCCACGCCCCCGCCGGCCGGACCGACTTGGGGGAGGCGTCCCCCTTTCTCGACAGCCCTGCCGCACACGCGAGTTCGGGGGACGCCTCCCCGAACTTCCCCCCTGTTGCTGCCAGTCAAGAACGGGGGACGCCTCCCCGTTGGAGTTCGGGGGACGGTTCCCCGTCGAGAACGGGGGACTGTCCCCCCAATAAACCAGGTAGTACCACGGACACCCCCCACGAGATGGCTGGTGAAGGACCTCAACTGCGGGACGCACGTGGGCACAACGAGACCCACGAGCGGGCCGAGGCCGAACCGGACACCTCGGCGGGCATGCCGCTGCGCTCCGTGGACGGCGCACACTCCGGGGCGCGTACCGGCCGTCCTCGCGCCTCCGTGCCCGACGGGCAGATGCCGCTGCTGATGACCGTCCCGGCCCCCCACGGCCCCCACGAGCCCCCTGCGGCCCCCGCCCCGGGTGATCGCCCCATCGGCGCGCCCCGGGACGGCTGGCGGCGCCTGGTGGCCCGCGAGCGGCCCGACGACGCCCACGCGGTGTTCCGCGACCGCTGGAAGGGCGAACACGCCCGCTGCCTGCCCGACCCCACCGGAACCTGACCCCGCTCCCCGACCCGGAAGGACCCCGTGCAATGCCCTACCAGAAGCCGCGCCCCGCCCCGCCCAACGGCCCCGGCCAATGCCCACGCTGCTCGGCCGAGGTGTTCTGGTGCGTCACCGAAGCCAACCGCGTCCCCCAGGCCGTCGACCGCGACCGCGACCCGAAAGGCAACCAGGCCATGCGCATCGACCGCGTCGGCCGCTACCTCGTCCGCCAGCTCACCAACGAGCGCAAGACCCCCGAGGGCAGCGAAACCCTCCACCAGCCCCACATCGCCACCTGCCCCAACCCGGCGCCCAAGCCCGCCAGGAAGCGGCTCTCCGCCGCCCGGGTCAGCGTCGGCATCCGCCCGGTCAGGTGGCAGCAGCGATGACCCACCAGCCCCACACCGGACACCGCGCCGTCATCCAGACCGCCCTCGAGGACTGGTGGCTCAACACCGACCTCAGCAAGCCCTTCGAGCCCCACGACGTCGCCACCCAGGTCGACACCTACCTCACCCACAGCGGCTACACCATCACCCCCGACAACCCCAGGACACCCATGCCCACCCGACGCGCCATCACCGGCACCGTCCTCGTCGCGCTCCTCTGCGCCGCCTCCACCACCGGCACCGCCATCCGCCACGAATGGGGCTGGACCATGGCCGGCGCCCTCATCACCGGCTTCCTCACCCGCGAAGCCACCCGCGCCATCAACGACCGCCGCCAGAACCGCACATGACCGACACCCCGAGCCCACTGATCACCCTCATCTGCCTGGCTGCCGCCGCCATCACCCTCATCAGCCTCACCGCCCGCCACACACGCCGACGCACCGTCAACCGCCTCCGCCGACACGGCCACCTCGACGCCGCCAACCTCATCGACCCCCACGACGAATGGAACGACCGGTGACCACGCCCACCACCAGCGACATCACCGCCGCCAACCTGCGCACCGCACGCGAAAAGGCCGGCCTCACCCGCGCCGCCTTCGTCACCCTCCTTGCCGAACACGGTCACACCACCAGCATCCACACCCTCCGCTCCAAGGAAACCCGCCGCAACCACACCATCGACGTCGACCTGACCGTCGCCGCCAGCCGCGCCCTCGGCATACCTGTCACCCACCCCCTCGGCCTCACCAACCCCACCGGCAGACAGCCGTGACCCCTCGCACGCGCGCGCCAGCGATCACGCGCGCGCGAACGCAGGTACGCCCGCGCGCGAAACACCACCCCTACCCACCAGTACGAATGCCCGCCCGCCACCACCCGGAAGGAACGATCATGACCACAGTGCCACCCAGCCCCTACAGCCCCTACGCCACCGCCGACCCCGACGTACGCCACCTCATCCCGCTCCCGGAGGAGTACGGACCCCCCGCCCCCGGCCGTCTCCTCCCCGCCGGCTGCCACGAACTGGCCGTCGTGTCAGACGACTCGGCCGAGATCGACCCCGCCACCCGGCCGCTCCCCAGAGGCCTGTGCGCCCCGTGTGTCGCCTCCATGCGCGGCCTCGCCGTCCCCGACGACACCAGGCCTCTCACCAACTGCCGCACCTGCGGTGGCGAGACCCGCTACAACCACCTGTGCGCCCTCTGCCGCGCCGAGGCCCACCAGCTCTGGCAGACCGTCCGCACCACCCCGGCACCCACCCCCACACAGCAGCCGGCCACCGGGTCCTTCGTCGTCCTCGGCGGCCCCCTGCGCATCACCCCCGACAGCTTCTGCGAGCACGGCGACCTCGCGTTCACCGCCCGCCTGCAGGGCTACCGCACCGTGGGCGACCAACACGACGAGCGACTCGATCTCGTCCTCCCACGCTGCTACCTCGCGAAAGTCGTCGGCTCCGTCCTCGCCATCGTCGACCACGAATCCGGCACCAACCCCGAAGCACACGAGCGCTTCACCGACACCGTCAACCAGTCCCAGGCCACCGTCCGCGGCGCCCTCCAGCACCTCGCCGCCCTCCGGAACAACGAGGACCAGCGATGACGGCCGTCGGCTGGGACGACCAGGGCGACGAGTCGTGCAGCGGCCCCTGCTGCCCACCGGCCGCACCCGCCGAGACACCCCGCGGACCCGGTCTCCTCGCGCGCATCGGCATCACACTGCGCACCGCGAGGAAGGGCCAGCCGCCGCAAGTACACCCGCACGAGCGGGGCGCGGGCACGGACGACGTGTTCAAGGCCGTCGTCAAGGACCGGCAGGGGTTCACCGTCCTGTACGGGATGTACGGCGCCAAAGCCACGGCCGTCGTCACCGGCGCCGTCGCCAACATCGACCTCACGCCCGTCATCAACCTCGGCGTGCGCTCACTGAGGATCGCCCTCGCCATCGGCCCCACCCGTGCCGAAGTCGAACAGATACTCGAACGGGACTTTGGTCCCCTCCCGTTCATCTGCCCACAGTGCAGCCGCAGCAGCTGGCACCCCCAGGACAAGCAGTACGGCTACTGCGGCGCCTGCCACGCCTACACCGGAGAACCCTCATGAAGCAGCCCACCGCCGAGGACCTCGCCGCCGTCCGCGAGCAGCTGCGCGAGGAGATCAGCGACGCCCGCGGCACCCTCAAAGATCTCCGCCAAGAGATCAAAACCGCCCGCGAACTCATCGCCGCCACCCGCCAGTTCGTGACCCGACTCGTCGAGGAAGACGTCAAGGCCACCCTGAAAGCAGAGGTCACCACGCAGGTCGCCCTCCTCGGGAAGATGACCAAAGAGGCCATGCGCAAGTCCGTCGACAAGGTCAACAAGGAGTTCGACACCCTCGCCGACCTCCTCATGGGCCGCGAACGAGCGCCCGGGGACCGCGAGAAGCGCTCCATCCCCGAACTCCTCGAAGACCCAGCCATCCTCGCCCGCGCCCAGCGCAACGCCCGCCAGGCCGACCATGACTAGCTGCGCCGCCCCCGACTGCGGACGCCCCCGGGACACCGGGGGCACCCGCCGCCTCTGCCACCGCTGCACCGACCGCCTCACCGCACACCTGCACGAACTCCAGTGGCAGCTCCCGCACCTGCGCGCCAGCCTCTACCCCGAACGCAGCCCCACCACCGGCACCGTCCATGGCGGACGCGCCCACTCACCCATGCCCGCACGAGCCGATGTACTCAACCTCCTCGGCGCCGGTTCCAACTCGGCCGTCCTCGACGACCCTTACGACCAGGCGCGCGGCGACCAGGACGGCCCGATCCCGATCGACACGATGCTCCGGGGCTGGGCCGAGATGCTCGCCGGCCACATCCGCCTCGCCCCCACCCCGTGGCGACGCCCCGGGCGTACCTGGGTGGCCTGGCACATCGCGTACCTCCCCTGGACCCTCAGCGCCGACTGGGTCGGCGACTTCCACCAGGAACTCGCCGCCGTCCTCACCCGCGTACGGCGCATCACCCACACTGAACCCCAACGCCACGCCCAGGACGCCCCGTGCCCCTCCTGCGACGCCTTCGGCCTGGTCGACGAGGACTGGGCCAACTACATCGAGTGCACGGTGTGCGAACTCCTCCTCACCCGCGCCGAATACGCCGCCCACGCCCAGCGCGTCATGCCCGGCCTCTACCGCACCGCCCTGTCGATCCTCGTCAAGCAGCAGAAGAAGCAGGCACCCGTCGACGCCGAAAGGCAGTCAGAAGCGGCGTCCTGAGCCGCTGTCACACCCCCGTGCCACACTGTCCCCGCGACCGCTCACACGGCCCGCCACGACCCCCGTCGTGGCGGGCCGCCCGCGTTTCCGCTGGACAAGATCCGCACTTAGCGTGAACATGGGGCCAGCGGTACACGTGTGTCCACACCACGGAACCCGCACCCCACCACCACAGCCGCGGCCCCGGACCACCCCCGGTCC
>Ga0307512_10001183_pt1 | contig 37773 bp, 32 predicted proteins | sample 14_EM_MG_FD_200267 | JGI IMG/M metagenome (GOLD analysis project Ga0307512, IMG submission 200267) | Populus trichocarpa ectomycorrhiza microbial communities from riparian zone in the Pacific Northwest, United States - 14_EM | ecosystem: Host-associated > Plants > Roots > Unclassified | place...
GGGCTCGCCGCGATGAGGCAGGGGAGAGCCTCATGCCTACATCCTGCGGAATCCGCTGACAGGCGAGTAACCGCAGGTCAGTGGACTCTGCAAGTTTGACTGGCTGTCTAAAGGGCGCGCGGGGTGGGCTGCCGATCGAGTACAGGTAGTGGCCCCTATCTCCACGACCACGCGGCGGTGAAGTTCGTCCACCTGGCCGCCGAGCTATTAGGTGGCTGGGTGGTCAGGTGGACGCGACGCGTCCTAGCCGGCCGGTGCTGTCAGGTATTTGGTCCAGTCTGCCGGGCGGTCGTACCGGTAAAATGAATCTTTTCTTCGCGTCGGGGAGGACGTATGCGAGTGCTACGCCGCAGCCGCACGTGGGTCTGGATGGGACGGCTGGTCGGAGGGCTCGTTACAGAGGTTGAATGGCGAGGCCGGATCCCTTGCCGGATACCGGGATGACTGGTGTTTACCCGCGAGGCGCCCAGGTCCGCGCCCACGTCTGTTCTCGCCACATGGTCACGGCGTCTTCGTCGCGTTCGACCGGCTGATGCTTCGGTATCTGTGGGCTGAACCCCATGCGATGCAACAGAAGTGACACTCCGTGCAGGGTGTACTGGACCCGAGAGAGCCGCCCGATCAGATCCGCCACCCGCGCCAGCGTCCACCGCTGATCCTCGACATAGCCGTGCGCGGCCGGGCCTTCCCACAACACGGTGGCCAACCGGTCCAGTTGCTCTGGCGAGAGCCGACACCCGCTTGCCCGCGGGCCCGGCCCGCGGCCGTCAACCCGCCACCATCGGGATAGCGCATCCAGAACCAGGTACAGCATGCTGGTTCAGGGAGTATGGATCTGGTAGATGCCTCGACCGAAGGTGGCGGCGACGAGGCGGTGATGGCCGGCGTCGTACTCGATGTCGTCGACCGGGACGAGGGGCAGCCGGCCGAGCTTGGCCCAGCGGGCGTGCCCGGCGCTGGTGAAGACGCCTTGGTCGGTGGCGACGAAGAGCTGGTTCCCGGTGCCGAGCACGATGTCGTTGACCGGTGCCTGGGGGAGGTTGCCGGACAGGTCCGTCCACGACGCGCCCGCGTTGTGGGACACCAGGACGTGCGGCTGGAACGAGCCGGCGCGGTAGCCGGACAGAGTCACGTAGACGGTCGTGGCATGGGCCGGGTCGACGGCGACGCGGGTCACCCATGGCTGGCCGGACAGCACGAGCGTCCAGGTCGCGCCGAGGTCGCGGGTGAGCCAGACCCGGCCGTCGTCGGTGCCCGCGTAGACGGTGCGGGAGTCCGAGGTCGCCGCGGCGACGGTGGTGATGGTGCCGAACGGGTAGGCGTCCTCGCCCGGGCCGCCGGTGAGGTCGGGGCTGATCGGGGTCCACGTGACGCCGTTGTCGGTGGAGCGGTTGAGCCGGTTTCCGCCGTAGTACAGAACGTTGGGATCGTTCGGGTCGAACTGGACCGGGGTGAACCAGTTGCGGCGGTCCGATGTGGTCTGGTCGATGAACGGCTCGGTGGTGTCGCCGCCGTCGGTGGAGCGGTAGCAGTTGCCGTACTGGAAGCAGGCGAACACGTTGTTCTCGTCGGCCGGGTTGATGAGGTTCTCCTCGCCGTCACCACCGACGTACTCGTCCCATCCTGTCGGGCCCCAGGAACGCAGCGATCCGTTGTCCTGCGCGCCGCCGGAGATCCGCGTCGGGTCCTGCGCGGTGATCGCGGCGCTGTAGAACTGGGTGAAGGGCTCGTAGGTCGCCTTGACCCAGCCGCCGTCGCCGTTCGTGTCCGAACGATAGGCGCCGCCGTCGTTGCCGAGGTAGACCCGGGACGGCTGCGTCGGATCCCACATCATCGCGTGCTGGTCGGCGTGCACGCCTTCCTCCGGCGCCCAGGTCCGGCCGCCGTCGTGGGTGGTCATCAGGTCGACGCCGGCCACGTGCAGGTGCCCCGCGTCCTTCGGGTCGACCCAGATCTTGCCGAACCACCAGGCGAAGCTGGACTGCGAGTCCTCGAGCCCGGGGTCGTCCGGCAGCCTGCTCCACGTCGAGCCGCCGTCGGTCGAGGCGTAGAAGCCGTCGAAGGTGTTGGTCGAGCTCTCCCCACGGCCGACGATCGCGTACACGCGGCGGGGGTCGGACGGCGCGACGCCGATCCCGATGCGGCCGAGGTCCGTGGCGGCTGGCACCAGGCCGTTCAGCCGCTGCCAGGTCGCGCCGCCATCGGTCGAGCGGTACACACCGGAGCCGACGCCGCTGTAGGAGCGCTTGTTGGGCTGGCGACGGTGGTCCCACAGCACGGCGAACACGCGGCCGGGGTTGGTCGGGTCGAGCGTGACCTCGCTGGCGCCGGTGGTGTCCGTGCTGCCGGCCAGCACGCGGGTCCAGCTGCGCCCGCCATCGAGCGAGCGGTACACGCCGCGGTCGCCGCCCTGGTTGAACAGCGAGCCCGCGGCGGCGACGAAGATCCGCATCGGGTGGGCCGGATCGATGGCGATCTTGGCGACCGCGCCGGAGTCGCGCAGCCCGATGTTGGTCCAGCTGCGGCCGCCGTCGGTGGACTTGTACACGCCGGTGCCGGTGTAGGTGATGCTGCCGCCGCCAGGGTTCGCCTCACCGGTGCCGACGTAGATCGTGCCGTCCGGCGCGATCGCCACCGAGCCGAGCGCCTGGGTGAGGTTCGCCGGCCAGGCCGGGGCGAACGTGGCGCCCGCGTCGGTCGAGCGCCACAGCCCGCCGGACGCGGAAGCCACGTACACGGTGTCCCGCCGGCGCGGATCGACCGCCAGGTCCACGATCCGCCCGCCGATGTTGGTCGGCCCGCGCAGGCTCCACGCGCCGCCGACCGTGGGCAGCCGTGCGGCCTGGGCGGCCGCGTCATCGAACGCGTGCCGGGGAAGCTCCTGCCCGGGGATGGTCTTCTGCAGGTAGCTGTTCTCGAACGGGGCCGACGGCCCGAGCTCGTCCTCACCGGGATCCGGTGGGTCGGCCGCGGCCATCCCGGTGGGCAACAGCAGAGCGGCGGCGAGAGACGCGGCGGCGACGATCACGAGTCTGCGCATCGAACACCCCAAAGGATCGGCCAGCAGGAGACCAACCGCCCACGGTATGGGGTCCGACGCGGACTGCCAGCCGCCGAACGGCCTACCCAGCCAGCGGCCAGGGCCCTGGCCGCGCGCGCCTGGGTGCCCACAGCTGGTCCGCGTCGCCCACGGCGAGCCGGCCCCGGTAGACGTCGATCTTGTGGCCGATGAGCTCGAGGTTTTCCTGAAACTCAGTGAGCCTGGCGACCATCTCGGTGTGGTGGGCCTCCATGAGGTGCTCGTTGCCCCAGCCGGCGGCGACGAGCTGGGCGTAGCGCCGGATGGTCTTGATGGCATGCCGGTGACCCGCCATCCGCGGCCAGCCAGCAGCCAGAGCGAGTAGCCGCGCGCCCCGCGGCCCCGGGTATTAGCTCACGAGCGTACCCAGCTCGAACTGAGTGAATCTCTTGTAGCAGCCAGTTCAAGAGAATGGGCATCCGGCCGGAGTTGTTTGCGCGGATCGCCCTGCATGCGCGGCACGCAGACCCGAGGTGGCGCGCCTCCGGACGGGCATCGTCGAGGCCCGCGGCCGGCTGTGACGTGTCATGCGCCCGCGGGGTCAGGTTCGGCGGTGCCGCCTCAGTGCCCGGCTAGGCTCCCGGTTTGCCTGTGCCTCGTCGAATACCGTGATTGTGGTGTAGGAACTCGCCCGGCTCCAGCGAGCTGACGATCGGATGGCCGACGGCGTTGGTGTGCGCGCGAGCGTGCCGCATCGGTGAGGTGTCGCAGCAGCCGACGTGCCCGCACGTCAAGCAGCGCTGCGACAGTCCTGACGCCTTGTCCACGTCGACCTTCACGAGCTTCACCTGCCCGGCCCGTTCCCGGGCGAGCTGCTCGAGCGCGGGCCCGCACCACGCGGCCCACAGGTCGACGAGCACCGGGATCGCCGCCTTCTCCGCGACCTCGTGGAAGCCCTCGCAGTGGGGGCAGACAACCGTGTTCATGCGCTCACCCCGGCGAACTCGACGACCAGCTCGCCGGCTCGGGCGTCCACCAGGATCGTGCGGCCCTCGGTCAGTTCGCCGCGAAGCAGCGCCCGGCCGATCTGGGTCTCGATCTCGTGGGAGATGTAGCGGCGCAGGGGGCGGGCGCCGTACACCGGGTCGAATCCGCGTTCCGCGATGAGCGTGCGGCCGGACCGGGTCAGCTCGACGTCGATGCGTTGGTCCGTCAGCCTTTCCCGCAGCTGGTTGAACTGCAGCTCCACGATGCGCTCGAGTTGCGGCAGCCCGAGTGGGGTGAACAGCACGATGTCGTCGACGCGGTTGAGGAACTCCGGCCGGAAGTGGTGGCGCAGCTCGGCCATGACGGCGTCGCGGGCCTCCGGCTTGATCTCGCCCTCGGCGGTGACCCCGTCGAGCAGGTGCTGCGAGCCGATGTTCGAGGTCATGATGAGCACCGTGTTGCGGAAGTCGACGGTGCGGCCCTGCGCGTCGGTGACGCGGCCGTCGTCGAGGACCTGTAGCAGGGTGTTGAAGATGTCCGGGTGCGCCTTCTCGATCTCGTCGAACAGTACGACCGAGTAGGGCTTGCGGCGCACGGCCTCGGTGAGCTGGCCGCCCTCGTCGTAGCCGACGTAGCCGGGTGGCGCGCCGAGCAGCCGGCTGACCGTGTGGCGTTCCTGGTACTCGCTCATGTCGAGCCGGACCATGTTGTCCTCGCTGTCGAACAGCGCCTCGGCGAGGGTCTTGGCCAGTTCGGTCTTTCCGACTCCGGTGGGGCCGAGGAAGATGAACGACCCGATCGGCTTGCGCGGGTCGCGGATGCCCGAGCGGGCGCGGATGATCGCGTCGGTCACCAGCCGGACGGCCTCGTCCTGCCCGACGACCCGCTCATGCAGGATGTCGTCGAGCCGCAACAGCTTGTCCCGCTCGCCCTCCTTCAGGCGGGAGACCGGGATGCCGGTCCACGCGGCGACGATCTCGGCGATCTCGTCCTCGGTGACGACCTCACGCAGCAGCCGTTCGCCGCCCTGCTTGGCCGACAGCCGCTCCTCCTCGGCCGCCAGCTTCCGTTCCCGTTCGGTGATCTCGCCGTAGCGCAGCTCCGCGGCCCGGTTGAGGTCGTAACTCCGCTCGGCCTCCTCGGCCTCGTGCCGCAGCCGTTCCAGCTCCGAGCGCAGCTCCTGCACCCGGCGGATGGCCTGCCGTTCGGACTCCCACTGGGCCATCTTGGCGTCGACCTCGGCACGTAGGTCGGCCAGCTCCCGGCGCAGGTCCTCCAGGCGGGCCATGCTGAGCGGGTCGGTCTCCTTGCTCAGTGCCGCATCCTCGATCTCCAGCCGCGTCGTCTTCCGCGTCAGCTCGTCCAGCTCCGCGGGCAGGGAGTCGATCTCGGTGCGCAGCCGCGCGCATGCCTCGTCGACGAGGTCGATCGCCTTGTCCGGCAGGAACCGGTCGGTGATGTAGCGGTGGGCCAGCGTCGCGGCGGCGACCAGCGCGCCGTCCTGGATCCGGACACCGTGGAACACCTCCAGGCGCTCCCGCAGGCCGCGCAGGATGGAGACGGTGTCCTCGACGGTCGGCTCGTCGACCAGCACCGGCTGGAAGCGGCGTTCCAGCGCGGCGTCGGAGGAGATGTGCTTGCGGTACTCGTCGACCGTGGTCGCGCCGATCATGTGCAGCTCGCCGCGGGCGAGCATCGGCTTGAGCATGTTGCCGGCGTCCAGCGCTCCTTCGGTCGCGCCCGCGCCTACCACGGTGTGCAGCTCGTCGACGAACAGCAGGATGCGACCCTCGCCGGCCCTGACCTCGTTCAGTACCGCCTTGAGCCGCTCCTCGAACTCGCCGCGGTACTTCGCGCCGGCGACCAGCGCACTCATGTCGAGGGAGAAGATTGTCTTGTCCCGCAGGCCCTCCGGCACGTCCCCGCGCACGATCCGCTGGGCGAGGCCCTCGACGATGGCGGTCTTGCCGACGCCGGGGTCGCCGATGAGGACGGGGTTGTTCTTCGTCTTGCGGGACAGGATCTGGACGACCCGGCGGATCTCGGCGTCCCGGCCGATCACCGGGTCGAGCTTGCCGGCCCGGGCGTCGGCGACGAGGTCCCGGCCGTACTTCTCCAGCGCCTCGTACGACCCCTCCGGCGTTGCCGACGTGACTCGCTGGTTGCCCCGCACCTTCGTCAGCGCGGCCAGGAACGACTCCCGTGTCACGCGGTGCTGGGACAGGATCCGCCCGGCCGCGGACCCCGTGCCCTCCTCGGCGAGGACCAGCAGCAGGTGCTCCACGGAGACGTACTCGTCCTTGAGCCGCCTGGCCTCCCGCTCGGCCGCGTCCAGCAGGCCCGCCAGCCGGCGGGTCACCTGGACCTGGCCGGGGGTCGTGCCGGGGCCGGTCACCTTCGGCCGCCGCGACAGCTCCGCCTCGACGGCGGCCCGCAGGGTGGCGAGGTCGGCATCCGTCTCCTCGACCAGCCGGGGGACCAGTCCGTCCGGCTGGTCGAGAAGCGCGAGCAGCAGGTGCTCGCCGTCGGTTTCGGTGTGCCCGCGGCGGGTTGCCTCGTCCTGCGCCCGCTGCAGCGCTTCCTGAGACTTCTGGGTCAGCTTGCTCATGTCCATGGGCGGCGGCTCCTGACCTGTGCTTCGAGCATGTCGATGCGGTCCAGCAGGTCGAGCACCAGCCCGATCGCCGCGTAGTTCAGGTTGAGACCGGCACGCAGCCGCTGGACCCACGCCAGTGTGTGCACTGTGGACGGTGCGAACCACAGCCGTCCGTTCTTGTCGGTCGTGCAGTCCAGCAGGCCGAGTGCGGCCAGCCGGCGGACCAGGTCGGGATGCAGTCCACTTCGGACGGCCACGGACTCGAGGCTCTGCAGGACGGGGCGGGTGAGCAGGTACTCGGCCATCAGGTCCTCCTCGGGTCGAAGTCGGACACCGCGGCCAGCTCCTCGAACAGCTCCCGCTCCCGCTTGCCGAGCTTCTTCGGCACCATGATCCGCACCTCGGCGTAGAGGTCACCCCGCTTGCCGTTCGGGTTGGGCATGCCCTCACCCCGCAGCCGCAGCCGCCGACCACTCGACGTCCCCGGCGGGACCCGGACCTTCACGTCGCCACTCGGTGTGGCGACCGGGACCGTCGCGCCGAGCGCGGCCTCCCATGGCGCGACCGGCAGGTCGACCGTGATGTCGCGGCCGTCCAGGCGGTAACGCGGGTGTGGCCTGATCCGTACCACCAGGTAGAGGTCCCCGGGCGGAGCGCCCGCCGACCCGTGCCCGCCCTGCCTGGCGAGTCGGATGCGCTGCCCGTCGGTGACCCCTGGCGGGATGGCGACGTCGAACTCGTGCCCGTCGAGGGTGAGGTGGCGGCGCCCGCCCCGGTACGCCTCCTCGACCGGCAGCTCCAGCACGGCCTCCTGGTCGGCGCCCTGGACTGGCCCGCCGCCGCGACCGCGGAACAGGCCGGAGAACAGGTCCTCGATGTCGATTCCTTCGAAACCGCCGCCGACCCCGGAGAAGCCGCCCGGCCCGCCGCGGGCGTAGCGGACACGGCCGCCACCCGGGCGACCCGCGGCGGCGCGGGCGTCGAAGTCGTCCGGGACGTGCCGGAAGTCCGGGCCGAACCGGTCGTACCTGCGCCGCTGTTCCGGGTCGGACAGCACCTGGTAGGCCTCGCTGACCTCCTTGAAACGATCCTCCGCGCCCGGGCTCTTGTTGACGTCCGGGTGGTACTGGCGGGCCAGCTTCCGGTACGCCCGCTGGATCTCGTCCTGGCTCGCGTCCCGGGCGACGCCGAGTGCGGCGTAGAAGTCGGTCGCCACGGCACTCACTCCCGGCGCCCGCCGACGGCCACGGATGCCGGCCGCAACTCCCGCCCGTCGGCGCCGTATCCCGCCCGCACCACCCTGGTCACCGTGTTCGGCTCGGCGTCGGCCGAGGTGTCGACGGCCACCACCTCGTGGCGCCGTGGGTCGAACGGGACACCGACCTCGTCGTCGCGCGGGTACCCCAGCGCGGCCAGCAGTTGGACCGCCTGGTCGCGGATCGCGCGTACACCCTGCACGATTCCCGCCGGGTTCGTGCCGGCGTGGGTGAGCGCCAGCTCGAGGTTGTCGAGCACGGGCAGGAAGGAGGCGGCGACCCGCGCCCGTTCCTCCTCCCGTGCTCGCGCCAGCTCCGCGGCGTGGCGCTTGCGCAGGTTGTCGAGGTCGGCAAGGGTCCGCCGCCAACGGTCGGTGACCTCGTCGAGGCTCAGCTCGGGGGCCTCGGGGTTCTCCTGCTCCGCGGATTCCTCGGTGGCAGCCATCAGGCGCGATCGAACTCGGCGTCGACCACGTCGTCGTCCGTGGCGCCACCCGAGCTGTCCGAAGTGGACTCTTCGCTCGGCCTCGCCGAGGTGAGCGCGGCGTGCGCCTGCTGCAGCTCGCCGGTCAACGAGCGCACCTGGTCGAGCGGCGCCTCGTTCTTCATCGCGTCGCGCGCCTGCTGCACGAGCATCTCCGCGCGGGCCTCCTCGTGTGCCGGCGTCTGGTCGGTGACGGCCTTCTCAACCTGGTAGGCGGCGGAGTCGAGCATGTTGCGCGCGTCGACCTCCTCGCGAACACGGCGGTCCTCCGACCGGTTGCGCTCCGCCTCGGCGACCATGCGCTCGACCTCGGTCTTGTCGAGGTTGGAACTCTCGCTGATCGTGATGCCCTGCTCGGCGCCGGTGTCCTTGTCGCGGGCGGTGACGTGGAGGATGCCGTTGGCGTCGATGTCGAACGTGACCTCGATCTGCGGTTCGCCGCGCGGTGCCGGCCTGATGTTCGTCAGCTGGAACCGGCCGAGCACCCTGTTGTCGGCGGCGCGTTCCCGCTCGCCCTGGAGGACCACGATGTCGACGGCCGGTTGGTTGTCCTCCGCGGTCGAGAACGCCTCGGTCCGGCGCGCCGGGATCGTCGTGTTGCGTTCGATGACCTTCGTCATCACGCCACCGCGGGTCTCCACGCCCAGCGACAGCGGCGTGACGTCGAGCAGCAGGACGTCGGAGACCTCGCCTTTGAGTACCCCGGCCTGGATGGCCGCGCCGAGCGCGACGACCTCGTCCGGGTTGACGGTCATGTTCGGTTCCTTGCCGCCGGTCAGCCGTCGGACCAGGTTCTGCACGGCCGGGATCCGCGTCGACCCGCCGACGAGGATGACCTCGTCGAGGTCGTTCGCGGTGCTCCTGGCGTCGCCCATCGCCTGCTTCACCGGGTTGAGGCACCGCTCGACCAGGTCAGCCGTGATCTGCTCGAACGTCGACCGCATCAGCGTGGTCGTCAGGTGCTTGGGCCCGCCGGCGTCAGCGGTGATGAACGGCAGGTTCACGCTTGTCTGGGACACCGAGGACAGTTCTACCTTCGCCTTCTCCGCTGCCTCGAACAGCCGTTGCAGTGCCTGCGGATCCTTCCGCAGGTCGATGCCGTTCTCCTGCTGGAACGCCTCGGCGAGGTGGTCCACGATCCGGCGGTCGAAGTCGTCGCCCCCCAGATGACCGTCGCCGGCCGTCGACCTGACCTCCACCACGCCGTCCCCGACGTCCAAAATAGACACGTCGAACGTGCCGCCGCCGAGGTCGAACACCAGCACCGTCTCATGGGACTGCTTGTCCAGCCCGTACGCGAGCGCGGCCGCGGTCGGCTCGTTGATGATCCGCAGCACCTCGAGGCCGGCGATCCTGCCGGCGTCCTTGGTGGCTTGGCGCTGGGCGTCGTTGAAGTAGGCGGGCACGGTGATGACCGCCTCGGTCACCCGCTCGCCGAGGTTCCTGCCCGCGTCGTCCGCGAGCTTGCGCAGCACCTGCGCGCTGATCTCCTCCGGCGCGTACTGCCTGTCCCGCACCGTGAACCGGACGACGCCGCCGTCGCCCTCGACCACGTCGAAGCCGACAGCTTTCGCCTCGTCGGTGATCTCGTCGAACTTGCGGCCGATGAACCGCTTCGCCGAGTAGATGGTGCCCTTCGGGTTCAGGATCGCCTGCCGGCGGGCGAGCTGGCCGACCAGCCGCTCACCGCTGTCGGTGAACGCGACCACCGACGGCGTGGTCCTGGTGCCCTCGGCGTTGGGGACGACCCTCGGCTCGCCGCCCTCCCATACCGCGATCACGGAGTTGGTGGTGCCCAGGTCGATGCCTACCGCCTTGGCCATCGGTCGCCTCCTGGCCTTCCTGGTGTCGTCGGGGGTGAACATCCTGCTGTCCTTCCAGCGTGGCAAGAACACCCGTCTGCTCACCTGACCCCGAGTGTCGGAAACCGACCCGAAACATCGATCTACCGGGTCGTGGCAACCGGAGTTCGTCCTCTCGGCTGCTGGTCAGTGTCTGTTCCATCGGGACGAGGGTGGCCTCACCTCCGACGAGGAGCAGGTTGACGCGATGACCGGAGCTCGCCGGCGAGTACCTGCGTTTCGTGCTGGCGCCGACGCTGCTGATCGTGCTCCGGCTCCGACTCCGTTGTTCGAACCGTACTCACCGTGTCCCCGGCTTGAGCGGATACCGCGTAATTGACCTGGGGTGCCGAATTCCTGTGCGGGGTTCGCTCCCGCCGGTCCATGTCGTGTGAGTGTCGGTTCGGCAGGCTGGATGCCGGTGGGTCGGTTGTCCGGGAGAAACAAAAGAGAGGAAACAAAGGAAATGACCCTGATGCGCTTCGACCCGTTTCGTGAGCTGGATCGCCTTGGTGAGCAGTTGACGTCGGGCAGGCTGCACGTTCGGACGATGCCGATGGAGGCTTTCCGGCGCGGCGACGAGTTCGTCGTCGCGATCGATCTGCCTGGGGTGACGCCCGAGGATCTCGAGTTGACCGTTGAGCGCAACGTGATCAACGTGCGAGCGTCCCGCCGGCCGGCGCGCCGGGAAGGGGACGAGGTTCTCGTTGACGAGCGAGCCTATGGCGAGTTGTCCCGGCAGCTCTTTCTCGGTGACAACCTCGATCCGAACAAGCTGGAGGCGAACTTCGACCGCGGCGTGCTCACGCTGACCATTCCGGTGTCCGAGGCCAGCAAGCCGCGTCGGGTGCCGATCGGCGCCACGTCGGAAGGGCGCCGGATCGACACGTCGCAGTCCACCAACGCGTAGGGGGTGTTCCGTGAGTTCGACAGCACAGCACCGTCTCGAGGGGGAGGACCGGGTGCCGGTCGCGTCGTTCAGCAGCTACTCCGCTGCGGAGAGTGCCGTGGACTACCTGTCGGACCGGAAGTTCGCGGTTGACCGGGTCGCGATCGTCGGGCACGACGTCAAGTTCGTCGAGCAGGTCATCGGGCGGATGAACTACGGCAGGGCCGCATTGTCCGGTGCGACCACCGGCGGCCTGGTCGGCGCGTTCTTCGGCTGGCTCTTCGGGCTCCTCGACTGGATCCGGCCGCTGATCGTGAGTCTGCAACTGGCCGCGTACGGGCTGGTCCTCGGCGCGGTTTTCGGCGCGGTGCTCGGTCTCGTGCTGTACGCGCTGCAGCGCGGGCGCCGCGACTTCGCCGCGGTCCGTGGGCTGCAACCCACCCGCTACGACGTGGTGATCGACGCCGCCGTCGCCGAGGACGCCGCCCGCCTGCTTCGTGAGCGCGCGGCCTGAGCACAGGAAACAAGGACGCCACCATGACAGCGTTGAGCCTGACGGCCTGCCCACTGCGGGGCAGCCTCGGCGAGAACAGGTACACCCACCTGAGGTCAACCGGAGAGCTGGCGACCGAGTCGGCGTTGCTGTTGCCTTCTCGGGCGACGCCGGTGGACGGTTGGTTCACTGGTTGCTTCCGGCGGTTCGGCGTGTGGACGGGCCCGCTCACGGGCGACGTCCTGGTCCAGTTGGCCGCTGAGATCCGCGGTGACGTCCCGGCGAGCGCGGTGACGCGCACATGGGTGCGTTTCGCGCCACCGTTGTGACAGGCACGGCAATGGGTACCCGGCCCGAGACACCGGACACCTGTGGTGCCTTTCCCCGGCTGAGCGGGCGGCAGATCGAGATGCTCGCCCGGCGTGGCGAGCGCCGGACCGTCGCGCCAGGAGAGGTGCTGTGTGCCGAAGGCGCCGAGTGTCGAGAGTTCTTCGTGATATTGCGGGGAAAGGTCGCGGTCGTCGAGGACGGCCGGATGCGGCGGGTGCATGGTTCGCGCCGGTTCCTCGGCGAGCTGGGCCTGCTCGCGGGGCAGCCCGCGTTCAACGGCATCGTGGCGTACACCCCCGGCGAGGTGCTCGCCGTGCCGGTGCCCGAGTTGCTGGACCTCGTGACCGACGAGCCCGCTCTCGGCGACCTGATCCTGCGGGCGTGCCTCATACGCCGGTCGATGCTCATCCAGTACGGCGCGGGGCTGCGGATCATCGGGTCCTGCTACTCGCCGGATGTGCGCAGGTTGCGGGAGTTCGCCGCACGCAACCGGTTGCCACACCGGTGGATTGACGTGGAGAGCGACGCCAGGGCCGAGACCCTGCTGCGTCGGTTCGGCATCGGCGTCGCGGACACACCTGTGGTGATCTGGAAGGGCACACGGCTGCTGCGCAACCCGAGCAACGCGGAGCTGGCTCGCCTGCTCGGGTTGCGGCGCGCCGAGTCCTCACCCGACATGTGCGACCTGCTCGTCGTCGGCGCCGGACCGGCCGGGCTCGCGGCCGCGGTCTACGGCGCGGCGGACGGGCTGCGCACGGTCGTCGCGGACACGCTCGCCACCGGTGGTCAGGCCGGCACGTCACCGCGGATCGAGAACTATCTCGGCTTCCCCGCCGGCATATCGGGTGCGGAACTCGCCGACCGGGCGGTCGTCCAGGCCGGGCGGTTCGGCGTGTCCATAGTGGTCCCGGCGTCCGCCGCGGAACTGACCCATGCAGACGGTCTCTACCGGGTTCGGTTGGCGGAGGGTGGCGCGCGGCTCGCCAGGACCGTCGTCATCGCCACCGGTGCGCGGTACCGCAGGCTCACGGTGCCGCGTGTCGCGGACTTCGAGGGCAACGGCGTCCACTACGCCGCGACCGAGCAGGAGGCGGCGGCGTGCGCGCACGAGCCGGTCGCGATCGTGGGAGCCGGCAACTCCGCGGGCCAGGCAGCCGTGTTCCTCGCCGGGCGGGTGCCGAAGGTGTACCTGATCGCTCGCGGCCCTGACCTCGGCACCACGATGTCGCGTTACCTCGTCGACCTGGTCCGGCGCGACCCCAGGATCGAGGTGCTGACCCACACTGAGGTGTGCGCCGTGGACGGTACCCGCCGGCCGGAGTCAGTCACCGTGCTGGACAAGGAAACCGGACTGCCGAGGGAACTGGCGGCACGTGCCGTGTTCGTGTTCGTCGGCGCCAGACCGGCGACCGGATGGCTCGGCGACACGCTCGCACTCGACGAGCGCGGATACGTCCTGACCGGCGCCGAGGTGGCCAGCAGCTGGCGCCACCCCACCCGCCGGCCCTTCCCGTTGGAGACCGCGTGGCCGGGCGTGTTCGCGATCGGGGACGTCCGGAGTGGCTCCACGAAGCGCGTCGGGTCAGCTGTCGGCGAGGGCGCGATGGCCGTCCACCTGATCCACCGGCACCTGGAGGAACCATGATCGTGAAGACCGTGGTCCTGCTCGCCACGCTGGCGCCGGTCGCGTGCGCCGCACCAGCACCGGCTCCCGGGCCCACGAGGTCCGCCGACCTCACCGGCGTCCAGGAGGTCGCGCGTCCGTGATCGCCGCCGACCCGGCGACCGATGTGGCGGTGCTGCGCACCGACCGCGCGGCGCGAACATGGAGGACCTCATGCAGACCGACGCGCCGATCTCGCCGGGCAACCTGGGTGGCGCATTGGTGGACACGCGGGGCCAGGTGGTTGGACTGAACGAGGCGCACGTGCCGCCGCAGGCCGGTGCGGAGTCGCTCGGCTTCGCGGTCCCGGCCGCCACCGTGGTGAACGTCGCGGATCGGTTGCTCGCCGGCAGCCGAGGCCAGGGCCCGTCCCGGTGACGTGATCGTGCGATACGGGGAGTCGCCGGCCAACGGCCCTCGCCGGATCCCCACGTACGAAACAGGAGCAGCCACGACACCCTCTGTGTCAGCCAGTGCTTCCCAACCGCACCTCAGGGGAACGTGATTCCGGGGAGGCGGAACTGTCATGACGGACGGTAGGTTCGGGCCGCGCCACCTCCCGCGTAATCCGTGCTGGCCAGTCCAACTGTGCCAGTGACTCTGCGCCTGCGGGCACATGTCGCGGAGGCGCGCCGGCCTGCCATGCTGGCTCGCATGCCAGTCATGGGTGTCGCGAAGTTCGAACGTTTCTTTCGTGCCGCCGCGGGGCTCGATGTCGACAAGAGCGATCTCAAGCGCTACAACGAGTTCGTCAATCACAAGCTCTACGACCTGTTCCTCATGGCGCGGGTGGCTGCTCGGGCAAACGCGCGGGACATGATCGAGCCATACGATCTGCCGATCACCAAGGGGCTGCAGGAGAGCATGCGGGAGTTCGACAAGCTCGACGAGCAGATCGAGCTGGCACCCGTCCTGAGCGATCTCGCGGCGCTGCCTCCGCTCGAGGTGGGCGTCAGCGAGACGGCGGCGTCCTGGCTACCGAGAATCGCCGGTGGCCTCAGCGTCGCCCTCGCGCGGACCTTCACGATCATCGACCCGGAGTTGAAGAACCCGCAGAGCACCCATTGGAAAGCCGCGTTCCGCGTGTTCGACCTGCTGCTGTGATCGGTGGTGGCCGCACGCGAAGCGGTGAAGGAGGGCCGTGCGAAGCGTTTGTCCCGCGATATCTACGGTTCCGCGGACGATGGTGCGCGATCGTGACGCGTCGACGTGCGCCCTCAGGGAACACCGTCGAGAGTTCGCCAGGCGCGGGTGGCCACGTGCAGGTTGAGCCGGGCGTCGGCGTCGGTCAGGTCGAGGCCGCTGATCTCGCGGATCCGCCGCAACCGGTACCGCAACGTACTGCGGTGGATGACCAACTCGGCGGCGGTCACGTCGTAGCTGCCGCCAGAGTCGAGATGCTGGGCCAACGTCGGCACCAGACGCGAACGGTTCCGAGCGTCGTAGTCCAGCAACGGCCCGAGCCATTCCCGCACGAACCGCCGGATCTTGGCGCACCTGTCGCCGGTGTCGAGCACCCGGATGACACCGAGCTCGTCGAACTCGGTCGCCCCGTGAGAAGACCGCGACGTCGACCGGATGTCGAGAGCCAGCACGGCTTCCCGGTAGGAGCGCGGAAACTCCTCGGGTGAGTCGCACCGGCCACCCATCCCGATCGATCCGGTCGAGGTTCGCAGGCGTTGGGCAAGAGCGCCGTGCAGCTTCCGCGCATCGAGCTGACCGCCGGCCAGCAACACGGTCACACCATGCCAGGTCGACACGAGCGACCGCGCTCCGAGGCTGGCCGCGGCGTGTTCGGCCGCCCGGCAGAGCACGCCGTCCGCCTCGTCCCACCGGATCGCCACGACGTGGTGCGGGGATTGCAGGTCGTGGTCGACGGCCCGGGACCTGGCATAGGCGCTGTCCCCGGCGGCGCCGTCGAGCAGGTCCGCCACCAGGTCGCCGCGCAGCCGCCGCTCCAACTCGACCATGTCGTGCTGATGGCGGAGCTCACCGACGAGCTTCGCCACACCATGTTCCAATGCCAACACCTCGAGCCGGCCGGCTGTCCCGTGCACATCGACGAGTGCGAGCACGCCGAGCATGTCGTCGTGGGTGTGCGCGAGAGCGACGAGACGGTCCCTGAAGCGCACCACGGGCCCACGGCGGGTCACGTCACGCAGGAACTCGCGGCGCTGCTGCGGCCCTGGTTTGGGGTACTCGTCAGGCCGTCCAGGACCGGCCCAGGCACGCAGGTTGCCGAACCGGTCCTCGACGAGCGTTGGGAGCCCGGTGACCGCGTGCAGTGCCTCCACGAGACCCTGCTCGCCGGTACCGGCGGCGGAGACGCCGGACAGGCTCCGATAGAGGGAACGTTCCCGCTCGAGGTCCTCCATGCCTGCACCATGCGCGTGAACGGCCGGCCGGTCTTCACCCGGCCAGCATGAAGATCTTCGCCGGCATGCCCGGCCGACCCGGCACCGTCCGCTTCGACCATCCGTTCTCATGCGCACAGGCATACATCCGGGCACACCCGGTCGAGCAGTCCGATCGGAACCTCCTCGTCGGTGATGGTCACGTGGTCGACGCAGGTCAGCTCGGCGACCGCCGCGGCCCGGCAACGGGCCGGTCGCATCGGCAGGCTTCTGTTCCGGTGCCGGACGAGCGGGTCCGAATGCACGGCGACCATGAGGACGTCGCCCCGCAGCCGGGCGCGGTTGAGGTGTTCGACGTCGGTGTCGTGCAACAGATCGAAGCTCCCGCTGGTGACCACGATGCGGCGACCTGCGCGCCGGTGCCTCAGCGCCAGGCGCGCCATGACCGAAGGCGGCAGTGCGGCTGACCGGTTGCTGGCCAGCCGGGTGGCGAGCCGAGCCGTGGTGCACGCGTGGGCGCCCGTCAGGCAGGCCGCGACATCGGCCGCTACCTGAGCGAGCTCGGCCGATGTCGTGTGCGGGACTTCGGCGACCAGGCCGAGCGCGAACATGGCGAGGGCGCTCTCAGCCGCCGTATCGCCGCGGCCACGTCGACGACCAGCACGCTGTCCGCGTCGCGGCCGGCGGTGTCGACCACACCACGAACGAACCGCTCCGTGCGAACCGAGTTTGGGAGCCACGGGTGTCGCCGAACCCGCGGCTACTTTTCTGGGCGCATCGTCCGCATACGAAGGTCGCTTTCTCCGTAGGGGAGGGCGCCGCATCTGTTCCGCATGGCTATGAGCGCGTCGGCAGAGAGATGGTTTGGTCGATCTTGTGCTTGTTGCGAGTGTCCACGAAGAACTGTGTCGCGCCGGGTAGGCATGGGGAGCAGTCCGCGAAGACCATGGTGTACGTCATAACTGCCAGGTTGGGGAAGACCTGTCCTCGGCCGGAGATCACGACCATGGCAGTGCACCCTGGCTCCGTGTCGGGCAGGGGAACCAGCACAGGGGCGAACGGGAGGCTCGAGGAGACCGGAGGGCCGAGGCGGTAGAGCATGCGGTGGGTCCAGGTTGCTGTTCCGGCGTTGTGGAGGCGTGCGGTGACCACGAAGGGGTCTCCGGGACCAATACGCAGGGTTTGGTCGATGTCGTCTCGGTGCACTGTGACTCGGTCGTGCGGGTCGGCGGTCCACGTCTTGTCCATGGCGAGCCGCCGGAGTACCTCGTGCCGGTGACGTTCCACGTCGATGTCATATCGCTCCGCGAGTGTCTGGTAGGTCTCGATCCAGTCGTCGCCGAGAACCTTGGCGGCGATGGTGGTTGGCGGTTGCCACCAACGGTTGCCGGGAATCGCCTCGAGGAGACGCTGCCACTGCTTGCGTCGAGTCGCGGGCGTTGATTCCGCGGCTGGTGTGATGATCGGTGGCGGGGCCACGACCAGGAGCGCGGTCTCGTCGTCGCTGTGCCCCGCGGCGCGTAGCGCCAACCGTATGGCCGCCCACAGCTCGGGAGGTAGTTCCGCTGCGCCGGCCTCGACCTGGCTGAGTCGTTGGCGGCTGAGAGTGCCGGGCGGGAGTCCGTGCGCGACAAGCAGTGCCGCGAACGACCTCAGGGACAGGTTCCCTCGCAGGCGACGCAAGGCCATGCCAGGTGATGTCGTCATGACGCGGGCCAGGGCAGGTGCCAGTCACGGATATCAGCCGGTGGCACGATGAAAGTGAGGATGACACCGAGCAGTGTGGCCGGGTAGCAGTACGTTCCGTCCTCCCAGCCCATCTTCAGACAGAGCCGGTAGGTCCCGGGACGGGATGGCGCCCGGACAGGGCACCGGATCTCGATGACGCCTCCGAGGTCGGTGTCCGGCAGTGCGAGCAGGCTCGGAGCTGTGATCCCGGTCGTCGGTTCGCCGACGCGGTAGACATATCGATCCCGCCACGGCACCTTGCCGGTGTTGTGCAATATCCAGCCCGCGAGGACGTAACCGCCCGGCTCGACCAGAGTTCCTTCGGGATGGAGTGCGTCACGCTCACCGTAGGTAGTCGAGCTGTCCCCGTCGGCCGGTGAATGCCTCCGAACGGACATGCGAGGGCGGCGACGCGCGAGGTGTTCTGCACACTCGTGGAGAACAGTCCGGATCTCCGGTGGAGGGTCGCCGAAACCATCGGACAGGTACTCCAGTTCCGTGCCTGGCGGGACGGCACCGGGAAGGTGAGTCGTGCGCCGTGGTGGGTTGGACCGGTGGTCGGCGGACAGGGCTTCTGCCCAGGTGTACATGTCGACGAGATATCCGTCCGCGCCGAATGCCAGGTCGTAGGCCCGCACCAGCCACGAGGGAACCTTGCTGGCACGAACCGCAGACTTGTTCTCGAGGTCGGCGGACTGTAGCCACTCGGGCACTCTCATGCTCGAGTGGAAGCCCTGTTCCAACCGTTGCACGTAGGCCGGGGACACCAGACGAGGTGTCGACGTGCCGCGAGTGATACTGCGGCTCGCAGCCGTGACCTCGGGATATAGCTCGGCGATCGCGTGGTTGAGGATCTCGACGGTGCCCTCGGTGTTCTCGCCGCCCGCGAGGCGCAGTTGCCGCATCGCCCCGGTCAGCTCCCGGCTCACCACGAAGTGCCGACCCGCCCGGGGGCGGGGCCTGCCTCTGCCCGGATTCACCACCACCATGTGTGGCCCCTCTGGTTAGGCTTCCGGAAAAAAATACCGCCGATACATAGTTCGCTCCATGAACGGCAGGATTCTTCACCTGGTCGGAACTCCGTCGGCGATGCCTCCACAGCGGCCGGTCGCGCCGTTGGCGTTCATCAGCTACCGGTCCTCGGACGAGCCCTGGGCCGCGATTTCCCTCCGCAACGCACTCGCCGCACGCTTTGGTACTCAGGCGATATTCATCGACGCGGCCAGCGTAGATCCGGGCGAGGACTTCCGCCCGGCTCTGCTCCGAGCGGTCGTCCGCAGCTCAGCTCTGCTCGTCGTCATCGGCCGACACTGGTTGGCGCCATCGTCGAGTGGGCATCGCCCACTCGACGATGAAACGGACTGGGTACGAACGGAGATCGCGCTCGCCTTGTTCACCTGCGTGCCGGTGCTCCCCGTCCTCGTGGGAGACGCCGAACCACCACAGGCACACCAACTGCCCGAAGACCTCAAGCCACTGGCCTACCACCAGCACATCCGCCTGCATCCCCGCGACAGCGACCGTGATCTCCAGTGGATTGCCGACAGGCTCGAACAACTGACCGTCGACGTGCCGACGGCACCACGGATCCGCGTCAGGACCAAGCAGTAACAGACCTGTTTTCGTGTTTACCGCTTACGAGGTCGGCGCGGCATTCTGTAGTAGCGGTTCTTGCTGATAATGCTGGCCGACCAGTCCGCCCGCTCGAGCCTGGTCCGCCAGAACAGCACCATCACGACCATCAGCGCCGGCCGCCCGGTCTACGGAACGACGGCCCGTCGAAGTCTTGCCCATCGCGGCCGCGCAGATGTCTTGATTGTGTCGATCAAAGCAATCCGCGCGGCCATCGCCCATGCCGACCGGGCCACCGTCACCCACGCCGTCACCCAGATCCGTCCGCTGCTCGCCCGACGCGTTTTCGCCACCCCAGCCGAGGCACGGCTACTCACCCTCGCCGACGTGTTCGCCTACGCCGCCGAAGGGGTCACCCTGTGCGTGGGCGCGGCGCGACCAGCGTCGGCCGCATGCACGACATCACCACGCTCGGGTCGTAGGCATCGAGGCGCTGCTCGACGCCTACCCCGACGTGAAGCTGCTGGTCGACGCCGGCTGCCAAGGGCTCGCCCGAGACCGCGTTGACCAAGTCAGCGCGTCCTGCAACGCTTCACCGGCCGCCGCGGACTCCTCCCGAGACCATCAACGCCATCGCCGGCCTCGTCCGACAAGTCCGCCGGACTCACCTGGTAACCCCAGGGCACGCACCATCAACTACTGCGCACGGGGTCGTCAGGGTGGAGGGCTTTTCGTTGGCCTGTGGCGGCGGACCGTACGATCGCGTCAAGGAGTCGGTGGCGCTTGACGGCGTGGGTGAAGTCCGGGGCGACAGCCGTTCCGTGGATGAGGTCGTCCCGAATCGCGGCGTAGGCGTGCGCCAGCGTGTGGATCACTGTTCCGGCCAGGGCGGGATAGTCGTCGTAGCCGCTGGGCGGCGTGACCTTCGTGGGCCGACCGCCGTTGCGTGTGCCGCACACGGTGACCGGACCGATGTGCGGGAACTCGGCGGCGGTAATCTCGACTCTTCCCTCCGTGCCGTCGATGATCAGGGAGAACCCCGCACCCGATGCCGCGCCTCCACGGTGGTGGGCGGACAGGATCGCCCCGCCCGCCACCGTGCCCGAGATCGCGATCTGGTCCTCGGCGGTCATCGGAACGACCTGCCCGGTGCGTCCGAGGGGAACCTGGCGGCGCCGGGTGGCGGTCGTGGCAACCACTTCCTGAAGCTCGCCGACGACCATCGACACCAGGTCGATCGCGTGTCCGAACGCGATGGTCAGCATCGTGGCCCCGAGCTTGCGGTCGAGCGTGTAGACCATGTTCTGAGACACCGGAGTGCCCCATTCGGTCGAAGACGCCACGACGGTGGCGGAGAGCACTTCCCCCACGAATCCTTCGGACACGAGGTCGGCCAGCCAGCGGAAGGTAGGCGAGGAGCGTCCCTGAAGACCGACGAAGGCGCGCGTCGTCCCGGCGGCACGCGCCATCTCCTCGGCCTCGCGCAGGTCGACGGCGAGCGGCCACTCGCAGAGCACCGGCACTCCCGCCTTCAGCACGGGCAACACGAGTTCGCGATGCTGAGGCACTGTGACGGCGACAACAACGAGGTCGACGTTCTCGTCGCTGACGAGCTGCTCGACCGACGTGTACGCGGGTACGCCATACGCCGCTCCCGCGGCCCGGGCCGAGGCTTCGGAGCTCGCCGCCAGCGCGCGAAGCTCGATCCCGTCGACGGCGCTCAGCGCGGGCAGGTGAGCTCCGGCCGCCCAGCCTCCCGTGGCGCTCAGGCCGACGATGCCGACGCCGATCGGCTTACGGGGGTCAGGCACCGAGTTGCCGCCTCAGGGTCTCGGCGTCGTGCAGGGCCGTCATGTGCACGAACCGCCCGTCACGAACCTGATAGATGGCGTACTCGACGATCTCGAACGAGGCGCCGGTGGGAGCCACGCCGAGCCACTCCTTGGCGGGCGTGCCCGTGTTGGTCAGACGGGCGGCCAGGCGATCACCATCGACCGCGATCTCCCCGGGCTCCCAGTGGAAGTCCGGGACCGCGTCGATGTCACCGTTCAGCACAGCGATGACCTGGTCCCGAGTGCCCGGCTCGCCGTTCAGGGTGGTCTCGTCGTTGATGAACTCGTCCATGCGGTCGATCTCGTGGGCGTTGAGCGCCCCGATGTAGCGCAGGTAGAACTCGCGCAGGTCGGTGTCGAACATGATCCCCTTCTTCGGTCTCCGGAGCTGCTCGGAACTTCTGTCCCGAACGGTACCGAAGTGTGGCCGCACCGTCACAGCCCTCATGCGAGGAGAATGTCTCACCGGGGCGAGCGAAGGGGTGTAGCCGCTACGCGGGCCAGCCGAGCAACGCCGTGTCGACGATCTCATCGAGTTCAGCAGGACCGAGGCCGTTGGCGGCCTGCACCGCGATGCCGAAACCCATCGTCATGACGAACCGGGCAAGACGCCGAGGGTCGGCGTCGCGCGGAAGATCACCCTCGTCGACGGCGCGCCGGAAGCGCTCCTCAAGGCGGACGCCCGCGTCGTTGCGCCAGTCGACAAGCAGGTCGTGGGCGGCCCGGCTCTCGTCGCTCGACGCCAGCGCACCCTGCACGGTCAGACACCCGGAGGGGCCGCCGGGAGGGGTCGTGGTGCAGACCGCTCCGCGGAGGAACGCCGAGGCCACAGCCCGTGCGGTGGGCTCCTCCAGGGCGCGCGTGGCGTAGGCGGCCGGCCCCGCGCCGTAGCGCTGGAGGGCCTTGCGGAACAACTGCTCCTTGTTGCCGAAGGCCGCATACATGCTCGTCTTGGTGATCCCCATGGCGCCGGTCAGTTCAGCGAGGCTCGCACCTTCGTAACCTCGCGCCCAGAACACCCGCATCGCGCGTTCCAGTGCCTGGTCGATGTCGAATCCTCGAGGCCGACCCATGACGGCCCTGCGGGAGTCACCCATGCCCACAAGCGTACCCCTCGGTACAGATCTCCGTTGACCAGCGGTTTCATCCTACCCAGGCGGCGAACGCAGTTCGGTACCGGCCGGTCTTGATGTGCTACAGTTCTGCACCGACCGGTACTGAAATAATGGGAAGGGAAGTCCGCGCCATGAAAACCATTTCGCTCGGCAGCCTCAAGGTCTCGCGCATCGGTCTCGGAGCCATGGGAATGTCGGCGTTCTACACCGGCGCCGGCCAGTTCGACGACGAGTCGATCCGCACGATCCACCGCGCTCTGGACCTCGGGGTCACCCATATCGACACCGCTGAGGGGTACGGCCCCTTCATCAACGAGGGGCTGGTCGGCCGGGCCGTGCAGGGGCACCGGGACGAGGTCGTGCTGGCGACCAAGTTCGGACTGATCTCCCACACCGGTGGCTCGGCTCCGGACAGCACCCCGGCCAACATCCGTCTGGCCGTGGAGGGATCACTGAAGCGCTTGGGTACCGACTACATCGATCTCTACTACCAGCACCGGGTGGACCCCGGCACACCCATCGAAGAGACCGTTGGCGCACTGGCCGAACTGGCGGCCGAAGGCAAGATCCGCCACATCGGCCTGTCGGAGGCCAGCCCCGCCACGATCCGCCGCGCTCACGCCGTGCATCCGGTCACCGCGGTCCAGTCCGAATACTCGCTGTGGACCCGCGACCCGGAGGCCGAGATCCTGCCCGTCCTGCGCGAACTGGGTGTCGGCTTCGTGCCGTACTCCCCGCTTGGCCGCGGCTTCCTGACCGGCAACATCCGCTCCCTGAACGATCTTGACGCCGACGACTGGCGCCGCACCAACCACCGCTTCGCCGACGGCAACCTGGAACGCAACCTGCGAATCGTCGACGAGGTCCTGGCCGTAGCCGCCGAGATCGACACCACGCCCGCGCAGGTCGCCTTGGCCTGGCTACTCGCACAGGGTGACGACATCGCGCCCATCCCCGGCACCAAGCGAGTCGCCCGACTGGAGGAGAACGCCGCCGCCGACCACATCGAGCTCACTGCCAGCCACGTCGCCCGCCTGAACGACCTGCCCCCGGCCTCCGGCGAGCGCTACGACGGGGACAACATGGCCGCCATCGACCGCTGACCGAAGACGTACCATCACGCACGCCGCAGCTCGGCATCCGGGCGAAGAGTGCCGCATTCCCCATCGTGGCACCGAAACTCGTGAGTGCCGGTGGCTCGACTCTTGGCGGCGCTGGTGCCCGCCGCCGGGCGCGGCGCCATCCCGCTGGAGCAGCGGTGATACCCGACCTGATGTTCCGGATTGAACCAGACCCGCACGCCACGACCGGTCTCGACCAGCGGTGTCTGGTGGTGTGGGGGCGGACCGCGACGCCGCTGGCCGGGCATCCGTACGTCCTCGACCTCGAACCGGGCACGGATCGCCGCAGGGTTCGTCCAGGGGCGGGCGGCAGACCTGTCCGGCGCCGAGCACACTCGGCAACCCGGCCTTCATCGCCGGGATGGTCGCGCTGCTCGCCTCACCCGACGCCGTCTCGGTCACCGGCGTCTGCTGGGACGCCAACGGCGGCCTGTACCTGCGATAGGACACGCTTCACCCTGTTTCGGCCAAGCCCACGACAGGGTCTTGCCGGTGGTTCGCCACAGGGGTGCTGACGAGCAGCAGGTCAGGTCAACGTCGAGTCGAGGGCCTCTTCGAGTACGCGACGCCACCCCGCGGGTGCGGCAGGGTCGCGGGTTGCGGTGCCGGCCAGCCAGAGAATATTGAACAGGTCGTCCTCGGAGGCCGAGAGAAGGCTGAGGACCTGGATGCCCAGACCAGGGCCGGCTCCAACGATGGCGATGGCAGGCAGTCACCCTCGAAACCCGCGTCGAACCAGAACTCCACTACATCGCCTTGGACAAATAACAGGAGGTTCTACGGCCACCAGCGGTGCACCAGGGTCACTGTCTCCCGCACCCGTGGGCCCAGGTCCGGGCCGGTCAGCTCGCGGAGTGTGGGGAGGGCTGGGACGAGGATCTCCAGGGCGTCGGACCGCGTCACGGCGGGCAGGGTGGCGCGGAGGAGCGCGACGACCGTGGCGTGCTCCTCCAGGTCGACTGCCCGTGCGAGGAGTGGCGGGAGGCCGGCGGCCGTTCCCGCGGAACCGACCGCGGTCAGGAGCGCGTCGGCCGGGAGGTGCGGTGCGAGCGAGGTCAGCGCGCGGTCCCGAGTGGCGTTGTGGTCGACGTCCGCGATGGCGTCGAGTGCTCCCGGGGCCAGCTCGGGTAGCTGGATGGCGAGCTCCGCGAGTGTGAGCGCGCGGGCCTGTTCGTTGTCGAGCGCCTCGATCGCCGCGAGGGCCTTGGGGAGCAGGCTCGGCGGCAGGTGGGGACCGAGCTCGCCCAGCACGCGCGCGCGGCTGTGTTCGGGCAACGTGATCGCGATGTCGAGCACCCGCTCGGCCAGCTCCGGTGGCAGGTCCGCCTCGAGCAACGTCAGAGCGTCGGTGAACTGGAACCCGCCAGCCCTGACCGATTCCTCCACATTGGACAGTACGGTCGCCATGGCCGCATCTCGTCGCGGCACCGGCTTTCTCCGCGCCAGCGCCATCGCGACCGCATCTTGGTAGTCCCGGTCGGCGAGATACCCGGAGGCGGCTTCGACGAGGTGCAGGTCGCCGACCGGCACGTACTCGGCGATCTCGCGTAGGAGGTAGAACCGCTGGTGCGCGTAGGAGAGCAGGTCCGATGTGGACAGAGCGGTACGGAGTTGGCCCCTGCTCAGATACGGGAACAAGGAGCACAGAGCGCCCAGTTGTGCGGCGGGATCGTGCTTGGCGGCGGTGAGCGCCTTCGACACGATCGCCGACTGCCGCTCGGCCGGCAGGCACGGCACGGCGGCGGCGAGGACCATGCCGCGGCCGGGACCGAGGTCGTTGGCGGTCGCCAGAAGGCGGTCCAGCTTCTCAGGTGACAGCAGCGGCACCATCTCGGCCACCATGGCCGTCGCTTTGTACGCGCCCCAATAGGACTGCCTGGCCGCGTCGAGCGCGACATCCAGCGCCTCGGGCGTGCCGTGCCGGGCGATGGCGAGCAGGGTTTCCCGCCGCCACCACATGGGCGTCAGCTCGGCGGTGGTCAGGTACGGAGCCGCATGGCGCAGGATGCGCACCGCGGTGGCGGTGTCGCCGTCAGCGGTGAGCCTCGTGGTGACCAGTTCCGCGCACACCTCGCGGCGATCGGCGTCCGGCAGGTGTGGCAGCAGGGCGGCGGAGACGACGATCTCGTCGATATGTCCGCTGAGCTCGTTCGCGGCGGCGAGCGCGTCTGCCACCGCCGACGCGCGTTCCCGCCGCGTCGGCAGGTGGGGGACGAGACCCAGAAGAGTGTCCACACGACGCCGGTTCGTGCCGATGTCTGCCGCCAGGCGCACCGCCATGGCTAGCTGGTCCGGGGACAGCAGCGGCGCCAGGCCGACGAGGACCTGCTGCCGCACCTCGTCGGACTGGATGCCGGGTACCTCGCCGAGTGCCGTCGTGAGCAGGTCCGGCGGCAGGTGCGGGGCGAGCAGGAGAAGCCGTTCGACGTCCTCGTCCAGGTCGTCGCCGCTCTGGACCGGGGCGATCGCCGCGGTCAGTGCGTCGGCGACCCCGTCGAGCGGCAGGAACGGCGCCAAGGTGGCGAGGACGTCCGCCTCGTCGGGCCAATCCGCGATCTGTTCTCGGACCCGCGCGACGACAGCATCGCGTGGGGTGGCAGGCAGGTGCGGCGCGAGCTGGGCGAGCAGGCTGCTGCGGGTGCCCGGGCCGCTGATCGCCTCGACCGCCGCGTGGGCCTCGGCCACCTGGTCGGCAGACAAGTGCCGGCCGAGCCACACCCGTGTCGCCGCGCGGTGGTCGTCGTCGGTGAGCCGGTCCACGCGGGCCAACGCCTCGGCGGTCCAGTGTGGACGCGAAGATGGCGGTAGATGGTCGATCAGATCAGCCGCCGCCCGTACCGCTTCGGTCGTGTTCTCGACCGCCAGCGCCACCGCGACCGCGTCTTCCCGACGTCGCGGACTCAGGCCAGGTGAGACCAGTTTGAGGATGGTCAGGCGGTCGTCCGCGTCGGGGATCGCCTGGACGGTGGGGAAGGCGGCGTCGCACTGTGCGGTCGAGAGGTGCGGGACCAGCTCCCGCACCGTGTCCTCTCGAGCGGGGGAGTCGGCGATGGCGAGCGCGGTGGTCAGCGCCTCGTCCAGTTGCGTCGTCGACAGGAACGGCGCCAGTCCGGCGATCACGTGGGACCGCGTGTCCGGCGCGTCGATCGCGATGCCCTCGGCGAACGTGCTGGCAACCTCCTCGGCGGACAGGAACGGCGCGAGGCGGGTCCGCACCAGGCACCGCTCGGCGCCGGTCACGGCGTTGGTCGCCTCGAGGATCTCGGCCAGCACAGCGGGTTGCCGGTCGGCCGGCAGGTACGGCAGGACCGCGGCCAGCGCGTGTACGCGGTCGAACGGGTCCGGCAGTCGCCGGGCGTGGTTCACCACCCGCGTCGGCGACCACACCCCGTGCTCGGCGATCGCGGCGAGCAGGTTGTCGGAGACGGTGGTGGTGAGGTTGGCGACCGACGAGAGCATCAACAGCAGTCGCAGCTCGACGAGCAGGTCCGGCGCCGGTCCGCCGGCCAGCAGGGACGCATCGGTCCGGGCCGCGTGGTGGGCGCGGGCGGCTTCGAGGTCGACGACGTAACGGTCGAGGGTGTCCGCCTCGCTGTGGGCGGTGAACCAGACGTTCGCGCCGTTCTCCTCCCGGCACAGCAACGCGTCGAGATCGGTGACCCGGTCCGCGGCGATCAGGTGCGTGACGAGATGCCGCAGGGCATAACCGCTGACATCGGCGAGGCCGTGGTCGGCGATCCTGCTGTGCGCGGCGAGCACGGCGGACGTCAGCTCCTCCGCCCACGCCCGTTCGTCCTCATTCTCCGACTCGGCGGCGGTGAACAGTTCACGAAAGCTCGCGTGGTAGATCTCGAACCGGCGCGGAGGCCCGGCGGTGGCGGTGAGGAACGGGCGCAGCCGGCCCTGGCACCACTCCCGCACGCGGCGCTCGTCCGTGTGGGACATGCTCGCCACCAGGTCGAGGGTGAGTGCTTCGCCGGCCGCGGCGAGCGTGGCGAGCAGCGGTAGCACGGTGTCGTGCCAATGCGGGCCGGTTTGCCAGCGCCGTAGCTGGTCCAGGTAGTACGAGCGCAGGTCACCGGGCAGGTCGCCGAGCTCGTCCGGACTGCGCAGCCCGAGGCGCATCTCGTCGAGCACGTACCGCAGGTACACCCACACGCCGCCGCACCGGGCCGCCAGGTCGGCCACCGGCAAGGCGGCCAGCGCGTCCTCGTGTCGGACGAGGTCGAGGTGTGCGAGCAGGTCGCGTTCGTTGCGCTCGTCGTCGGCGGACAGGCGCAGCACCGTGCGGGGCGCGTCGGCACGCACGGGCGGGCTGCCGGTGCGGTAGGTGCCGACCACGAAGACCCCGTCCGGCAGCAGTCCCGGCAGTCCCCACGGCTGCGCTCCGGGTTCGGCAACCGCCTCGTCCGCGCCGTCGACGAGCAGTACCACGGGCTCGTCCGCCGCCGCGACCTGCGCGAGGAGGGCCTCGAATCCCTCGGGTGTGCTCGTCCACTCCGGCAGCATCCTGCCGGGCGCGAGGTCCCACCTGTCGTACCGGACGATCAGCTGCCCGGCGAGGTTCCGCAGGCCGGCTCGCACGCTGCCGCCGTTGGCGTACCGCGCGAAATGAACGATCCAGCCACGTTCCCGGGCCAGGTGCGCCACGAGCGCGGTCTTGCCCATACCGGCATCGGCCTCGATCCACACATACCCGGACGCCTGCCGCTCCAGGAACCCGTCGACCTCCGCGACGAGCCACTCCCGTCCGGTGAACCCACCGGACAGCACGCTCGCATACACCGGCCGCGGATCACGCACCGCCACATCGACCGGCACCGACGCCGCACCCGGAGCCACGAACGTGATCGAGTCGATCGATCCGGCCTGCACCACCGGCCCGTAGAACGGCCCACCGGACAGCTCGTTGCGCACGTGGCCCGTCACCCGACCATTGTGACCGAGGTCTGTCGGAAGGATCAGCGGCGATCAGGCGTGGGAGTCAGATCCGCGGCGCTGTATGCGCCGTGTACGACACTGTCGAGGATCCGGCGAGCTGCCTGGCTGCCCCCGGCGCACGTGAGCCAGATCGCGACGGCTGTGGCCGCGGCACTCGACTATCTGCACGGACAGGGCCGGTTGCACGGCCACGTGCGGCCGTCGGCCATCATGGTCGGTCCTCAAGGGCAGATGGTGCTGAGCGACGGAGTCGCACCCCTGGACCCGGTCTACGCCGCGCCGGAGCGTCTTCAGGGTGGGCCGGTCGATGTCCCTGGTGCGGATCTGTTCCAGACGCCGTGGCGACTTCGGCCAGATCGGCCGCTTCGCCGAGCTGTTCGGCGAATTCGGCGCTGTCGGTGAACCGGACCAGCCAGTCGTTCACGGTATGGACCGCGAGCCGGCCGGGGGGTTGGGCCGTGCCAGGAAAAGGACGCTGCCGATGGCGGCGACTTTGTCGTCGTTGAGGATGTTGGTGCCCGCGCTCTACGGCGAGCAGCGGTGCCACGAGAATTCCCGCATCGGTGTGGCGGAGGGTGTCGACATCGCCGTGGCGCAAGACCGGTGCGTGTCGTTCGTCGTCGCTCCCGACGATGACCTCGATGTCGTCGGACTTGCGCACGCTCGTCGATGCCCTCGCGCGGGATGAGTCGGTCTGTGTGTCTGGGCCATGACCTTGGTGACGGTGGTGTGAGCTGGGTGGGTTGGTTTCCGGCGGCGGTGTGTAGCAACCAACGATCCCGGCGGAACAGGTCAAACCCACGCTCAGAGCAGCGCCGACAGAAGGGCGGCGGCACGCGCGGCGCCGTCGGTCGCCACCGGGCGGTACGTGACCGTTCGGCCCACCTCCTTCGCGATCGTCGCCGCGAGCGTGTCTGGATCGGAGGCCTCCTCGTACGGCAGGCAGTGGCCCGCGCCGTACCGGTCAAGCCGGTGCCGGACATGGAAGTTCTGCTCAAAGTGGTGACGCAGCGGCACGTACACGAACGGCTTTCCCGCCGCGGTCAGCTCCATGCAGGTCGTCAGTCCACCTTGGACGACCGCGAGGTCACACGCGGCCAGCACGTGGTGCAGGTCCGGCACGTACCCCCGCACCGTGACGCCGGGGCGCCGCGGCAGCGTGCCCGGGTCGATGCGCGGCCCCGTCACGACGAGGAAGCGCAACCCCGGCACCTGCACAAGGGGCACCGCGTCGAGCACACGCCGCAGCAGGGTTTCGCCAACGCCCGAGCCGCCGACTGTGACCACGCACAGCAGCTCGTCGTCGCCGCAGCCGAGTCGCCGCCGCGTCGCCGCGCGTTCCGCATCGTCCGGTGGTGAGAAACCCGTGACATATCCCGCGAAGTCGTAGTTGTCGACTGTCCACTCGCGAATCCCGGGCAGCCCGGGGCCGAACGACATCGGCACCACGTCCTCCGCTTCGCCGACGAAGATCGACCGGTCCCGCACCCGCCGAAGTCGCGCCCGCTGCTCGAGCATCTCCGCGTTGTAGTCGGCCGTCAGCGTGGCCTCGCGCTCGCCGCCGTCGGGCATCGGCAGCCAGCCGACGAAGTCGGTGAGCCACGCGAACGCGAACCGCTTCAGGCCAGGGTTCTCGTGCAGGAAGTAGTCGACGTCCCATGCCTCGTCGCCGATAACCAGATCGTAGCGATCGGACTCCACGACCTCCTGGAACACCATGAAGTTGCGCACCAGGATCGCGTCCATCCGCCGGATCGCACCGAACGCGTGCAGGTCGTGCTCGCCGGCCTCATGCTCCACATGGGACGACTCGTTCGCGAGCCAGGCCGACGCCGGGTGCACCCGTGCAGGGTCGAGCAGCGTGGTGACCGGGTGCTGGGCCAGCCAGTCGATCTCCAGGCCCGGGTGCAGCCGCCGCAGCTCGCTGGCGATGGCGACATCGCGGCGGGCGTGCCCGAGGCCGATCGGCGAGCTGAGGTACAGCGCGCGCGGCCGCCGGGACAGTGGGCGGGGTACGCGCCGGGACACCACCGGCGGGTACACCCGGTCGGCGAACTCCTTGATCAGCAGGTTCACCTCGACCGGCGAGCGGGCGAGCGGTGCGTGGCCGGAGCCCTCGAGCAACACCAGCGAGCCACCGGTCAGCTCCGCCAGTCGCGCGCCGACGGTGTGCGGCCGGATCCGGTCGTCGGTCCCGTGGATCACGAGCACCGGACAGCGCACGAGTGGGCACAGCTCCTCGAGCGGCTCGGCGACCGCGCCGTCACAGCCGAGCCGGCCGGCGGTGGTGTCCGCGAGCGTCGAAGGCGTGATCTCGTGCGCCCACGCCACGCAGTCCTCGATCTGCTTGGTGGAGTGCGGTTCCGGGAACATGTTGGCCATGAAGAAGTCGACGAAGTCGTCATAGCCGCCCTCGAGCCAGTAGTGGCGGTTGTACTTCGCCCAGCCCTGGGTGGTGTCCAGCCGCACGTCCCAGCCGTACTTCTCGCGGTCCGGCTGCGCGACGCCCAGCCCGCACGACGGCCCGATGGCCACGACGCCGTCCACGCGGTCCGGATGCCGCGCGGCCACGTGCACCGACCAGGTCGCCCCGCACGACAGCCCGACGAGCACGGCCCGCTCCGTGCCCGTGGCGTCGAGCACCGCGACCGCGTCCGCCGCGTACTCGCTGTCCAGGTAGGACGTCGCGCCGACGGGCCGGTCCGACTCGCCGCTGCCCCGGCCGTCGAACGTCACCACCCGGTAGTGCCTCGCGAGGTAGGGCACCTGCAGCCGCCAGAAGCGGGACGGGATGATCGACCAGGTCGGCATCAGCAGGATCGTCGGCCGGCCCGGGTTGTCGTACAGCTTGTAGGCGATGCGCACTCCGCCGCGCGACACGGCGCCGGTCTCGCTCGGCTCGTAGTCCATCTCGTTCACCCGTCCCGCGTCATTGTGCGCCTACGGGCGCACTTCCAGAACCTGGTTGAACGGCGTCTCGGCGACCCGCGCGAAGTGGGTGAACCCGCCGGCCACGGTCACGTCGCGCAGCCGGGCGGGACCCGCCTGCGTGCCCAGCGCGAGCCCGACGTCCTGCGACAGCGACGCGGGCGTGCACAGCAGCGTGGAGAAGCCGTAGTAGGCCCGGCCCACCGGGTTGAGGTTGTCCTCGACGCGGTCACCCGCCATCGGCTCGACGACCATCCACGTGCCGTCGGCGGCCAGTGCCTGCCGCACGTGCCGGGCGGCGCCGACCGGGTCGCCCATGTCGTGCAGGCAGTCGAACATCGTCACGAGGTCGAAGCCCTCGCCGGTGAACGCGCCGGCGGGCGCCACCTCGAACCGCACCCGGTCGGCCACGCCCGCGTCGGCGGCCCGTGACCGTGCGGTCTCGATCGACTCCGGGTGGTAGTCCGAACCGATGAACGTCGAGCGCGGGAACGCCTGTGCCATCAGGATTGTGGAGGCGCCGTGTCCACAGCCCACGTCCGCCACGCGCGCGCCCGCCTCGAGCTTGGCGACGACGCCGTCGAGCGCAGGCAGCCATGACCCGACCAGGTTCGCGTGGTAGCTCGGGCGGAAGAAGCGTTCACAGCCGACGTGCACGTCGGTGTTGTGCTCGTGCCAGCCGATGCCGGAGCCGCTGCGCGCGGCGTCGACCACCGCGGCGGTGTCGGTCACGGTGCCCAGCGCGATCTGGAACAGGCCGGGCACGAACGCTGGGCTGTCGTCGACCGTCAGGGCGACCGCGTGCTCGGCCGGCAGCGTGTAGCGGCCGGTGTCCGGGTCGTACGTCACGTAACTACCCGCTGCCTGCGCGTTGAGCCATTCCCGCGCATACGGCTCGGCGGTGCCGCTGCGCTCGGCGAGCTCCGCGGCCGTGGTCGCCCCCTCGGCGGCCAGGACGCGGTAGTAGCCGAGCTTGTCGCCGAGCACGACGAGCGCGGCGTTGAGGGTGGCGCCCGCCTCGTCGACCGCGCGGAACACGAACTGCATGACCTTGTCGGGGTCTATCTCGGCCGCGGGTTCGGTGATCGTCATCTGTCGTCCTTTCTCCGTGTGACAGGAAAGCTACGAGCGGCGAAGTCCCTTGCGGTATCAGGTGACCCACCTAGTCTTTGCTCGTGCTTGTCGGCCGCGACACCGAGCGAGGTGTGATCGAGCGCTTGGTCGCGGGCGCACGGATCGGGCAGAGCGGCGTGCTCGTCGTCACCGGCGAGCCCGGTGTCGGCAAGACCGCGCTGCTGGAGGACGCGGCCCGGCACATCGCCGGCATGGGCGTGCTGCGCGGCGCGGGCAGTGAGTCCGAGCAGGGCATCCCGTTCGGCGCGCTGCACCAAGTGCTGCGCCCGGCGTTGCACCACCTCGCCGCCATCCCCGTGCCGCAGGCCGACGCGCTCGCCGCGGCGCTCATGCTGCGGCCCGGCGACCCTGGCGACCGGTTCGCCATCGGCGCGGCGACCCTGAGCCTGCTGTGCCGCTATGCCGAGGAGCGGCCGGTGGCGGTCCTGCTCGACGACGTGCACCTGTTCGACCGGCCCTCCGCCGACGCGCTCGCCTTCGCCGCACGACGGCTGATGGCCGACCCGATCGTCGTGCTCGCCACGTCCCGCACAGCCGAGCACATCCGCCAGCTGCCGCAGCTGCCGCTGTCGGGCATCGGACTCGCGGCCGCCACGGAGCTCGTGTCCCGGCACGCCGACGCCTCGCCCGACTCGGTGCTGCGGCTGCACCGGGCCACGGCGGGCAACCCGCTCGCGCTGATCGAGCTGGCGGGCGCGGGCGAGGTGCCCATGTTCTCCGCCGCGCCGCTGCCCGTGCCGGCGACGCTGGTGACCGCGTTCGCGTCCCGCGCGGACTCGCTCGGGGAGGCCGGCCGGTTGGCGTTGACCGTCGCCGCGGTCGCGGGCGGGGACCTGCGTGTGGTGGCGGCCGCGTGCGAGCGCATGGGTGTGGACATCGGCGCGCTGGCCGAGGCGGAGGAAGCGGGCCTGGTCTGCTTCGAGGGCGACAGCTTCCGGTTCCGGCACCCGCTGGTGCGCGCCGCGGTGTACGGCGGCGCGCGGCCCGAGCACCGCCGCGGCGTCCACCGGGCGGTCGCCGAGGCGGTCGGTCCCGGCGACCCGGACCGGTACACCTGGCACCTCGCGGAGGCCACCCTCGGCCCCGACGAGCGAGTCGCCGGGCTCGTCGCCGAGGCGGCAGGCCGTGCGCACCGGCGCAGCGCACACGACGTCGCGGCGGCCGCGTTCGAGCGGGCCGCCCAGCTGAGCCCGGCCGCCGACCGGCACAGCCTGTTCTGTGTGGCCGCCGCGGAGTCGGCCTGGCTGGGCGGATCCGGGGCGCGGGCACTCGCGCTGCTGACCGCCGCGCGTGATCCGGCGTCGCCGGGCGTGCGACTGCGGGCGCTGGAGCTGCGCGGCGTGATCGCACTGCGGACCGGGTCCCTGTCGGAGTCACGGGACATCCTGCGCGCGGCGGCGGCCGCCGCGCCCGACGCGGACTACCGCGTGGTGCTGCTCGCCGACGCTGTCGGCGTCTGCTTCTACCTCGCGGACGCGATCACCGGGCTGGCGCTGGCCCGCGAGATCGAGACGGACCTGGACCAGGTCACCTCGCCGCGGTCGCGCGGGCTCGGACAGGTCGCCGCCGGTATGGCGCGCATCCTCGCGAACGAAGGCGGCGCCGACCAGATCCGCACCGCGGTGGAGCTGCTGACCGAGTCGGGCCAGCTGCGCGACGACCAGCGGCGGCTGCCGTGGCTGATGCTCGGGCCGATGTTCCTGCGGGAGAGCGACACCGGTGAGGAGCTGCGCCGCGTCGTCCAGGACGCGCGCGCGGACGCGGCGGTCGGCGCACTGCCGTCGCTGCTGTTCCACGTCGCCCGCGACGACGCGACCACGAACCAGTGGGTACGCGCGGAGGCGACCTACGACGAAGCGATCCGGCTCGCGCGGGAGACCGGCCAGGACACGGAGCTCGCCATGTGCCTGTCCGGGCTCGCGTGGCTGCTGGCACGCCTTGGCCGCGAGGAGCAGTGCCGCGCGCTCGTCGCCGAGTCACTGCCGCTGTGCCGCGACCGCGACATTCACGTCGCCCGGATCTGGTCGCTGTTCGCGCTGGCCGAGCTGGAACTCGGACTGGGCGAGCCCGCCCGTGCCCTCACCCACCTCGAGGAGATCGACGCGCTGCGGGACACACTGCGACTGTCCGACCCGGACCTCTCACCCGCACCCGAGATCGTCGACGCGCTGCTGCGGCTGGGCCGTTTTGCGGACGCCGGACAGTTCGCACACCGGTTCCGCGACGCCGCTGTCGCAAAAGGACAGCCGTGGGCACTGGCGCGGGCGCAGCGCACGATGGGCTTGCTCGGCGACGACGCGGAGCTGGACGAGTATTTCCCGGCCGCACTGGCGCACCACACGCACACCCTGGACATCTTCGAAACCGCCCGCACCCAGCTCGCGTACGGGGCCAGACTGCGAAGAGCCCGCAGACGCACCGACGCGCGGCCGCCACTGCGTGCCGCACTGGCGACGTTCGACGAGCTGGGCGCGGCGCGGTGGGCCGACCTCACCGCCGGCGAACTGGCGGCGACGGGAGAGTCGACCCGCCGCCGCGAGCCGAGCGGCCTGCAGACGCTGACGCCCCAGGAGCTGCAGGTTTCGTTGCTACTGGGCGAAGGGCGAACCACCCGCGAGGTCGCCGCGGCGATGTTCCTGAGCCCGAAGACGGTCGAGTACCACCTGCGGAAGGTCTATACGAAGCTCGGCATCCGGTCCCGGGCCGAACTGGCCGAGCAACTGGCCGGGCCCACCACCGCCCCAACGGTCAATCCGTCATGCGCTCAACCCGAACCCAGCCCACCAAGATCAACCCACCAAGATCACGAAAGGCGGACTTGAGGTTCCCGCCACATCGGCCAGACCGGCGGCCCGCCGCCCGGCAGGATGATCTCCCCGGTCACCTCGAAGCCGGTCCAACCGGGAGCAACAGCCGTCCGCCCAGCCCCCTGCCCTGAGCGGACGGGTCGGTGCCGATGTCCGCGAGGTACCAGTGCGGCTCCGCGGGGCGTGCCCGCTCGACTGCCGCCAGCGCCGCCGCGGCTACCCGTAACCGCCGGCTTGGCGCCCGCCGCATGGCCGGCCCGCTCAACGCCTGCCGCCACCAGGGGGTATGCCGTTGGTGCGGGGGGCCCAGAGCGCGGCGACCAGGATCCCGGACCGGGATGAACCAGCACATCACCGGGTCGTCGTGGAACGCCCTGGCCAGAGTCGCCGCCATGGCGGGGACATCCGCCCGCCCCGCCACGCGCAGTTCGCGCGTCGCCTGGGTCGTCGACGAGGTACACCTGCCGACCCTCGTACGTACCTCGGCGACGCCCGCTGCAGGGGTCTCGCCCGCCCGCGTCGGCACTCGATGTCTATACGTGACCGAGCGGGCCGACAAGGTGGACCTCAGGCTCGTGGTCACGCTGTCATGACTCGTCGTCGGGAGTCAGTGGTGTCACGACCGAACGGCGGAAGTGGTCGAAGATGACCGATGTCCGTACGTCCACGATCTCCTTGCGCTGGGTGAGGCGGTCGAGGATGAAGCCGCTCAGGTGGTCGTTGTCGGCGACGGCGATGTGCAGCAGGAAGTCGTCGCTGCCGGACATGACGAAGACCGACAGCACCTCGGGCATGCTCGTCACGAAGGCGCGGAAGGACTCGATCACCGCGCGGTCCGGCGGGCGCAGTCGCACCGCGACCATCGCCTGCACCGGCCTGCCGATCTTCTTCAGGTCCACGTCGACGCGGTGACCGCGCACGATCCCGCGCCGGGTCAGTTCCCGCACTCGATCCAGGCAGGTCGACTGGGCGATGTGCAGGCGCCGCGCGAGCTCCTTGTTGGTCTGCTTGGCGTCCTCCTGCAGCAGGGTCAGCAACGCCGTATCAAGTTCGTCCATCGAGCCCTCATCGTCGTCGGTAGCGAGCAGAATTCGGCATTCTGCCCACGGCTCCGAATTTAACACGGTGTCACCCGGACTCTTCCTGCGCGCTGTTACGGTGATCTCCATGATCATGCGTGCTCGTGCACGCAACCAGGGGAGCAGATCTTGTCCATTGTCGAGTCGACCGAACCTGCCACCACGGTTCCGGAAAGCAGTACCGACCGGCGTCGTCTCGGCCTCTCCGTGGCCGCGATCCTCGCCGCCGCGTTGATCTGGAGCAGCTCGTTCGCGGTCACGAAGGTGACGCTCGCCGAGATCCCGCCGATGACCATCGGCGCCATGCGCTTCGTGCTCGCCGCGGTGGTCCTTGGCCTGATGGTGCGCACTCGCCGCGACAAGCGGCTGCCCTCACCGCGCCAACGGCTTCTCATCGGTTTCGCGGGCCTGCTCGGGATCACGGTGTACTTCGCGCTGGAGAACGTCGGCGTCGACTGGGCCACCGCCTCCGACGCGACCCTGATCGTCGCCTCCTACCCGATCATCACGCTGGTGCTGGAGATCCCGTGCGGCCGCGCCCGGTTCTCCGTCGTCCGGTTCGTCGGGATGCTGGTGGCGGTCGCCGGGGTGTGGCTGGTCGTGCGCGGCCAGACCGGTAGCGGCGGCGAACACCACCTGTGGGGCGACCTGATCCTGATCGCGGGCGGCGTCATCTGGGCGGTGTACAACCTCGTCGCCCAGCGGGACGACTCGGGCGCTTCGCCGATCGTGATCACCTACTACCAGACGCTGGCGGGTGCTGGTGGTTTCGTCCTGCTGTCGCTGTTCGAAGCCGACCGGTGGAGCGTGCCGTCCGGGGGAAACCTGGTACGGATCGGCTTTCTCGCGGCACTGTGCTCAGTGGTGGCGTTCCTCCTGTACAACTACGGCCTCCGCCGGCTCGAACCGAGCGTCGCGGTCAACCTGCTCAACATCGTCCCGGTCGCTGGGCTGGGCTGGGCCGTGCTGCTGGCGGGCGAAACCCTCGGTCTCCCTCAGGTGCTCGGCGGCGCCGTCGTCATCGTCGGCGTGACGCTGGGCAGCTACCGAAAATCGAACACCCACGTGGCGAAGGACGGGTAATGCCGGAACCAGTCAGGAACAAGTGCGCGATCGTGGTCAGCGAGGAGTTGCCGGTGGGCCTGGCGGCCAACGCGGCCAGCGTCCTGTCGATCACCTTGGGACACCGGGTCGACGGCCTCGTCGGCGCCGACGTGAAGGACGCCGGCGGCGTCGCGCACCCGGGCATCATCTACATGCCGATCCCGATCCTCAACGCTCCGCGCGAACAGATCGCCACGATCGTGCAGGCCGCGGCCGAGGACGATGAACTGTTCTTCGTGTCCTTCAGTGCGCTCGCCCAAAGCTGCAAGACCTATGACGAGTACATCGACACAATGGCGGCCACCGCGACCGCCGACCTCGACAGCGTCGGTGTCGGCCTGCACGGCCCGCAAAAGCGAGTCAACCGCCTCGTCGGCTCGCTCCCCCTGCTGCGCTGAATCCCGCGAATGTCTCACAGTCGTACACGACATCCGTACGACATCGCGTCGCGTCTGTTGGAGTTGCCTGACGGGAGGGGTTCCCGTCAGGCAACTCGTCAT
>Ga0307512_10001184_pt1 | contig 37766 bp, 44 predicted proteins | sample 14_EM_MG_FD_200267 | JGI IMG/M metagenome (GOLD analysis project Ga0307512, IMG submission 200267) | Populus trichocarpa ectomycorrhiza microbial communities from riparian zone in the Pacific Northwest, United States - 14_EM | ecosystem: Host-associated > Plants > Roots > Unclassified | place...
ACACTCAGCCGAGATTCTTGGCATCACGTACGACGTCTGTCGATACGTAAACGAGGGGCTGTTACCTTTCGAGGAACATATCGATACGAACCATATACACGATCAGGAGGAAAACGGGGATTGTTTTTAGAGGGAGCTCTTGTATAAGGACAAGAGGTTGAGTCTTAGGATAAGACGAGGAAAGAAAAAGAAGTTTAGTTAGGCGGCTGTATTTAAGTTAATAAATGTTTTATTGAAACGTGGCTTAATACCCCCGTAACATTAAATCAGATCCCCTCTCGCTGAGGGAAGATATATGCACAAAGCTTCTTGTGGGAGATTCTCTGGTGTCCAACAAATTATCACCCAGTTTGATGCCTCGCATCAATGGAGTCATGAGCAAATGCAGCATGATCGCAACTCTGACATTTCCAGAGGGTATCAACATATCAGAGGTTATTGATGCTCTGACATCCTATTTTTCAAAATTTGAAGCGGATACGAGTGCAAGTCTAGAGCGACGGAGCTCCAGATCCCGTGCATCATTGATTCTCCAACAAAATATACCCCTAGCAAATGGCATCACAGGCACTAGACAGCAGCACAATTATCCAGATGGAGTTGTAGTTCAAAAGGCAAAGTGTGTGGAGAAGTGGTGTGGACAAGGCAATTGATTTGACAATATTTTGATACAAGGAGATCAAGCACCACCAAACAATAGTTGGGTATGTCAACAAGGATATTGCCCTGCCAAACTGCTATACGCTTTTCGTTTTAGCAACAGAATCAATACAGGGGAACCCAGTTATACTGGGAGTGTAATATGGTGGACGGTACATCACGACCTATTGCTAGTAGAGGATTTCGAGTATCTATTGTCTGCAATAGTGTTAGCAACAGTTCGAGTTTTGGACCTGGCCGGTTTTATTGGTCTGCATGGCAGCGGCATTACCCCATCAAACTCGACGATTTTTTAAGTGAACCATCACTTTAAGGCCACAAATATTGATCAGAGAGTTTAGTGTTTGGTATGTAAAATATGCAGCTCAGCACGGCGCATCTTTTGGCCGTCTCCGATTTTCGATATCTTTGAATCTCTGCAAGTGGTAGCCCAAAAACCTCGTTATTCGGCCCAAAATGACATTAATTTCAAAGCGGCTTGCTGAGTTTTGAAGATATCACAAATCGGAGACCGCCAAAAGATGCGCCATCTGAAGCTCCATATTTGATGTACCAAACACTGGATTACCAGATGAATATTCAAGGACTTAATTGAAGGAACCGTTTGGCACAAACCTGGGCCGAACCGTCTTGGTCTGGGTTTTCTTGGGACCACTATAGCAGAAATGGTCCGAAAACCGAACTGTTGCTAACACTAGTCTGCGATACCTAACAGAAGTCATGGAATTATGATGTGTCGAGATGCGCCGGAAAGAGTACGACGCATTGTGGACGTTTCTCAGGTTCTTACACTCATGCAACTTGTTCCGAACAGTGAAGATAACCAATACCTACTCAACCAGTACGCATCTTTGGAATCATATAACATGATATACTAGATGGCCCAAATATGTTGATCTCAACAGGGATGCCTGGTATCCAGAGCCAGCACTTGTCAGTGCCGCCTTTTGTACCTTGTCAGAGCCAGAGTCCATGTCAGAGTCGCACATGTCAGTCACATTTATTGCAGCAGGGATTGTCAGATCATGTCAGAGCACACTTGTCAGAGCTATGTTAATCAGAGCTGGGATTGTCAGAGACCATGTCAGAGCCACACTTGTCAAAGCCACATTATCAGAGCCGGAATTGTCAGAGACTATATCAGAGTGTACTTTCATAGCCAGGATTGTCAGACACTATGTCAGAGCCACACTTGTCAGAGCCAAATTAATCAGACCGGGATTGTCAGACCATATATGAGTCCCACCTGTCACAGTAGAGTGGCGATGAATACCAGGTAGTATTGCAGTACCAATCTCATGAGAACGATATTGATCATCTCAGGACGGTCGCTTACTACTGATATACAAGTCAAACCAAAATATCCTCAGTAGGTGCACATTGCCATTAGTCGATGAACATGTATTGAGTGTCCGCTCACTTCATGCCAACAAGCTTTCCGATTCAAACAGTAACCTTCGACCGTGTTAGTTCGAGATCGCTTCGCCGGAGTAGTGAAAATTACTGTCGGGAGTGGTGGAAGAGTAGTCGAGCTTTGTGTATATATTTTGCTAAAAAAGATTCTACCCCAAAAAAGTAGCATATATCTTGATTAATAACATGATTACTCTGATATAACGGGCGATTGTGCCTTAGCATTATTTGTATGTGAACACCACCTTGTAGGTATCCGAATCGGTATTAAAAATCATCTGGATAAGTGGAGGTTCTCACACACAAGATGTCATAATATCTTGAAAACAGCAAAAATGTAAGCAAACATACCAGAAAATCCCATAACTCACTGTAATGAACCCGTAATGTGCCGCGGCACAGCAGTGATATCAATGAAGTATTGTAGAAGTGCGCTAATGGCAATATCAAATCTGGGTTACGGTAACTCGGAAGCTTTTCCCGACGTGTTTACTCTGGGTGTTTCAATTTTTTCAATGGGAGTTGTGCAGGCTTGTATATAATTGATGTCTCAAGGGATTATATAGTTGAGAATATTGTTGAAATCAATGGAACCGTTCAAAAAACCATTGACACGATTAAAATCTAGAGGACAAACATGACAGAATCAAGTGCAGTAGACTAGCTTAAATGAATAAACAAGTGTTTGAAATGTCTTGACAACACGATCACATCATTGAACGATTCAAAGCATGGCAGAAGATTGCAAATAAGTATTTTGGATCATTTGAGGAGAATGTGGAGAAGGATAGGTGTGTGGGGTCCATTGTCGGAAACCAATTTCGCTTTTTGCTCATGGTGGACTTGAGAGATATTATCTGTATTAGTGTAAGATTAGATTATCACTAGAAATTTAAGACTGGTGTCAGCTCAACTATATACAATAGCCATTACCCAGCCCTGGACATGTTACGTGCCCCTGGCAGCAACCTTAAGTACTCACTGTTACAAAGTGCTAGGCTTGCAACATCAGCAAGATGTAGTCTTGTCTCTGGGAGCTTATGGGAGTGTCTGGAAGTTGTCGGACCCGAATCCCGCGGTGGTCAAATCCCAGAGTGTACGGGACTGATGCAGTTGCATTCAGGTACACCTGGGTGGACCTGCAAAAAATCTAGGTGGACATAGAATGTCTGGTGACAACCAGAGGAGCACCTGGGAGCGCCGACGACAAGCCTGGGAGCACCTGGAACCGCCGGCGACAAGCCTGGGAGCACCGACAACATGTCTGGGAGCGCCGATCAGAACCCTGGGAGTGCTGACAACAAGTCTGGGAGTGCCAATGACCAGCCTGTGAGCGCCAACAACAAGCCTGGGAGCAACTTGGAGCCCTGGCGACAATCCAGGGAGCACCCTGAATCCCTTTACAGCAGTCTGGGAACAACAACATCTTCTTTGGGAATGCTGCTGGTGGGCCCGGAAATCATCACTACTACGTATTATTCAACAATTTTCAAAACTCATGTATTCAGTTGGTATTCTCATCTATGTATGTATAAAGCTAACCATCTACACACAGTATATCTAGACTTGTTGAAGTCGGTGCTTGAGAGGAATTTGAGGTGTGCCTGATGATGGTGATCGAGTGAACTCAGAGATGCACTCCAAGGCTGTGATTGAGCAAGGTTTGGAGATGCACTTGGAGGCCAAGAGCAAGTGGACTCAGAGATGCACTTGGAGACTGTGATTGAGCGAGTTTGGGGATGCTCATTGGAGGCCATGATTGTGCAAACATGGAGGTTGTGATCAGGTAAGTGTGCCGATGCACTTCGAAAGGCCATGATCGTGCAAACTTGGAGTCCATGATTGAATGAGTTTGGAGATACTCTTGGAGGATGTGATCAAGTGAACTTAGAGATGCACTCTGAGGCTGTGATCGAGGAAGTTTGGATAAACACTTAGAGGCTGTGATCAAATGAACTTCAATATGCACTCCATCACCATGATCCAGTGAGTTTGGAGATGATCTTGGAGAAGTCATCGAAGCCATAATCGAGCAGGTTTTGAAATACACTTGGAGGCTGTGATCAAGCGAATTGGGAGATTCAGTTAGCAGGCCATGAGCGAGCGTAGATTGGAGGAGTACTCGGAGGGGGACAATGGGAGGCAGGCCTGGCGCTTGAGACGCTATTCATCAGTTAGTTAACTTGCAACCGTGGGAATGTGACAGGTGACTTTACCTTGGACCTCTCACAGAGAGCTAGCTGGTGGAGGTCGATCTTGTAGGGAGGTAAACCGGAAGCTGAAGCTTTATTCAGAGGTTGACTCGCATTCGTGAGAATGAAGGTATGACAGTCAATCAGGGGTTGATGCTGTCGTACTCAGTGTATGCTGTACTCGGTGTATGCCGGTACTTGGTGTGCTGGTACTTGGTCAATGCTTGTACCTGGTGTAAATGCATGATCATGGCATGGAGAGATTGAGAGGGATGACTTAACTTTGTGTTGTGCAATGATGGTAGAGATGTGGACAAGAAAGAGAGATGGTGGATCAAGATGGGAATGATATGGAGGATACTAGTGGAAATGAGAAAGCTGGGGTACGACTTGCCTGATTGGGTTTAGAAGAATTCGCATCAGTGTTATTACATGCTGGATTGGGAGTCCTACCTGCCGCATCGGGATTGGGAAATTGACACCCACACAAAATCCTTCTAAGTCCCAGTTTCTCATGATGATTTCACATCTCCTCTCACCTCTCTCTTTCTCATCCTCAACTCTACAATCACCTAAAAACACACAGTTGAGTCATCCTTCTCTATCGCTCCATGCCATGAACATGAGTTAACACCGAGTACAGCATACACCGAGTACTCAATCATCCCAAGATGCACTGACTGCCGCTCCCAGGTGGTCTCACATCTCTCAGCTTCCAGTGGACCTCATTTTACTCATTTCTCTACATTCCCACAATTACAAGTTAACCAACATATAGAGTCTCAGCTCCTGTCGTGCCTCCCTCCAGATCTACCGCCTCCAGATTGACCATCTCCAGATTGACTGCATCCAGATTGACTGCCTTGACCACCTTCAAATCAACCTCCTCCAAGTCCTCCTCCAATCTCAATCGATCATGGCCTCCAAGTGCATCTCCAAACTGGCTTGATCGTGTCATCCAGGTGCACACGATCATGGCATCCAAAGTGAATCCCCATATTCACTCAATTGCTGACTCCAAGTGCTTTGATGAGTTTACTCACTGTCGGCCTCCAAGTGCAGCTCTAAACTTGCTCGATTATGGCCTCCATCGGCATCTCTGAGATGACTCAATCTTGGTCTCTAACTGCATCTCCAAACTCGCTCGTTCATGGCCTGTAAGTACATATCTGAGTTCACACGATCACGGTGCAGTGACACAGTGGACCTCTCACAGCATCCCAAGGGATTTGGTGAGAAAGAGCGGTCAAGGCTTGAGGAGCGTAGGAAGAGGGTGAGAGGGTATGAAGTGGTACCCGGCCATGAGGAACCACACAAATTGTGTGGATCTATGAAAGCTCAGCAAGACAGCATGGGACCAGGAGCTGGGAAAGATAGTGTGTGTATTTCGCATAATGTGATGATGTCTATCTACCCTGGGGTCTGCAAAATATATCCTCCCTGTTGTTGGGACGATCTCCATTATCCCTGTATCTCTGTATGTATGTATAGAGAGACTTAGATAATTCATGCCATATGATGATGTAGCAAATCTTGTGACTAACAAAGACGAATATAATAAACGAAATGACTTGCAGTTGGGGAACGCTTAGAACCACTACTTGTGAGAATAGGGCACCAAGTCTCCAACTGATTGGTGCAGAGGTCTGACCTGCTCTCGAAGTCTCCCACGGACCTGCATAGAGGTCCCAGCTGCTCCAAAATTTGACTACCCTGTAAGTCAAATCTTGTAGCATCCTGAATGCACCTCCATAACTGCAGGTAGTTTCAGGAGCACCTGAGAATGCTCTCACAGAGTCTGAGAGCACTTTGCCGAGCTCCAGAGGGGTCTCGGAGCATCTGGATGAGGTTGAGAGCATTGGTGACGGTAACAAGAGTGTCTGGATGAGGTTCAGAGCATTGTTGAGGGTAACCAGAGTGTCTGGGAGGTTTGTGTGTAGCTTCCGGACCAATTGACATTTTGCAGATGAAGTCCTACATTCTCACATATTGTATGACATCTGCTGTATACATAATTCTGTGTAATCACAATTTCACTGTGTGTTCTTCTGCTAGATAAGATATAGTAGGTGTAGTCAATAACTATGCACACTGCTGATGTTTCTTAATTTAGACATCCCTGTAATGGCAACATAGTTGAATCATAATATTTGAATGTACTACATCAGCAAAATGTAAATCGGTCTGAAAGCCACACACAAACCTCCCAGACACTCTGGTAGCCCTCACCAGTGCTTTTAATTACTTCCACATGCTCCCAGGCCCCCCTGGAGCTTTGAAAAGTACTCTCAGACTAGTGTTAGCAACGGTTCCAACCCAGTCAACAGTTCCGGGTAAGGGTTGGTACCGGAACCGAACCATTGCACGAGGCTTTACCACACGACAACCCGGACCGTTGCAATTGGGCAGGTTTTACCACCAAACACCCGGCATTTCGACATCACAACTTTGGCTCCAATTGAGTATATGAGTTCTGATCATATGATGACATGATCAGTATGTAAATGGTGCAGTTCTCGCCGCTCGTTCACCTCCCGATCTCAGATTTCTGATCTGACCAAGATTCGTTGAGTCGCTATCAACAACCGGCTAATTTCGTTTAAACTTTGCCCATATATCACAACCACTCAACGAATATCAGTCAGATCACAAATGTGAAAGCGGGAGGAGTAAGAGCAGTTAGAACTGCAGAATCTACGTACTGATCATGTCATGATACGATCACAACTCAAATACTTAATTGAAGCCAAAGTTGTAGGAACCGCAGAGTTGGAACCACGGGCCAGTTCCAACCTGGCCGAAAAAACCCCAGGTTTAGGTCCGGTCCGGGTGACAACCCCGCCAAGACACAGCGGGTCAGGTTATTGGCCGGGTCTGGAACCAAACCGAACCAAACCGCTGGTCAAAACCCGGACCCATTGCTAACTCTATCCCAGACTCTGCAGGAGCATTCTCAGGTGCTCCTGAAAGCACCTGCAGTTGTGGAGGTACATTCAGGATGCTATGAGATTTGGCTATTAGGAAAGTCAACTTTAGGAGGGGCTGAGACCTCTGTGTGGGTCTGTGGGAGACTTCGAGAGAAGCTGAGACCTTCGGTGCAGATCTGGGGGAGACTTTGTGAGCAGCTGAGAGCTCTGTGCAAGCCCGGCAGGAGACTTGGTGTCCTATTCTCACATGTAGTGGTTCTTAGGGTTCCACAACCACAAGGCATTTTGTTTATCATATTTGTCTTTGTTAGTCACAAGATTTGCTACATCATAATATGGCATGAATTATCTAAGACTCACTGTATATACATACAGAGATACAGCAATAACGGACATGGTCCCAACTACAGGGAGTACATCCTTTGGAAACCCTGGGGTACGTAGACATCGTTGCATTATACAAAATACACACTCTATCGTTCCCAGCTCTTGGTCTCACGCACTCTTGCCGAGCTTTGATTCATCCACGCACTTTGGGTGGTTCCTCATGCACTCTTGCCAAGCGTTCATAGATCCACGCCATTTGTGTGGTTCATCATCGCCGGGTATCCCTTCATATCCTCTGACCCTCTTCCTACAGTGCTCCAGCCAGAACTGCTCATTCTCAAGAATTCCCTTCAGATGCCATGCAGGGTGTGGCACAGTGTTGATGATGGGCTGTCTGCCTTCTAGCTCCACCAGTTCACCACAACATGATGAGGTGAACTTAGTTGTGCACTCCGAGGCTGTGATTGAGTGAGTTTGCATGCCATAATCGTGCAAGTGTGGGGATACTCTTGGAGGCGGTGTTCGCAGGAGTGTGGAGATGTACTTGGAGGCCGTGATCGAGCGAGTTTGGAGATCCACCTGGAGGCCTTGATTATTCGAACTTGCAGGCCATAATCGTGCCACTTCAAACATACACTTGGAGGCTGTGATCAAGCGAGTTTGGAGATGCACTCGGAGGCTGTGAACGCGCGAATTAGGATGCTGTAATTGTGCAAGGTTGAAGATACACTTGGAGGCTGTGATAGAGCAAGTTTGGAGATGTACTTGGAGGCCACGACGATGGGAACTTGGAGGTCATGATTGCGCAAGTTTAGAGATACAGTTGGAGGCTGTGATAGAGCGAGTTTGGAGATGCACTTGGAGGCCATGATCAAGCGAGATTGGAGGAGTACTTGGAGGCGGTCAATCTGGACATGGAAGTTTGGTAGGGAGGCGCAACAGGAGCCGAAACTCTATTCATTGATTACCCTGTATTTTGGGGAATGTAGAGAATTGAGTATGACATGGTCTGCCGAGAGATGAGAGACTGGCTGGGGGCCGAAGGCAGTCGATCTTGGGATGATGCAGTACTCAGTGTATGCAGTACTCAGTGTATGCAGAACTCAGTGTATGCTGTACTCGGTGTTAACTCTTCATCATGGCATGGTGAGATCGAGAGGAATGACTTAACTTTGTGTTCTTAGGCGATGGTAGAGTTGAGGATGAAAAAGAGAGAGCTGAGAGCAGATGGGGGATATCATCATGGCAATGTGGGACTTGAGCAAACTTTGTGTGCGAATCATGTGACTATCCCCGATAAGGCAGGTACAAGTCACGATCTAGGGTGTAATAACACCAATACGAGGTCTTCCCAACCCAATCTGAGAAGTTATTCCCCTGATTTCTCATATCCAGTTGTATTCTCCACATCGTTCTCATCTTCATCCCCCATCTCTCTCTTTCTCATCCACAACTCTACCATCATCGCAGAACACAAAGTTAAGTCATCCCTCACTATCTCTCCATGCCATGATCATCAGTTTACACTGTGTACAGCATCCACCAAGTATAGCATCCACCCAAGAGTGTTTGTCTTCCCTTCATTCTCATGATTACAACGTGAACCCCAAATGTACCTTCAGCTTCCGGCGTGCTTCCATACATGATTGACCACTGTCGCCCAGCTCTCCATGAGAGCTCAAAGGTAAAGTCGCCATGTCACATTCCCATGGTTGCGGGTTAACTAACTGATGAATAGAATCTCGAGCACCCAGCGCGCCGTCCATCAACTATCTTCACGTACTCGTAGAATCTCGCTAGTGTTAGCAACAGTTCGAGGTTACCTGGCATCGGTCCGGGTAGGAACCGAACCAAAGGCCCCAGTCCGGGTCAGGAACCTCCAAGCAACCCGACCCTCTGACTCCTGGCGGGCCAAAGCTGGACCCGTACCCGTCAAGCTGTGGGTTTCGCCGAGTGTAGCTAGACCCATCGGTTCCAATCTCCAGTTCTGCGTTTCGGGTTTCACATTTATGGTCGCATTTCCATATGCTACTGATAATCGTAAAATATTGATATTGGTATGTCACAGTTTCTTTTTCAACGCATTGGCCGCTGTAGTTATCAAAATGAACAGACATACGTGCCCTACCACATCCTGACAATGAGCGTCAACGGAGCGTCAACGATTGTTGGTCATGTATCTTGGGTAATCTGGGGGGCGACAGATTTCACATAGCCATAAACATAGTATTGGGCCTTTATAACAAAAAAAGAAAGCGAAATGCTTCCTACCCCATCTTGACAATGAGCGTCGATGGAGCGTCAACGATTATTGGTCTTGCATTCTCGGTAATATGAGTGGTGCTTGATCACAAGCATCCATAAACAAGGAGATGGCAGCCTGAATAGGCTGATAGGTACGGGATATTTTGGCCACATCCTCCGCGACAGTAACAACTTATGTCATTTACAGAGCTCCCAGTAAGTATTCTTCAGCCTTTTAGCGTTCAAAAGCAGTCAAAAAGATGTATATAGACCATAATGGCCACATCACGCTGTGATTAACCATGATGGATTGCCAACAGTCGTTGACACTCCGTTGACGCACATTTTCAAGATGGGGCACGTAGCATTTCTCGTTCTCTGTTACCTATAAAAGCAGCCGATAATATGTTTAGGACTGTCTGCAAACTGTCACACCCCATATCACTCAGGATACCCAACGAATAATTATGGACGCTCCGTTGACGCTCATGATCGAGATGGGGCAGGGAGTGTATCCTAATCCATTCTTCCTATAAAGGCGGCCAATGATGTCTTTATGACTGCCTACAACCTAGCAGCAGTGCGATTACCCAGGATGCGTGACCAATAATCGTTGACGCTCCGTTGACACTCATTTTCATAATGCCGTAGGGAGTGTGTCGATATGATTTTTGCCACCTGAGGCGGCCAATACTTCAATTATGCATGACTATGACGAAATCAATTGTGAATTACCGGTCTTACACAAACTAACATTGTTGACGCTCCATTGAAGCCCATTTTCCCACGCGTGTATCCACCCTATACAATCATTCGATTTGGCGTAGTCCTTCATTCACATTGTTCTGGCAGCCTTTCTAGCATTTTCATTTACTTACTTCTTGATCACTACATTGTTCTTTAATGATCCATATAAATATATAATAATTATCTCCAAAATCCCGTGCCTTTTAATCAATGCTCATCATCACTTACATGTTCGCTCAATAGGCTGCTATGGTCTTCAAAATAGATGTCAGCTGCATTACCACACTGCAGATAGTGTACTAACCAGTGGATGTTCCTTCATCAATGAGCATATGTCGATCAAAATCTGCATCGTGCTGGCTATCCTGGTCAGAAGCATCGAGCGTCAAAAATTCAGCACAGGGTTGATATGTATGTGAATATGCATATCCAGCCGGCAAATTGACCATTTGGGCCTTTTGAGCTCCGGAACTGTTACCAGTTGGGGCAGGTGGCGTTTTGCCCAAAGGTGGCGTCGCCTCAGGAGTCGGCTGTCTGTGTCTGTCGGGGGGAGGTGTGCCTGTTCCTCTGTGTCTCCATTGTGTCTGCGGATTCTTTGGCATGCCATGTTGGCAAGGAAGGCATCCAGCCATCTGGTTTTGACCAAGCATAGCCAGGTGTCTTTCTATCGCAGCCTTTACCATTCTATCCCCAGGAAACTCCACACCCCACTTCTTCTCCTCTCGGACCTCGGCGCAAGGTCTTTTGATCAGGAATTGCATTTCCTCTATTGTGACGCGCGAAAGGCCTTCCTTGGACATTTTCGCCACATCCAAGGCCAGGTGCATGTCGGACTGTTCCAACTGTACCCGTCCTCCCTGCCTTGCCATAGTAGCAGACATGTTGAAAACCTTCAACATATTAGTTGCTGCTTGTAACAATGAGATTCAGTGATTACCTTAACAATATACGCTTCCGTAGCCTCTTCCACGATAATTAAAGTCTGTTTCGTGCACTCACACGGATGCTTATCAGGAGATTCATTCGTGACAATTCCAGAGCTGGCAACATCATGATGTTCAACTTCCCTGACTGTACAGATGACTGCCCTCATCGACCAAGGAGCTCTCCCATTATGGGCAGCGAGAAACTGGTCGCGTAGCTCTCTAAATACACCTGCTGTACGTTATACGATAAATTGACAGCTGTTTACCACGATATGCCTATACTGACATCCAACTCCGTACTGCTTCCTATTCTTGGTGCTTCCAGTTTTACGGATGATTTTTAAATGGGCATCCTGGGTCATATTTCTGGTGGCAGCATCGGCAGCATCCCGGTGGACTAGCTGGGGTCTGCGTTGTTGCTGTGTGCCGATGAGTGACGTGTTTGATGTATCGTCCGCCAATCGGCTTGATTTCGATCCGCTCGCTGCTGGCTGGGGTGGATGTATTTCCATGATATGCTGGTGTGGAATAGGAGAGGAGGATGATAACGAAAAGAATTGGGAAGTCCTGAGGACTATATAGTTAGCTTCATGTCAGAATAGAATCAGTAGCAGCCAAGATGTTTTTGTTTTTGTTTTAATCATACTGTATTCACTCTACTTAGAGTATGACAGTCCCATAATCCCCTCCGCCACCAGGCTGGCCTTCTAAATGGCAGAGCTCCCCTCCTGCTACCCGCCAGCCAAGATGTTCCATATACTCAAGATGAATCCTGCTGTGTATGGCCGCAAGTTGCAGGGGTTTCCCACCGCCCCGCAATGTGAAATAAGTAGGTCAGATGTTGTGTGGTCGTTGACAGCAATAGATCACGGTGTACAACAGCCAAAATCGCATGATTGTCAGAAAAAAATACGTTATCGTACGAGGGAAAGGACATCAGCTGATGTTTGTCTCAGAGAATGCCCGGGATATTACCTGAACAGATGCTAGCAATCAAGTCATGTTGTACAGTTAGCCAAACTATTCCCGTTTCATTGACAGCCAAAAGCGCGTTTTTGCTTTGTTCAAGATGAGTAAACATACCAACCTTGACATGAAAGACGAAGCTTGCCTCCATATTGTCCATATCTTGCAACATCTGACATCTCACCCAACAACAAAGTCAAGGCAAACTACAAGGGTTAATGCTCTGAAAAAGAACTTTTCGCCACTTCTGGTGGGCAAATATAGTGAATCGACAAAGCACTCCACACAACGACGTCATCAAGCGAATGAAGGCAAGAGCGGCTTGGACGCAGGGAATGTCCGAGCCCTGGGGGCGTTGCACAACATGCAACCCAAAAAGAAGCTTGCGGCCGAGAAACAATGAGAAACGCACTTCTTAAGCAATGAAGACAACGAACAATGGATCAAGGATTCTGTTGAAAGAGAGACCGCTGGGGCAAGAAAGCCAGTTGAAGATGCAGAGGCAGGTGTCCAGCAGGAGCAGGAAGATATGAGGAAAGCTGACAATGTGGGATTGACGAACGGAGAGCCTGAAAAGACATTGCAGGAGATGATGGTAGCTATCAGAGACAATCTGAGTGATCTTGCAAGTTCCGACTATGGGGAGGATTAGGAAGATGAGGATGATGAAGGGACAGAGCAGGGCGAGCTCAGCGAAGATGACGAACCCAGCTGGGTAATGTGCACAATCACCACAACGGTGCAGCAGTGCCTGGAGAGGTTTCGTCAGAGTCAGATGAAGCTTGACGAATTGACACAACTGGGATGGAAGGACTCAGCCAATTCCTTATGTGAAAGAGATAAGAAGTACGGCACATCCGGATTGCAGGTTCCGGCACTGCTTCAAAAGCAAACGGGTCTTGATGCAACGACACCTGTACCGTCAATGATTGGACAGCTTCTGGAGGGTCTTGACATTGTCCCCGGAATATCGCGAATGCCGCAAGGGACATCTCGTCCAGAAAGTAGTCATATTTGGCTAGATTCAGTGGAACCACAATCAAACACAAGCACATCCGGTCTTGAGTCCACCGCAGAGCGCAATGCTTCACCTTTGCTAAATGCGAAGCCTGTTGTACCAGTAAGCTTTTACCCCTCCATATAGCCTCCAGCTGATCACCATATATATTTCGGATTCGGATGAAGACATGGTGATGGCTCCTGCATCAGCGGAGGAATAGATAGGCAAATTGTAATTTTTGACATCATATCTTCGAGAAAAGCAAATTGTTTGCCAATTTTGCAACATGTCAGCTTTTTCTGGATTTCATTGACCAAATTGTGAGACATGATAATTTGTCTGTGCATGTGCAAGGGTCGAACGCACCATGTAAAAGTTCTGGAATTCAAATCACATGGAAAAACTGCCAAAACATTCGATTACTATTTGCAAGTGACTGGACAGCGACAAAGCAAAAGCTATATTAGTGACGAAATATACGAACACAATTTAGATGAGTGATGTCATACATGTTGTAGAAAGAGCGGTCAGTGCTTATAACGAATCTGCCTGAACGATGACTGTCATGCTGCATTCATTCATGTATTCAACTGCATAACTCCCCGCACAGACCTCGTGCACATGGTGGAAATATTTGATATTGCTTCTGGTGCGTCATGGAAATCGAGGAGCAGGAGCTGGATAAAGAAACGTGGGGAAGTCGAGCTATATTTACCAAAAATTAGTGAAATGATCTACATGCCGTAAATTGCCGGCCCAGAGTGCGGGACTGTGATAGGGCCACGTCATCTCTCGCTTAGATAGCGTGTATAGCAGTTGATCAGAAATTGAGAGGTAACAAAACTCCTGGATGCAAACGATAACACATACAAACGCAATATTGGATGTGAATGATGTGTTTATGATTCGTTGGATTCAATTTTTGTGTGTACAAATGCTGTTTTGATGTGATTGATGTGAGCATCAACAGAGTGTCAATGATTTTTAGTCTTACACATTTGGCAATCAATGGGAGGCATTGTCACATACTGCTAAAGTGAATGTATTGGTGGGCGTTATCGCGAAAGAGACAAATGACACACTCGTTGCCACATCATAAAAATGAGCATCAACTTAGCATCAACAATTTTCGTTCTTGCATTTTGATCTTTCCAACGGGCTGCGCGGTGACATTAACATATAATCGAACCATCGGCCGCCTTTGTAGGCAAACATGCTTTTGCGAACATCGTACCTATGCCCGAAAAATGAGTGTCAACAGAGCGTCAACAATTTTAGGCATTCCATCTTTGTCATCCAAGGGGCAATGTGGTGACATTGACCCGCAATCAAGCTATCGGCTGTCTTTCGAGGCAAAACTGCGTTCGGCGACATCGTACCTATGCCCTGAAAATGAGCGTCAACGGAGCGTCAACCATGTTAGGCCTTCCATCTTCATTAATCAAAGGGCCATGCAGCGACATTGACCCGTAATCGACCTATCAGCCGTCTTTCTAGGCAAAAATGCTTTTGGCGATATCGTACTTATGACCTAACAATGGGTGTCAACGGAGCGTCAACAATTTCAGGCTATGCATCTTCGTTAATCAAGGGGCCTGCAGCGACATTGGCCCATAATGGAACTATGGGCCGCCTTTCTAGGCAAAAATACATTATGCGACATCGTACCTATGCCCTAACGATGAGCGTCAATGGTGTGGCTACAATTTTAGGCCTTCCATCTTTGTTAATCAAGGGGGCGTGCAGCGACATTAACCCATAATCGAACTGGCGGCCACCTTTCTAGGCAAAAATCTTTTCGACTACATCATACCTATGCCTCAAAAATCAGCGTCGACAGAGCTTCGATGATTTTAGGCCTTCCATCTTCGAAAATCAACGGGCTGTGCAACCACATGATTCCATAATCGAACTATCAGCCACCTTTCTAGGCAAAAGTACTTGCAGCAACATCGTAACTATGTTCTAAAATGAGCATCAACAGACTGCCAACAGAGCACCAACAGAGTGTCAACGGAGCGTCAATGGAGCGTCAACAATTTTTGATCTTGGATCTTGGATAATCTAAGGGCAATGGAACACAGCAAACCCACAATCAACTTATCAGCAGCGTTTTTGTGGCAAAAATACTAGCTACAATATCGCATCGGCCTTCTACAATTGAGCGCCCACGGAGCATACACAATCTTTGTGGAGGCTCAGTAAGCTACACATCAATGAAGTGCATTGCACTGTTCGTAAATTGAGTTTTACACGGTCAGTCTTCTCAATATGTCCTTGTATACAACTTCACAAATATGTATGCAATGTCTCACAGATCTGATTTTTTTGCTTGTAGCACTAGAGTCGATATTTATAAACCAGCAATCTGCTGAACTATAACTTCACTTTTGGCAGTCACTCGAGTCGTGTTATCAAGCTTTCTTATTCCTACCGCCATGTCTAATTCACAATCTTTAAATACCTCAATGCTAGATGTTGTGATCTCTTCCAAAAATGAACGTGTCATTATTCAGGATTTGAGCGACCTTACTTTGCAAATCGTCTTGAACGCTTGGCGGGCTTCGATAAATGTAGACTCCAAACGTCTGATTGCTAGGAATAATTCTAGAAACACGTCTTCGTGGCGATTTTACTTGCACTGTGGAATTGAGGAGACCGTCAGCCCCAGAATCATATGTATCATTTGTCACCAAGTTCTTTGCCATCCATCAGAACATGGGACAGCTGAATGGGGAAACATTTCCTTACAAAAGCTCACATCACAAAGTTAAACAAATTAACAGAGACAGAAGTAACCAAATTAACAAGTTCGACGGTCGATGATACAACGTTGGCCATCCTGAAGAGGCAAGGAAGTCGAGGAATTACAATACTATGTTTGCAGAGGGAATTCATCTTTGACATCCAGGTTGATCCATATTGACTGAAGTGACAGAGAAAACATTCCAAATTGGCAGCTGAGGACTGTGCAACTTCCGAATTTCACCAAAACACGTGGAATCGCTACCACATGTTAAGATTTGTTTTGGCTCATAGTCCATGGTACACTATATCAAATCTTGAGCTGCAACGGTAATATAAAGCATTACGTGACAACCTGGTGCTGCCGTCCGCTACGACTGTTTCCAACATTTGCCAGAGGGAATATGCACTAACCGTGGATGCATTGAAGAAGCAATTGCCGTCACGAAATAAAGTTACTTTAGATTTAGACTAATGGACATCAACAAACACACTTGCCATAACGTCGGTCATCGCTTACTATATGGATCAAAATTGGGCATTGTGTGAAGTGGAACTCGCTTTAGATGAGGTTGATCGCCTATTCTTTTCTGCTTTCGAAAGGTAATTAGGGATGATAGGTCAAGGGCCAACATCCTGGAGCTAGGCAAGCCGTACATTTGATGGATGTGCTTGTTTGTTTTGAGCTTACCGAGGGCCGATTGCTTGGTATTACGACTGATAATGCTGGCTCAAATCATTCGATGACACGCGAGCTGCAATCAACACTTGAGGCCTCTGGAATCAAGTGGCCTGCACTGAGGAACCACATACCATGCATGGCGCACGTCATACAGCTGGCTTTAAGTGCATTCATCAGCAGTCTCGGTGTAAAAGGCCGCCCCAAGTCTTCGGAAGCCCATGAGCACGATCAGCAATTTGGAGAGAATGAAAGCATTGATGTTGGGAAGAGTCAAAGACTTCGAACAGAGGGCAATGCTAGAATGAATCAGGTGTAGGCCATGAAACCAGGTTTAGCAAAGATAATTGAGAAAGTACATATTTCATGATATTTTGGAAGTCCTGAAACTGACCGTCATATAGCAGAGAATCCTTGCAGTATTCATCCGCAGAAAACATTTCTGTCCGGGCGGAATGGCTCCGTCAGAGTGGATGCGCTCCGGCAGAGCCGTCAGAGACACCCTGGTGGCAGATTACTCCGCGCTCGGCGTCAAGACCACACGTCACATCACATATCGCCCTCCTAACGCCATTTCGTCGTTTCTTCTCCCTCTGCCGGTCTTCTATTTTAAACACACATTCTGGCGTTATGGCCAACTGTGCCCAGACGTCGGAATGGGTTCATCGGGTATATGCTTGCATCAGGATTGCAATGCAATGGGTGACGCTGCAAAAATCTCTCCTCGCATTCCTTCTACATTAAGCTCGAGGAGTGTAGGAAGGTGAGAAGATATGATACCACCCGGCTGTGAGGATCCACGCAATTGCGTGGATCCACAAAATCTTGGACAGAGCAAGTGAGACCAAAAGTTGGGAAATATAGAGTGTAAATTTTCATTGTATGATAGGAGGAGAGGGAAATGAGATGATGTCTATCTACTCCGGGGTCCACCGAATATATACTCCCTGTCACTCTGTCCAACTCCGTTACCCCTGTATCTCCGTACAACCGCCGTTGCTCCTTAGAGATGTACTTGATCGAGCGTGTTTGAGATGCACTTGGAGATGGAGATCGAATAAACTCAGAGATACACTTGAAGGCCGGGATCGAGCGAGGTTGGAGATGCACTTGGAGGCCGAGGTCGAGTTAACTTGGTGATGCACTTTGAGGCCGTGATCGAGCGAGTTTGGAGCTGCACTTGGACACTGAAATAGAGTAAACTCATACATGAACTTGGAGGCCGTAATCGAGCGAGTCTGGAGATACACTTGGAGGCCGTGATCGAGCGAGATTGGAGATGCACTTGGAGGCCGAGAGCCAGTGACCTCAGAAGATGCACTTGGAGGCCGTGATCGATCGAGTTTGGAGATGCACTCTGAGGCTCTGACCGAGGGAGTTTGGAGATGCACTTGCAGGCTATGATCAAGCGGGATTGGAGGAGTGCTTGGAGGCAGTCGATTTGGAGGGAGGCGTGATGGCAGCTGAGACTCTATTCATTGGTTAACTTGTAATTGTGGGAATGTAGAGAGTTGAGTACAACATCCGCCGAGAGATGAGAAACTGGCTGGAAGCGGGAGACTGTCAATCTTCGGATGATGCTGTACTTGGTGTATGCTGTACCCTGTGTTCACTCATGATTATGGCATGGTGAGATAGAGAGGGATGACTTAACTTCGTGTTCTTAGGTAATGGTAGAGTTGAGCTCCAGAAAGTGAGAGATCGGGGGAAATCATCATGACAAACTGGTACTTAGAGAATTTCGTGTGCGAGTCAATCAACCATCCCCGATACAGCAGGTACAAGTCCCGACCCGGCGCGAACTAACACCGATACGAGGTCTGCCCAACCCAATGAGGCAAGTCGTACCCCTGAGTTCTCTTCTCCGCTCGTATCCTCCATATCTTTCTCATCTTCATCCCCCATCTCTCTCTTTCTTGTCCACAACTCGACCATCATCGCAGGACACATAGTCAAGTCATCCCTCTCTATCTCTCCATGACATGATCATGAGGTGACACCGAGTACAGCATACACCGAGTACAGCATACACCGAGTACAGCATACACCGAGTACAGCATACACCAAGTGCAGCATACACCGAGTCCAGCATACACCAAGTACAGCATACACCAAGTACAGCATCCGCCCAAGATTGATTGTTTTCCCTTCATTCTCATGATTACAAGTTGACCCATGAATGTAGCTTCAGTTTCCGGCGTACCTCCCTACACGATCGACCGCCATCCGCCAGCTCTCCATCAGAGCTCAACGGTAAAGTCACATTGTCACATTGCCACGGTTGCGAGTTAACTAACTAATGAATAGAGTCTCATCACCCGGTTCGCCGTCCATCGACCACCTCCAAGTACTCATCCAATCTCGCTCGATCATGGCCTTGAAGTGCATCTCCAATCTTGCTCGATCACGGCATCCAAGTGTATCTCCAAACTCGCTCGATCACAGCCTTCAAGTGTATCTCGAAATTCGCTCGATTACGGCCTACAAGTTCGCACGAGCATGCCCTCCAAGGGCATCTCCAATCTTGCTCGATCACGGCCTCCAAGTGCATCTCCAATCTTGCTCGGTCATGGCCTCCTAGTGTATCTCCAAACCTGCTCGATTACGGCCTGCAAGTTTGCACGAGCGTCTCCTCCAAGTGCATCTCCAATCTTGCTGGATCACGGCCTCCAAGTGAATCTCCAATCTCGCTGGATCACGGCCTCCAAGTGCCTCTCCAAACTCGCTCTATCACTGCCTCCAAGTGCATCTCTGAGTTCACTCACTCTCAGCCTCTAAGTGCATCTCTGGGTTCACTCAATCCCGGTCTCCAATTGCATCTCCAAACTCGCTCGATCACGTCCTCGGTGTAAATCTCTGAGTTCACAAGATTGTCATCTGCAGGCACACCTCGAATTGCTGACATTCACCGCGTGCTGCCAGTCCAGATATACCGTGTGCAGATAGGTAGCTATATAGATACATAGATACATAGATGAGAATACAAACTGAATGCATAAGTTTTGAAAATGGTTGAATGATAGGTAGTAGCTATGATTTAACATTGCCAGGCGTTGTGTAAACGGCTTGAGCATAACTGCAGCCCCTGCAAAGAGTGTAACACACGTGTCCTTCTAATGGTGCGTAAACGTCACCACAAAGTAACAGAGTACGTATGGATCGTGAGCCGTCGCCTGCGCGACGGGTAGCATGGAATTCTCCGTCAGAGGGTTTATGGTTCGGTCAGAGCCGTCAGAGCCGTCCAGAACACCCGGGTGTTTCTGATGGAAAGTAGAGTAGTTGCTGATGTCCCCGGGTTGTCACCAGACCTCCTATGTCCACCTAGAGTTGTTGCCAGTGCTCCCAGGTTCACATGAAGGCCACTGCATCAGTCCAGTACACTCTGGGATTTGACCATCCTGGGATTCTGGTCTAACAACTTGCAGACAGTCCCAGAGGCTCCCAGAGACAAAAATACATTTTGCTGATGTAGTGTAGGTGTACCTTTCACTAATTGATCACCATGCAGCTCAAGTGTAAACTCACTCAAGGTTACTTACCTTGCAAATACAGAACTGTCCGCGACAAGGTGTTTGCACTATCTGTCACATGACTTGGATTGTATTTGCCGCAGTCTGCTTATATACCATTGCCACTGCTAAGGGAGAACTCTGAACATCAGATAGAAAAGATTTATCTGATGGTGTATGATATATATCTAAGTGTCAGGTAGAAAAGATTTACCTAATAGTATACAACATGTATCTAAGCATCAGGTAGAAATAATTTACCTGATGCAAAACACCAGCAGTGCTAAGCAGTGCTTAGCAGCATCAACAGTGCTAAGTATAGTCTAAGTCACTGTACTTAATCTACAACTACTCCTTGAATATCAGAGGAAACTAAAAGAGGAGACAAGCAAGTGAAAGAGCATCTTGTTAACTACATTTCATATATAAACAATATCCTGGTCAAAGTAAAACTCATAGAGTTAATTGCGCTCAAAGTTGGATCGATGTGGGAGCAGGGAGCTGAGGGTGCGTGGCTGTGAGGTGCCCCGCTAGTGGCATGTTTGTGGCTTGTTAGGTGTGGGCGCTGGACGCGTCCCTGGGCCGTATGCATGAGGTGTGGCTCATCTGGTGTCAGCACTTGGCAAAGTTATTGAACTTGTGAGTCTCTGAATGCAACATGGCTCATGGAGTCAGCACTCTTCGAGCCAAAATTGATCATTTGCCCCTGTTTTAACGTGAATATCTAACCCACCTCTTTTCCCTGTAACTTTAAGTAACGCCCTAACTATATGGGCTTGGATGGGCCACTCGCATGTTGGAGGTTACAGATTGGCTGTTGAGCAGGGATAATGTCTTCAGAACAAGCTTAACACACCTAACGCTACTCGTCAATTTATCAAGTCTCCGGACACCCCATTGTAAGCGCCCTTGGCGACACATCAAAAATTTAATGACTACACATCTCCCTAAGTAGGACTCTAATCAATCTAATCAATCTAATCTCTGACAGGGTGTCCGGAGACTTGATAATTGACGAGTATCAGCCGCATCACTTTCATAAGATATCACTCGCACATCGATGTCTTCGATTCATTTTTGGTTTTGTTTTGTTTTAATCATACTGCATTCACTCTATCTAGAGTATGGTAGAGCCTATTTCTCTTTCCACTACGGATAGCCGGCTAGGTGGACGAGATCCCCTTCCACTGCCCTTTTTCATCTTTGGTTGTGGTTGGAAAGGACTGGTGCTGAACCTTACCTGGGCTCTCTGCTCACAATTTCACGGTTTCCTCTTGTTCTGGCACCAACTCAACGGTACTTTGAGCACTACCCCTGTAACACTGATATGAGGGTGTACAATGTGCACCTCTCCGCCCTGGCCACCCAGAGATTTGTTATTGTTTTACTGCCACGGATCAGACGGTAGTTGTTTGGGTTGAAGTATAGCAGGGGAGTCTGAAGAAATCTTCAAGAATACTTGATGAAATCGCTGCATAGCAGTTATTTATCTGCCGGGGAAATTTTCCTATAGGTCGACCAGCAAGGGGACCAAGGTTATGTTTTCGCCGACTTGTTTATATAAGATCTTGTCCTGAGGGATTCCCTGGGACAACTCAGCGATTGAGGCTTCGAATAGTGTGGTTGAACTGATCCTGATCGGAGCATCGGAGATCGACAACTGACATCGGCAACTCAAAGACTTTTTGTAGCATGCACCACTCATCTACCTATCAAGGAAGTCACAACGGCACTCCCACAATGCTCCTCGCAGAGACAATGAATGAATTATGGTGGAATCGGACATTGCCGTCCGAATAATTGTATGTCTTGCTGGATGCCTTCATGATACATTCGTACCAACTGATTATCTAAGTTAGACTACACAGTTGTAGGCTCAGCAGCCAAATTTAGGCATGTATTTCAACAAAATTTCGTGTGATAGCTTCCAGCCTAAGTTCTGTTCGTCATATAGCCTCTCATTTCCACCGAATTGATCTCAACACCATCCTTAACTATGTGATTTGAACTTATTTTGAAGCTGTAAGGCAGGAACCTAGGCCTAACCTAGCTCAAGCACTTCGCGTTCTGACAGCTGCATGAATCGGGATATCGTATTGGGTTCTGTTCTTCTCATGGTGGTTGGTGGAGAGAAAATGGTAGACAGTCAGGGTTAGGTGTTTTCTGTTATTACTACAAGGTATCGGGAAAGATAAATGTTCAAGGGGTGTGAATATTTGGCGAAATGTGTGGGTTGAAACATAGATATACGCATACTGACTTAAGTTGTTAGTTATTTTATAGTTGAGCTGGAGGTTTGTGACGAAGAGCTTTTACAGTATGACCTCGGGAGCATGGACTTCCCTCTGCGGGGAACCTGCTTGTCAGGAGCGGGATCTGCATAACCTGCGTTGATAGTTCAAACATAGGATGTACTTCGCCTCAGGATAGGGCAAAGTCATGGGGGAAGATCATGGGCCACTCTGGACTCTGCGAGTGATACATATGATTACATCAACTTACGTGTATTGCTGAGAGCTCTGCTTGGGGTATATTAAGTCGAGAGGCGTGGTAGTGAACGCGGGGGATTTGGGGTGCATGAGGGAGATTGAGCGAGAAGGAAACCGAAGAGGAATGCTGGTGATTTTGCAAAATTCAATCATTTTCATGTTAAGGTCTATCACTTCTCGTACTGTGATCATGCTAACAACGCAATTCTGTTTCACCAAATGTTGGATAGATTGACTTCCATAACGATCTAGTTCATCGACGCGGGTTCGGAGTACCCGTATTATTTCAAAGACACAAACCTAGATGCTCCGACGACACACCGTGATCAGCTTCACTGTGGGATACGAGTATATGAGCGTGAATCGTGGCTGGTAGGATAGGAATTGTAGAAATTGCAAGAGCATGATAAGCTATCTCATTCTAAATTCCGATTTCTCAACTCCATCCGGAATAAATTACTCCTTCTTCTCCGTCATAATCCACGCCCTCGCTTTCTCTGCCTCCTTCTCTGTAGCCTTGGTATCCTTCATCATCTCTTTAATTCTACTCGGGGTCGGCACATCTCTACCCTTCTTAACTCCTTCGCGCTCGTCTAGCTTCTCTTCCCACTCTTTCAACTTCGGAAAATTATCAATCTCAACTCCGGCCCACCCTGCGCTCCTAACCCATCCGTATGTAGTGATATCCGCAATTGTGAGCCTGTCCCCCACCAAGAACCCAGACTTTGAAGAGGCCAAGCGGGTATTGAGAACTCCATACAATCGCTGAGTTTCATCTTGGTAACGCTTCATGCCATATGGGATCTTTTCGGGAGCGTATCGAAAGAAGTGGTTTGCTTGTCCCTGCATTGGGCCGACGCCGGCATTTTGGAAGAAACTGAAAGTGGGTCAACAAATCTTCGATAATGCTGTTGCCTTTGTGAGTGAACTTACAGCCACTCTTGCGTCTCCCAATACTCTCTCGTTCCATGGGGGTAGCTCAATTTATGCTCCTTGTCATAGGTCTCGACCAAATACTGAAGGATGCTTCCACTTTCAAAAATATGTATACCCTTCCCACCGTCGAATGATTTGTCGGTGAGTGCAGGGATACGACCGTTGGGGTTGATGTCCAAGAACCACCTGGAGTGATATTTTGGTAAACTTGTAAACTCAACGCACTTACTGGACGGTCGATCGACTTACGGCTCCTTTTGCTCAGTCTTGTCGAATGAGATGCCGTGGACGTTGTACGGAAGCCCCAGTTCTTCAAGAAGGATGCTGATCTTTATGCCATTTGGCGTTTGGGCGGTGTACAGAGTAATTGGGTGTGAGTTACTCGAAGTGGTCATGGTGGATATGCTGCGAGTGGAGAGATGGCGGGTGATGAGGGTGCTGCGGGAGAGGGTGCTACTCATGTTTAGGTTTATAAACTGGGGAAGATCCACATTTTGAAGCTCGATTACGTCGCTATTCGCCCCCGCAGTTACTCTACATGGTTGAGAAGTTTGTAAGCTACGGCCGGAGTTGCGTGGTCGCAAATAAACTTCGCCTCTTATTAATGCGGCGAAACGCTCGGGTGATATAGTCGGGGAATCGGAATGATTTGCAATACGATCTATAAGTTCCGCGTTCGCCTCCGGCTCCCACTTTACATAGTATGGGTGAGATTAGATAAGATAAAGTCTATCGACATTTTTAATAATACTAAAAAAAACTTTTAACAAAACAAGTAAAGCCCCCATGCGTCATATCTTCACACAACCTCTCTCAGCCTGTACGACTGCCCCAACTCACGGTCCTTCTCGAATCTCTTACATCATGTCTGTTCCTGGTGGGAAATCATCCTCGAAAATTGGTTCCCCTGCACCTCTCATATTCGCAAGAACGAACTGGCGGGTATGCCATCGTCGGATACACCGTGTGCATTCGTAGGATCGCGGCATACAGGATCAAGGGTCCGGCCATCGAGACCAACCATATGAATATTAAATACCGTGATTATGTAGTTGTCCTTTTACGGGTCAGCGTAAATAACGAATCTTGGGGAGGCACTCACATACGGATTCACTGAAACTAAGTATTGATCAAACAGCTTGTAAACATTCGCGCTAAGGAGAAACCCATTCTGCAACGAGTTGACCTTCGAGACTCCAGCGGTGTCTTCCATGTCTGTAATCCATCTCCCGTACTTGAACTGAACCTAAAGACTTTCTTTCTCTAGCGGAAAGATATGTGCTGCCTCGAAAGAAGTCCAATCGTATGGGGCCATCCTATTCACAACACCTGAAATAACACATCTGCCATCGCGAGCACGGATTCCGTTTCAAAAGGCATCTTCCCGGCCAGACACACTGCGAGATGATGCGATGGACTCACGGTTCGTCACTGACTTGGATTTCACCTTCACAGCTGACTATAGTCTCCCGCATCAAGACGAGTATTAACTATCGAGACAACCCTCCCAGTATCCTTCGCAGAGACGCGAATCAGGGCAGTGGTGGCAAGGACGATGTCAAGCTTCACGAGAAAGTTCTCAGTAAGGGATCCATTCTGTATTAGACCTCACAGGACGACATCCGGGTTGGCTTCGTCAAAGAAGCGGACGTTGCGGAAATGAGAACGATGGGAGGTCATCGCATAAAGGTTGAGTGAACTCCGTCTGTGCTGTCTTCGTCTATCGAATGGTGGGGTTGAAGGTGAACAATAGGACGATGAATAATGGTCAAAACAACGTTTACTTGTCAGAATATCACTTCAATCGCTGGTAGCAAGCTCTCATATATAATCCATATACATGAAAATTTGTTTTTGTAAATGCCAAAGCCCGTATCTATACTCATAATTGCAGTCAAGAAGCATCAGGAAAAAAAGAATGACTATGATACAAGAAACGCAAATACACCACATATAAAACCATTTCTCATGTTCATGAAAACGTGTCGACAAAAGAGATGCACACATCCATAACCAAAATCAGAGCAGTCAATATTCCACCGAACGAAACACGCGTGCGAACTCCAGAAAGAAGAGAACAAACCAAAAGCCAAAAAGCTAGGTCATTCATATCTTGCATAACAAGCGAAGAGAGGAAGCCAAAAAAACAACCTTCTCCCCTATCCGTGCCGTGCCGTGCCATGCTGTGTCCCGTCCGTCCCACCCATTCCCAATGCCAGTTAAAGTCAATAAGTATATCGCACACAGAAAATCCCAAAGTCAAGCAAGAACATTCCTTTTAAAAACTCCAATCAAAATAGTAGCAAACCCACGGCCACCCAAAAACTATGAACTGTCAAAGTACGCCATCCCCACCAATAATTAGTCGTAACAACAAAAGAACTCCTCATCCTCGTCGTAACATAATGCATAATCATCGCCTCAACAGACGTTCGGTCGCAGCCTCAGCGCGTCTCAACGCAGTTAGATGTCCGCTGTCGAGATCAACACACTCTCTCAATCCTCTCACAATTCGCCGACTACCAGTTCTTCCAAGACTGCCATTCCCGAATCTAGTTGACATGTCCGGATCTGCATTCGCTGCACTTACTAGACGATCGTTGACAGGTCCGCCAGTCATGGTAAATTCTTGCGACATCCGCGACGGGTTATCTGAGAAAAACCGTTTGTTGGGGCTTGGGCCGAGGGGTGACGAATGGGTCCCTGCTGGTGCCATTGAGCTCCTTCGCGGAGGGAGGGTGGAGTTGGTATCCTGCGTTGTATACTCTCTAGTAATCGGGTGAGAGAGACGACTGTGAGGGTTAGGTAGACGTGGTGTTGTATTAACTTCGGTAATAGCCCTCGATGGTGCTCTGAAACGTTCACGCTCACGCTCCTCGGAAAATCCCTCCTTCAAACCCATCGAGTTCCTGTGCCTAATAGTTCCGGCTGTGGTTGGGGATGCTATTGGGTCACTTCTGGGACTGTATCCAGCGGCAACGCCGAGAGATGCAAGGCTATTCTTACGTTCCGCAAAACGTCCAATTGCTCTCGGAGGGAGACGATCACCGAGTACACTTTCACGGCCTGCAAGAATACTTTCTCGATCACGGCTAATAACGCTGTCCACTCCAAATGCGCGACTGGCGGGTCTTGATCCCGCAAACTGCACCTGAATAAAGGGATGATGTGCAGGCGTAATGTTGTGCCGATTCTCCGATAATGCTAAGCACAGCTCGGTTAAACTTCGACATACGCTATCCGCTTTTCGCCTGACAGTTCTGTCGGCGCTCATATTCGTGGGCGCCGCTGCGCCAGGCGCACCGACAGTGTTGGCCAAGTCCAAGGCATCTTTAGCAGCGAGTTCAAGATGCTTGTAAACATCGGGCGGCATCACCGCTTTCGATTTTGCCAGAGCGGTGTGAAGAAGGGGATGGGATGTAGTTGCGTTAGGTGCTCCACTGAAGGTGGAGTTGATGGGAGAGATACTAGTCGCGTTATGGCGAGGCGAAGAAGATACAGTGGTAACGGTAGTTGTCGCTGTTCTGGGCCGATCGCCAGATGAATTCGAGGCGCCGCCGGCTCTCGAAGAGGCGGGAATATGACCAGTAACTTCTAACCGACGAATACGTGACTTTAAGTCATCAAGCTCATCCCAAACCGAAGACGCTGCAGCCGTTGACACAGTAGAAGCAGAATCGACGGATCTCCCTCCTCCACCACCAGCAACGGATACAGCAAAATCTTGGTCAATTAAAGAGGTACTTGAATGATCATTGATATGTGGAGAATCACTAAGGCCGCGTGTCGACGCCTTATTGTCGAGCCTTGTTCGTGGACTAGAATCCGCCAAAGAAAAACTTCGCGAATGACCGGGAGAATTCTCGCGTCGAAGCAAGCTTTGAGGGCGGGTACCGAACGAAGCCCGCGGAGTTACCGACGTTCGATCATCGAGGTGTTCGGAAGCCTGCGACATCCTACGTGTTCGGTAGTCGGCGGGTGAAGACATGCGAGCATTTCGTAGCCAAACGTCCTCGCGGACTTCTGGAGGTGAAGAATTAAATATGGATGCAGCGGCAATCGGAGAAGACTGGGTCTCGGCAGGCAGAGAGTTGCGATATCGAGAATGTTGGGAAAGTCGTGCCTATAGGGATAAAGTATTAGAAAAACATTCTAAACGCGACATCTTTCACATGTATGCTATTTTGGCGCCAATAATATTAATGTAAATGAGAGAGGGACTCACTCGTCTTTTCTCGAGTCTGTCAGCAGCTCTACTAGTTATGGAGTCCGAACGAGCGAGCTTTAGAAATATATCCTCATTGCCTTGATCACTGCTCGCTGGCACGCCACCGTTATTCCGTAAGTCTTCCAAGCCTCGTATTGTTCGATCCCTCTCCCCACTCTCATCTTCCTCATCGTCATCCTCGTCATCCTCGTCGTAACTGCTATAGCTCTGTCGCCTTTGCATAGCTTTTGTTGTATGTCTTCGGATGTCGCGTTGCCCCTGAGCAGTTCCAGTCCTCGATATTGATAAAGCTGAGACGGTAGCACTACTCGTACTACTATCTCCCCCTTGATCCCTCGTGTAGCCCGGGCGGTTGTTGGGAGTGGATGGTGTTGAGTATACGCCTCGATTATCCATTGAAAATCTCCGTCGGTAAGCTAAAGATGGAGGTGGGCCACCACTGGTCTCTACACCATTACTACTGAATCGAGCAGGTGCGTGCTTCTTCGGAGGTGTCGGAGAGGATCTAGCCGACGCGTGCGATGATCCAGGTCGCGAGAAGGAAACGGTGAGTAAATTGGGATCCTGATTACTGTCGCTAGGTGGAGAAGAGTTTGTGGATTGGGCTGTAGCGTTATTAGGGGCAGTTGAATGGGTGGGATTAATGGGTAAACTTGTAGTAGAAGTAGTGACGGAAGGTGTGTGACGATGCTGATGGTTGATCCGCGCTGTTGTGGGTTGTTGTAACTTACTAGTAGTTGGCGGCAAGACGGTGCTATTTGGTTTCAACGGCTTATTCGGCGGTGCAGAGGAAGAGACCCTGGCGCTTTGTGTAGTACCTTTCTTGTCAATAAGGTTCGCGTTTCTTGAGCTGCTTTCTTTGTCGGTGTGCACAGCAGTCACAACTTCGTGTCGCGACAGGACTGGGGCAGTGGCCGAGCGACTCAGGAATGGAGGAAGATTGTTTGTTCTCTGCGCAACACGGTAGATGACGTTGCAACTACTCGTGGCTGGTTGAGCACTGGTGCTGGTAACCGAGGTGGAAGACAGTCTTCGGTGTCGGGCTGTGGTAGGGGGTGGATGTTCTTTCGCCGATTTTGTGGCGGTTAATGATCGAGGCCGTGTTATACCCGTGGACCCAGTCGTTTTCGTTGATGCCGACGAGAGTTTGCGTTGATGGTTTGTCGATGAGGGCGTGTATGCAATGGTGAAGGTTGCCTTGTTAGTTGTGGTAGTAACACTCGATGACCCTCGTCGCCAGAAATCCTGCTTGCTGCTGCTGTTACCAGCTCCCGACCTGTCCCTGTTCTCCATAACCACCCATGCGTATATATATGTTCTCTGCTTTCGACTTTCGCTTTTTCCCTTGACACTACTACCCAAGTATTTCTTTGTTTTCTTCGTCCTGCTCTTCTCCTACGTCTGTTTTCGTTCGCGATTCCGTCGCGTGGAATTGTGCCGTGGTTTCGGAATGTCCCTACGCAACGCGCCACTGTGGAAGAATTGTGGAAGAGACGCTTCCGGATATCTCGGGCGTGCTTCTGGGTAAGATGTGAATGTGCCGGCTGGTGTAATTGAGAAGCGTATATAGTTCAAGGTGCCGGCGACACAGTTGGTATTGTATGTAGGAAAGGATCACAGGGATGTCGGGGAGCGGTAGAAGACAGACGTTGGATCCCGAGAGTAAAGGCTGCACTACACAGATCCAGTTCCTTGTCTCGTGGTGACAGGGCAGTTAACGGGGGGTAGGATCTTTTGGGATTGATGGATGGCGTTCAAGGAAGGGGATGAAGCGAATCAAATGATATGCTACAGACGTCGTGGGGACCTAGGACCTTCCAGATGACGATGAGAGATGGGTGTGGGAAAGAGGAGGTGGCTGGATTTTGTTCCGATTGTTGGATCTCACTTCACTTCTCAGTCAGGTCCGCTCGCTTGAGAATCCGGTGCTATTTACTCTATAACCGTTCGTGACTTTGAATACTGTCTTTGATTAGAGGAGGAACTCTCATGAGAGATTCGCTGAACGGAGAGGGGTCATCACACCCGATCACAACGTGTGGGTGGCAACGCTGCAACTGTGACTGGCGCATCCACAAAGCGTGGCGAACTGGGGTTCTCAGTTGGGCGGTTGTTAGACAAATGTCAGGGGGCGCTTGCTGCTTATTTGTTGGTGAACATCTTACTTTGTATGAAGCAAACTAGATGAAAGCAATCATATTTCAAGTAAGTACTAAGGGTGCGTTCAGTGGTCCCCATTTGTTCTGGTGATAAAATATATATACAGAACCATCATTTAAGTACAATCCGTTGTCTTTGATTAGTCAGGGCCGCAGCTAACAGTCCTCTAGCAACAACAAATCTTTTCGGCGCTGAGCGAAAATTTTATCGCCTCAACTTCATCTGGGTCCCTCAGACAATTGCATCCGTCTGATATACAATTCCCCTCGGTGCCGAACACAAAATTTCGGAGTATTATCAACAGCGCTATAGTAGAGAAGGAGAAGCCACCAGCAGACTAGTCCCACGCAACGACAAAGCAGTTCATTACTGTTCTACTTGATGATGTTGCACTAGGAAAGAGGCAAATAGTGACTCCAGGGTGCCCTTTTATGAACGGGCCTTGAGGGAAGTCAATCAAGAACTCAACCCTTCCGGCAACCCCCCAGAGCTGAATGTTAAATAAATTAGGACGAAGGTTACCATGTAGGTAAGGCTAGAACCCAATGTAAGTATACAACTGCAAATACTAATTTTCGGCCTTTATAGTTATAAAAAAAGACTTTGAACTTTTTATCACTGAAGGGCTACAGCGGGGTAGGGTGGGGTGAGAATACTATGGTGGTCACTGCAGGCTCAAGTGTTTGGGAGTGGATTATACAGCTAGTAGCTTTCTATTTGGAAGAGGTAACCATTCTGCTAATACTCGATGTTGGGCATTTCCTAAAGCGAGCAAGTATTGGAAAAAGGGACTGGAAAAAGGGACTGGATTTCTTCCGTGAGCTGGAGATGTTGTTTTCTGGTACTCGCGCACTAGGTTTACATGCACAAACTCCTTCATAATTATCGATATTGAGTAGAGAATATCCTCCTGACTGGCTAACTCTAGCACTTGAATTAAATGGTATAAATTGTGAGGCCACAGCAATCGACCCTGCTCTTACCAAACTTTTCATACAACTACACTTCAAAACTCTACATAATCCAACAGCGTGCGCTGCCTGTCTTATCTATACTTCAACTAGTTGGCTCGTGAAAGGAATCTTCTCGAAAGAGCTATCACAGTCTTTTGATGACTTGAGAAATGCTGCGGTTAAGCTACAACAGAAGAAAAGTAAAGTTGAACGTGCAGTATTTAAAATTCAAAAGGAATATCTAGAGCTTCCGGTAGAGGATATGATATACGCATTTGATATTTTTACAGATATACGTAAAGCGGAGATGCTTCTGGTAATGCATAAAGGAGAAGCACGGAATGCTTGGGTGAAGAAGGCGATTGAACGCAGAAGACAACAAGAAGAAGGGGCAATCTTTAGTTCAATTGTAACCATCCCACATTTGCCATGTGATAGTTTTCCGCAACCTTGCTATATTTGAATCTTCCCCCTCCACTGTGTAATCCATATCCTCAACATATTTGTCTCCCTTCTTCTCTAGTAATTATCACATTGAATTACTTAGTAGTTTCGGTCTAATCTTGAATCAGGACTACATCTGCAGTTGAAATTGTGCAGTGCGGTAACTGCAAAGACCAATTGTACTTGTGCTGGGAAGTCATACTTTGGTATGAAGTTAATAACTACAAACCGCCTTTTAAGCACTCGAAAGATCTGCTCTACTACATTTTGTAATTATACATAAGGTAGATTAAATAGCTCTTGATAATTCTGCGAACTACCATATCTGTTAGATATAGAGAAAAATATATTTTAGATAAAGGAAAGTTATATACTGTAGAGAGGTTTGAGTTTATTCACGCAAAAGATAACGTACACTACGATAAGGTGTAAGAAGCCCTTTGCGTAATCCATAGCCTGCATCTGCAAAATAGTATTTTCCTCCAGGGGTTTGAAAGTTCTGTAAATGGTACGTGTAAGTACTTTATAATTACTATCGTGTGTTGAGCCTTCCTAGCTTGGGAATATATAATAGAACTGAAAATCGAATTTGCATACTTAAGTATACTCAATACCTTTTAGGAGAGATAACCATAGCGGTTGCGAAATGGAGCCGGGTTCAAGTTGTAGACCCGCTTCTTAAGCATCACAAAAAGTTCTACAAAATTCGGGTCAAGAGGTGCATTCTCTGGAGCCTCAGATACCATGGTTCTCATTCTAGCTACCGAACAGCTTTGTGGTATGGTAGAACTGGACCTTCTAGCATACCGGGCCACTCTTAGGTATATCGGGCTACCGAACGCGCCGTAAGTACTTTAGTACCTACTTAATGTAAGTACTTAAATTCCACTCAGTACGAAAGAAGCGTCGATTTCAGCTTTGATGCTTGCTTCTCGGACCTCTTCACACAGACAAAAACTGGCGTATAGTATATCGTGCATGAGACATAAGCTCTACTGTCGTTGCCTCGTCAAGACCTCTCCTATCCCATTCACTGCTAAAACCTCAAAATTCTGAAAAGCAAGAACTTTAGCAGTAGGCGTTAACTTCCTAGCTCGTCGATGACTTCCAGGCGTGAAGTTCGTAAAGTTGGCGATAAGAATCCAAGTCTCAACTTTCCTACTGATTACGATATCGACATCTCTCATTAGACCTGCACCTTCAATGAATTCCTCTCAAACAATCAGTTTTGCCTGTGAACCACGGGATCATATTGCTAATGAAATCCCCCATCATCACCTCCATTTAATAATTCTTCCAGCATGTAGACGAGCGAAAATAAACTCGCCCACAGCCAGCCCAATAACAACTGCAAAGAACCATGCCTATGACTCCTTACTTCCAATGCATCAACTCTACAATAGGCCACAAGGAAACTCACCACTACGAAACTCATAACAACAAGCATAAGGCTATAGCCCATCAGTGCTACGAGGAATGCCATTCCCATTCTCCCTGCGTCTCTCGCCAAGTTAAAATCTTGTGCGATTCCCCTTTGCCGCAGGTTCTTCTCGGTTGCGAGGTAACTACCATAGGTAGGGAACGTTGTGTGATCATGAGGGGACCAGTACACTGCCTCTAGGTAGGAGCGAAGAAACAGCAGACCCCGGTATAGCACCGCAATGAAGAATATTAGGGGACCTAGTCCGACAGCAGTGACAGGAGTGGTTGGTGTGAGTTTGCTGAAAAGGACCGGTGAGGTGTAGGATGTTCTGAAAACATCGCCATGCTCTCCATTGCTGTGTGGTGGTGGTTGTGGTCAGATGATGATAGGGAAGATGACGTAGACGCTGCCGCTGCTGCCGTAGCTGCTACTGAAGTATTGAAGGCTGCTGTTGCGATAGTAATTGTTGGTGAGCTAGCGATCGAATGGTCCATTGAATGGTATGAGTGATCCATCGGATCTAAACATGAATACTAGAGTACTAAGTAGTTCTGGTAGTGATTATGAGAGCGTTTGGTGGAGGACGCTGGTAATTTTGTAAAGGTTACGTTTCCTTAATGCTGCTTTTGAGGATTGGGATACGTAGATGTGAATTGGGGTGTCGATAGTCCGACTAGGTGGGAATCTGATGTCTAGAGTCTTCTTAAGTAGCCGAGAATTCTCGGCTGCTTTGAAATTCAGATTTGTACCAAGCTGATTAATGATTGTTTTGCAAATACAATGCACAGTTTGAAGACGGCAGACGATCTGAGGCATGGTTTCATGGCCATGTATACATGCGTCAAACGTGAAACTTCATGCAAAGAAGCTTGAGCTCCGTTTCTGGAATGGCCGGGAATTTTTCCATGGTTTTTTGGGATGCTTTTTTTTTATATATTGACTCTTTCTGGGTAATGGCATTATTCTAACAGGTCGGGAAATATTAAAAGTAATCGAGTTTAAACTTTTCTCATCCATTGATTGAAGTGAAGATTATTTACACTTCTGCTCTACCTGCTGTTTGCGTGATGATTGTTAGTCCTGAGCTAAGGTACTTACTGCATGGTATATAAAATCTCATACTGTTGACAAAACTGCTTTGTTTGGGTTTCACTACTATGCTGCTTTCGGTGTGACACAATAACCAACGTATAATGTTCTTTTGGCACTGCGGTCCTTCAAAGCCAGGTTTTGAACAAAATCAGATTGAGCTTACCTGGTTCTGTAGTGTGCAGTTTACCTGACATTGAGTATACAGGGCATCAGCAAAATGTATTGTTGTCACTGGGAGACACTGGGAGCCACTGGGAGGATCTGGGGGGCACTGCAAGTGTGTGGGAGTTGTCGGAACAGATTCCCAGGGTGGTCTAATTGTGGAGTTGACTGGACTGATTCAGTGGCCTTCAGATGTAACTTGGAGTGCTGGCAACAAATCTGTAAGGAGAAGGAGGTCTGGTGGCAACCTGGAGAGCACCAGGGAATGCAAGAGACAAGCCTGGGAGCAGCTTGAGTTGCTGTAGAGCCAACTGGGAAACACAAGATATTGTTCGGGAATGCAGCCGGTGCACTTGGAAATCTTAGCTACTACTCATCATGAAATGATTTTGAAACTCATGTATTCGATTTGTATTCTCATCTATGTATCTATGTATCTATATCTCACTGTATCTATGTACATATCCACCTACACACAGTATATCTGAACAGGCTGCAGGCGGTGCTTGAGAGCAATTGGATGTGTACCTGCATCAGCAAAATGTAAAATGGTTCAGAAGTCATAACTCAACAACTCAGCTATTCTGAACAGTCACACGGATCCTTCCAGTATCTCCCAGAAGCTTCCAGACAGGCAGAATGCGAACAATGTGCACTGAGGTGCTCTGAGAGTACTTTCTGGTGCTACGTCGGGAAAAGCTTTGGCGTTACCATAACCAAGATTTGTTATGGCCGTTTGCGCGGGACTACAATATGTTATTGATATTACTGCCGTGCCACGGCACATTACGGGTTTATTACCGGGAGTTACGGGATTTTATGGTACGTTCGGTTACATTTTTACTGTATGCAAGATAGTATGGCATCTCGTGTGTGAGAGTCTCAACTTACGCACACGATTTTTAATACCGATTCGGATACCGACAAGTTGGTGTTCACATACAATAACGATACGTCACAATTACGTGGTATATCACAGCAATCATGTCTTTAAGAAAGATATATGCTACTTGTTTGGTGTAGAATTCGTTCAGCTGAATATATTCACAAAGCTCGACTCTTCTACCACTCCTGCAATAGCTCTCGCCACTCCTCGAAAGTCAAATCTATAACACGGTCGAAGGTCACTGTTCAAATCGGAAAACACGTTGGCCGCGGTAGTAGCGGACACTCGACACATGTTCATCAATTAATGGCAATGTGCACATACCGAAGGTAACTTGGTTTGACTTGTGTATCAGCAGTATGCGACCTTCCTGAGACGATCGATATCTTTCTCATGAGATTGGTACTGCAACAACTACCTGGTATTCATCACCGCTCTACTGTGACAAGTGGTGCTCTAATATGGTCTCTGACAATCGTGGTCTGATTAATGTGGCTCTGACATAGTCCCTGATAATCCCAGCTATGAAAATGCGCTCTGATATAGTCTCTGACAATTTCGGCTCTGATAAATGTGGCCCTGACAAGTGTGGCCCTGACAAGTGCAGCTTTGACATGGTCTCTGACATGGTCTCTGACAATCCCAGCTCTGATAAACATGGCTCTGACAAGTGCGCTCTGACAAGATCTGACAATCCAGGCTGCGATGAATGAATTCCGGCTCTGTTGGGCTCTGAAGGAGATTTAGTTGAACCTACCTCTCCTTCAGAGCCTCCACGATTGAATCTTAGAACTAACGAATCTTTCATTTTGTCGATTAAAGAGTATATTATATGGCTAAGTAAATTGGCCCTGACAAGTGTAGCTCTGACATGTGCAGCTCTGACATGGTCTCTGACAAGGTCTCTGACAAGGTCTCTGACAATCCCGGCTCTGATAAACATGGCTCTGACAATCCCGGCTCTGATAAACATGGCTCTGACAAGTGCGCTCTGACATGATCTGACAGTCCCAGCTGCGATAAATGTGACTGACAAGTGCGACTCTGACATGGACTCTGGCTCTGATTGGCTCTGACAAGGTGCAAAAGGCGGCACTGGATACTAGGCATCCCTGTTGAGATCAACATATCCGATCGATCTAGTATATGATGTTATATGATTCCAATGATGCGTACAGGTCGAGTAGGTATTGGTTATCTTCGCCGCTCGGAACAAGTTGCACGGGTGTATGAACTGAAGACACATCTACAATGCATCGTACTCTTTGCAGCGCATCTCGACACGTTATCATTCCATGGGTTCTGTTTGGCATCGCAGACGATAGATACTCCAAATCCTCAACGAAAAATAGGTCGTGATGTACCATCCACCATATTACACTCCCATTTGCGTTGGCTTCCCCTGTATTGATTCTATCGCTAAAACCAAAAGCGTATAACAGTTTGCCAGAGCAATATCCTTGTTGACGTACCCAACTATTGTTTTGTGGTGCTCGATCTCCTTGAATCAAAATATTGTCGAATCGATTGCCTTGTCTGCGCCACTTCTCCACGCACCTTGCCTTTTGAACTACAACTGTATCTGGATCATTGTGCTGCTGTATAGTGACTGGGACGCTATTCGCTCGGTATATCTTTTGACGGAGAATCCACGATGCACGGGATCCAGTGGTCCGTAGGCCTAGACTGGCGCTCGTATCCGCTTGAAATGTCCAAATATACGATGTCAGAGCATCAATAAACTCTGATATGTTGATACCCTCTGGAAATGTCAGAGTTGCAATCGTGTTGCATTTGCTCATCACTTCGTTGATGCGAGGTATCAAACCAGGTGATAATATGTCGGACGCCAGAGAATCCCCCACAAGAAGCTTTCTGCATATATCTGCCTTTGGCAAGAGGGGATCTAAATTAATGATATGTAGTAAAATACTAACTCTCGACTTGATATGAAATAGGCGCGTTTCCCATCGTACAATCTGCGGAATATAGTTAACCTTGTTGGAATAACGGTAGCCATCCTTGATGATGTTTTGGTGAGCAGCTTCAGATATTTCGGTGTCACTGTTATTGGCAGAGCCCATTTCCCTAATACATTTGATATAGTGGAGAAGGGAATGAATTTTGGGTATCTTGCTCATACTGTGGCTCTTGTGGTATGGTAGGAAGAGGTGGATGTTGCTGCTGATGCCACTGAGCGCATCCTGTAGGTATTTGAGAGTGGTTTCGGTGTGGGAGTGGTAGCTCGTAATCAATATGAAGTCGGTGACAGATTTGATGAACTTACAGTGGTCGGGATGCCCTTTCAAAAGAGGGGTAAGCGCTGCAAGCCAGACCTTCACAATGTCCTTGTACTCAGCACCGGTCCATTGTTTCATGCGGGTAAGTTCGTCTCCAAACTAGCGTATGTTAGAGAAGCGAGGAATTATGGAAAATCGTTCATCTATCAGGTCCAAACCCTTTTCCTGGCCATAAATATCTTTCAGAAAACTAACAATCCATTCCCAGGTGTGATCTTTAAATAAGCCCTTTAGTAGCTGGTGCAACCGGTCAACATTCATACAACTATATATATTACAACCTGCATGGGCATCGGCGAAATTTGGACAGTTGGCAAACTTCCACAGCACCACCTCCTCAGCAGCCGTTGTTGACAAA
>Ga0307512_10001185_pt1 | contig 37761 bp, 29 predicted proteins | sample 14_EM_MG_FD_200267 | JGI IMG/M metagenome (GOLD analysis project Ga0307512, IMG submission 200267) | Populus trichocarpa ectomycorrhiza microbial communities from riparian zone in the Pacific Northwest, United States - 14_EM | ecosystem: Host-associated > Plants > Roots > Unclassified | place...
AGCGGGGATGAAGGGTAGCGGGGGGGGAGCTCCGCCATCTAGCCGGCTCGCCCGGAGGCGGAGGGGGTATTAGGTCCTGTCATACTCTAGTAAGAGTGCATACAGTATGAATAAACAACAACAACAACAACAATATGACCTCCTTCTCTTCGCTGAATTGGACACCTGCAGATTTTCGTTGGTCTGACTCCCGGTCGAGCACTAGCGGGATCCATGGCGGGGGGCTGCAGAATGGTACATTCCTTGGTGATCGCTCTTACTTTCGCAGTACAGTCTCAATAGCTTGGAGCTGTGCTAGTGCGGCATTTTCTTCGTATGGAACCGTTCCTTCTTCGCTTGCTCAATGTGGGTGGAGGAACGAGTGGAATCGAGCTCCTCGGCCTGGAACCCTGTATGCATCGTTTAAGCTACGGCTGAAAGAGCGTGATAGACTGACTAATCTCCGCAAGCATTGTCACGCAATCAGAGTGGATAAACAAATGTTGGTGAACGTGGGCTGGGAGGATAGACACGGTGGGATATGGTGGTCGGTAGTCTGAATGCTGTACTACGCTTGCAAAGAAGACCAGTAGGTGGCTCAAGCAGTGGTGGGGGGTAGATGCCAAGAGAAGCTGATTTCTTGCTATGCCTTTGAGAATATCAACTACCTTCCTTTAATACGGGTCTCAATGTGCTGTAAACCAGGTCATCCCTAGCATTCCCAGCATTCCCAGCGCTGTCCGGTTGGTATCATCCCAATTAACCCTACCCTTCTGGCTTTCAATAGATATTTGAGAGAGATATTGCTATTCTGCTCTTCATCGGGATTCATCCATAGTAATTTCTTGGTCAGCTCAGCGATACCCCGCCGGCGGCGCCTGGCTACTCATAGGCATCGATCTAATCAGGAGGGGTCGCTAGAAGACGCCGTATTCAATTAGCATGCACGAATTCAAGGTCAGAGGATATGCGGCTGAGAATATGAAATCTGCTGGCTGATCCGCTTATCTCGCAGAAAAAGTAGAATCACCTGCACTCACTCGGGATACTTGGCGATCAAAAGTTTTGGCCGCGTGACTATTTCGAGGTATGTTCAGCCCTAGATCCTCCAGAAGTTTCTTGATAGATCAAGTACAGATTGTTGCAAGAATATATGCGCGCTTCCACTTCTCTATACGCACACGGTGACGTTGATATACGCGGTGTAAACGCGCATGATCCTCCTATAAATACAGCACGGTTTATACTGTACGCACGTGGGAGGGATCTCTTTGAATTGATGTCTGCAGATAGAAGCCAAATGTTCAGGATTGCACAGAGATGACTGTACATAGTGAGAGAAGCTGGAAGTCACGGTTGATCGCAAGTGCATATTTGCTGTGAGTTGAAAACTCTGTGGTACATGTGTAGCCCTCTTTGGAGGGCTGAGAGCGGGGCTGCATGTTGGCGAAAATCTGACCCCCGTCTAGAGGATGCCCTTTCCGATGACAGGTACCGCTGGCCCCCCAAACCGTACTAGTTTACTGAGGCAGAGCAGGTGAGGGATTTGCGCAAGGTTTAACGCTACGGGGCACTCGGTGTATGGCTAGCTGGATTGCTATTTACGGCGTGTGTGATGTTCCGACCGGACGTCCCCTTTTGAGTTTTACGTCTTTCGTTTGCGGTGCGGGTTGATGGCCTGACAACATAACCGGCGCTTGACTAACATCCATCCAAGAACTGCGAAATAGAGGATTTCACTGTATAGCGGTATTCTGTCAGTGATTGCAAGTCAGATCTATATCAACTCATCGTGCTCTAAATTTCGGCATTGCTTACAACTCAGACTAGGTAAATTGGAGAATCTTTGAGGTGCATCTCAAGCAGAATTTGATACCCCTTCAGTCAAAAATATCTTGAATTGGTCATGAGTGTAGATCCTACCAAGTTTAAGGCTGCTTGTTAGCTGAAGGCTGAAGGTGGTCCACAATTCGGACATCCGTCCCAACCATTGTGTCAGAACGTGATCCCATGTTCTCATAGTTCTTGGTGCTTATTATACTCCTTAATGCATACAATATTTCTACCTATTTTGACTGAGCATTGTAGGACAGATCCTGCAGGGTAATTTAAGAACTCGGCTAGAATCATTAGATGTAATCAAGGATAAAAGTGCCGAACTTTGATTAAGTTAAATCTTTGTCATGCCACTGCTGCGAAGGCTGGACAGAAGTTGTGGCTGGGACACTCCAGGTGTTTCAAAATTCCTGTGCAATTTGTTTATCCGGTGGCAGATCTCCATTCCTTTGGCGCTTACCAATGACGGAGATGAAGCATAATCGGAAAGGAGTGCATGAGAAACTGTGCTTCAAGTTTTGCCTTTTCCATTTTCGAGTTTCTGCATCCACGCGTATAGTTCTGGAATTGGCTTTACTGGTCAATACGACCCCCACACCTTCTGCAGCCTGCGTGCAACTGCGGGCAACTGACATGGAATCCGGAGAGACTAAGCTTTTGATCGTCGTAATATAATTGTTGTCCGTGTTTGCATCCCTGTTAACCTATTTGAAACCAGCATGGATGTGGACCGTGGTACCAAATCTCTGTACCTTAAATACCAACATACACCCAGAGGTAACAGTTTATAATCGGCACAGCCACCGAGCAAGTATCTTTCGGTGGTTACTACAAAAGATATTTCAAAAATTGTACATGCTGTTGTCACTCCAAGGCCTGTGCAGGGTGCTTATAACCTGGAGAGCCTGATACAACAGTTGCGAACGCAGCGTTCAATTGCGCAACAATTAGTTTTGTTGGCGGCATGGATACGGCGTGGGCTACGCAATCACCCTTGAGCATCCCTAATTCGTTATTTCACATTGTCGCTAGTTCTGAGCCTCGATGGAAGTCGCAGCATCAAAAACTGGGAATATTCAGTGGACTCTAAAGTCAATTTAATTCATGTATCCGACCAAAATATTCGAATACTGCTACGAATACTCCTGTATTCTTCCGAAGCTTTGAAGTGCACCGGAAAATTCCGTCATGAGGGGTTCGATCAAGCTTTCGGAAACGCACGTCAGCAGATAAGCATTTTGAAGGCCGAGAAAGGGTAGGGCTGACGCAAACTCGTTAGGTATATATAGCACCCCTACCAATCAATCGAATGTGCTTTACGCACAGCCCCACAAAAAGGAATCACTTTTGAGCCGATTGTTCCGCTTCAACCAATAGTCAATGGGAGGGCTGCGTAGTGCGGAGTGTTTCGCTTTGACCGTGCTGTATGGAACGCAGAACCTGTTACATTCGGATTCACACATGTATACATACAACATCGCCCATTTTCTAGACTGATGGGAGTATTGTCTGGATTTTGAAACGCTGGCCTAGGTCTTTCCTTGTCTGAAATTTAAATATATATTCGCTGTCGTGTACGGCGCATACTGTCGCGAGTGCGGTGATTCAGACAGGGTGCTGTTGTGATAGGTTTTTTTAATACCAAATGCCCAAGATCAAACTCATCGGGGTGTGAAGTCTGAAGCATCTCTGCGCTCGGTACAATACATGATGAATCCTCTTATGCACAAATGTAGGTTCTATCAAATCGAGGGTGGAGCCACGTACCGCATCATATATATAGTTCAACGAATTGAAATGTGCATGAACCGATGATGATCGGGTGGTGGTTGTTTCTTAGACCGTCGTGTTGATGACCATATATGCAAAGTCAACAAGAATTGTGCAACATACTAAAAGTAGGGAGATAATAGCAGGTAAGCAAGTCATCTGTATAGTTGGTATTTGCCGTGTTTTGGGTTCTGCGAGGGGAATACGGGCCTATACGGTGACTGATTAGTATCAAATACTTGAGACATCAACTAATGCGGTCACGCAAATTGGTTGCATGGGTATTTGAACATGGGTTTGCACTGCTATGCCCGATGTATATATATCGGTCCTCCTACGCCAATATTCGGAGTCAAAATCCACATCTCCTGTCAACTAGAACACCCTGAATACACCATCTTTTGGGGGCCAAAGAAATGGCGTCCGCATCAACTTACAAGTATGTTATAGCCAAAACTCACGGAGCTCTTTCAACTCAAGAAAACAAACTGACTGCAATTCCACGTATAGACAACGGCTACGTCAGCGCGAAACCCAACTTCTACCGTGGATTGCAGATCCCCTTACCCACGTCCTCCATGCCGAGCATGAGATTGCACACGCGAATGCACACGCCAATGGATATGAGCAAGAGAAAGGAGAGAGCCGCCACAGAGAAGAAGATATAATAGAAGAGATCGAGGCTGAGGAGGCAGCCTCAATTGAACTTTTCTACGATCTATTCTTTGTCGCGAACTTGACTACCATTACGTGCGTTTCATCTCTAGGTCTAGTTGGGATTACAACTGACAGTTTCCTGTGAAAAGATCGGTACATTACATGACGGATTACGAAAGTTAGTTCATGATTTGCCCGCCCAAAGCGCAAATACTAACCTAGCATGTTGGATATATCTAGGCATAACGTCGTACATCCTCTTCTTCATCATACTATGGTTCACTTGGCTGCAGACCTCGCTCTACGACATTCGGTTCTCGGTTGATTCTTTCTACGAGCGCGTTATCAGGTCCATTCATTTCGCCGTCATGATCGGATTTGCAAGTGTGTCTACGTCCTGGGATCCAATGAACCCGTCCGAGGAGCGCTCTGCTTCGAATCTTCAATCTATGAGCTTGACGCTGATGGCGTCGAGATTTGCGTTGGGAATTCAGTATGCTGTTACAATGATTTATGCCTTGAAACATAAGAAAGCAGCCGCACCATTTGCAATCCATAGCTTCGTTATGTTTGGGGCAGGCCTTATCTACATGGGTGTCAGTGAACCCCCAAATTCCCCTTAGCAATAATTCCTAACGTGGTATGCATAGCTTTATATAACCCTAGGACTTCGAGGTGATGTCGGGAAGTATCCAAGTGCCTATCTCACTTGGTATGTATCGTTGGACAGGTTGGACGTGCGATTTCAATAACTGACATTGGGCTCCAGGTATGCTGTGATTTTTCTCGAGGTCGTCGGTGTGATGTCCGCCTCGTCGAAGTGGAAAGTAGTCAGCTTCAAGAGAACGCATCTGGTCGAGCGGATGAGCCTTCTCACCCTCATCATCATGGGCGAAGGAATTATCGTGATGCTTAAGGCTGTAAACGCTGTTGAGAAAAGCGGGTTTTTCGGGAGAGGCTGGAGCCGCAGTATTTTCTCTATTGTTGCATGTGCTATTCTTATCATCGTAAGTGGTGCATCTTGTTCCCCAGGAATGGCTTGTATGCTGATAGTACGGTTCTAGTACCTCTTCTATATGTTTTATTTCGACTACACTCCAAAGAATGTCCACTACGGTAGCATTCGACAACAATTCTGGGCCGTTCTTCACTTCCCGTTCCATCTCGCCATTGTACTCTCAGTCGAAGGTCTTCGCCAGGTTACAACGTGGTGGAGCTTTCAGCAAGCAATCAAAATGGTCTCACGTACGGCTGACAAAGCGTTTGTCCAAGGTGGTACCAACAAACAAGTCGCAGTCCAGGGTTACCTGGGTGTGTACACGACTGTCATCGATTACCTTTACAAAGATGGCTCATCCAAGGAAATTTTGAAGGACTACGGTGCATTAAAACAAGAGTTGTTGGACCTTTCAAACACACTGATCACCGACTGGAACTTGACCGAAATAAAGACCCTCCATAATGTCACCGCCGAATTGGTGAAGGGCTGTACAGAGTTCTATGGCATCAAATCTCCCCCCAAGGCGAAGGCAGTTAACACGACAAAGTCTATAGAGACCTTCTTGGATGAGGGGTATGATCCGTTTGAGGATGTCCACGGTTTGTTCGATCTGGTGTTTAGATACTTCTTTGCATCCTTGGGAGTGGTGTTTATAATGTACGGCGTCCTTGGATTGTTTGTCCGCAGGAAAAAGGATATGTGGGATTACATTTCAGTGGCCATCCGGTTCGTAGTTGGGATTCTGTTTATCGGCGTGGTATTTCTCCAAAAGAATATTACCCTGTACACGAGATTTTATACCAGCCCGTGGCCCATCCCAACGGTCTGCATTATTTTGTTGACTGGTAAGTTTCCCCTTTCGATCTTGCAGCTTTTTCAGTAGCTGTGTGGCTTGTCGGATGCCGTCCGACAGGATAGTACCTGTAGATGCTAACATTGATTACCGCAGCTTTGTTTCTCGACAAGTTTTTGGGGGTAATTGCATATAGAAGCTTGCTGTCTCGCGGTGGGAGCAGTGACCGGGGCTTGATATGATGGTATAATATCGACTTGGCGAGGTTTTGTCGGTAGTTGCTGAGAGTGGTAAGTTTTTCTGCATATTTAATTTTGTCATGTCTTGTGACGTGGGTTCATTTCTATTCTTGGCGGTCAATCAGACATGGGTGCATGTAAGCGTAACTGTATCCAGCCCAAAGCTATCACTCTTTCTATTTGAATTCAGTGTGGAATGTAACCGTCGGCAGTTCTAATGTGTCATGTGTTTGGGTTGTTATCTGTTGTGGTATCTGCGTGTCTGTCAAATCTTCATGAATTGGATGAGTGCGGGTACTGGTTAGGACTTGTGTTTGCTGTCAGTAAGTATGGTTTTTGCTATGTCTTGTTGGAGGTTATACATCAAGACAAGGAACCGCTGTGCATACGTCAAAGGGGAGAACGTCTAGCGAACCACCATGTCTATATATTCTATTGTGTGGCAGCATTAGGAGCAGCGCCTGAGGTTAACATACTACCGATGGTGAATTTAAAAAGTATCTGGGCAGGCTTCTCGACTAAACATCTTGAATTCTAACACTACAACACAGTAAGGGAGACAAGGGGACAAGTTAATCAACTACCTTGGTTACTCGTGTGACTGGGTCTTGCATGTTTCATTTCACTCTGGCACTTCATCCCCACGAAAAACCTGCCCAGATAGTTAAATTCGCGACGTGATTAGGTTTTGGAGTGAATCATCATCGTTACATAGGATTTTGCTACATGAACCTGAATTCTATACGGGTTCGGGCTTAGTTCGGCTTTCCGGAAGTCCCTGGGCTGTTATGGAACTTTGGTACTCCGTGCTTTTTAATTGAAAGCTGCGGCCGGACCATGATGGCTTGCGGAAGTTTTATACATTCTCATTCGTAATCCAAATATGCTATATGACGCTGCACTGTCCAAAACAAAAACTCGAAACATTCATTTCCTACCCAAACCCCGACCAAATCTTCTGTGTTCATCCAAGCTCTCTCCATCATTCTCGTACAATTATCTTCAGATTACCGTTCAGGATACGGCAACGGTGTCTTCGTATCCTTCCGTCGATCGGCACCAAGCGCCGGACTGTTCGAATCCCGTCGTGGTGCTGCAAACCCCGGATATGGCGCCGGGCTCCCTGTACCTCCTGTGCCTACTGAACTGCCGGAATCTCTTCTTTGCGGCCCCAGAAAACCAGGATAGGGAACACCCACGCCCGGGGAACCAGCAGGTGTTGGGGGCGAAGGTGAACTCATCGGCAGGGCAGCCTGCGATTTCACGACATGGTTCAGCCGAGCAATCTCGTTATCCTTCTTTGCCACCGTTGCCTTCAGCTCTGCATGTTGCGATTTCAGGGATTGCAATTCGTGCCAGGTTTTCTGCGCGTTGTGTTCCGAGATGCCCTTGTTGCCGAGTTGATGCCGCAGGTCGGCGACTTCTTGCCGTGCTCGGTCAAGTTCGGTGCCGTGCGTGCGTGCCAAATTGTCGATCCTTACAACTTCAGCTCGTAGGTCCAGGGCGTCTTGCCGCGAAGCCGCTAGCTCGTCTTTTAGCTTGTTGGCGGTTTCCAGTTCGAGTCGGAGTCCCTTGCTCTCGCGCTGCACCGTCTCCAGCTCTAACTTAGTCTGCTGTGCCTCCCGCAAGACTCGAGATAACGCCTCGTCCTTCTCCAAGCCCCGTTTATGTTTCTCTTCAACCTCTGTGCGGAGCTGGGATGCTTCTCGTTTCGCATGCGCGACTTCCTCGTCTTTCTCGAGCCCCTTCTTACGAAGTGTATCGATTTCTGTCTGTAGGTTTACCCCCTTCTTGCGAAATGTATCAATTTCTGTCTGTAGGTTTACCCCCTTCTTGTGAAGCGCATCGAGCTCGGTCTGGAGGCTTGACACCTCCCGGCGAGCTTTGTCAAAAGCTTCCTCTTTCTCTCGCGTAACGACAGATTTGCGATCGAGTTGCAGCTGTAGGGAGTCGAGTTCGCGCTTTTGTCGGGAGATTTCGGAGTCTTTGTCGGCGACGAGGCGAGAGAGACGTGAAGATTCGAGGGAAGCGTCATGGCATTCGCTGGTCTTCACGGAGACGGTTTCTTGTAGCTCTTTGACGGCGCCACGCAGTCTTTCGAGTTCAGCGTTGTTGTCTTGCTGTTGGTATGCGGGCGGCGCGGTATATTGCGAAGAAGCTGCGGCAGGCTGCGGATACTGTGCCGGCGGCGAGGGGTACTGTTGCGGCGTAGGGACGGGTTGCGGGTATTGCGCTGGCGGCGGAACGGGAGCTGGAGCGTTCCATGGCGTTGGTGCTGGTGAATACCCTTGTGGGCTTTGAACGTAGCCGCTTGGAGGAGGTTGAGGGGATTGTGGACTGTAAGCGCTTCCGCCGCCATTGGCAGGAAAGGACTGTGGTTTATTGTGTCCCTGTAGGGTGGCTTTCGTGGTGGTGGCAAGGACGTTGAGGGTTTTGAGAATATTTCCGGTCGTGGATTGCTTCGGTGCTGCGGGAGGGGGTTGGTAGACGGGGTTGAGATAGGCTGGTTGCTGGGGCTGCTGCTGCGGGGGTGGTGGCTGGTAGGGCTGAGGAGGCTGTTGAGGCCATGACGAAGGTTGCTGGTAGGCCATCGTTCCGTTACTCGATATCGCAGTTGGGAGTCGCAAGTATAAATCGATGGTAGTGATGGTGACGGCGGCGCTGCCTCCCCTTGGTGACGATTTCAGGTGCTAGATAGTGAAACTGAATTTAATAACTGTCGATGATGGTGTGAGGGACTGTGCGGCTGATGATTGAACTGGCGCTTAGGATAGTAAGCTGTTGGTATTTGACCGCGCTGATTGGTCAAACTCGCGAGTGTGATACAGCACTATAAATGCATTATCACAAAGCAGAATCTCATGTAGCCTTAACTTTGGTATGAATCTTTTCGTGACGGCAATGTAGTATGGGGAATTGAAAGGTGCATTCTACGGGCAGCGGTCTGAGGAAATGATGCACTGAGTTATTGGGCAATATAAACTGCTATCTATTTCCGCCATGATCTCTTTACTCTAGATGTCTATATATGCTCGTATCTCTAGATCTTTCAAACCAACTTTTCTCCTCACTCTTTCCTATATCTTCCCCCGCCTATTTACTTTCTCTCTATGACAGCGTTGATTTTCCCCACTATTTTTGTGGTAAAATAGTCTTCCCATATCAGCTTGTTTGCGCCATCGAGAACTAGCTTCACCGAAAAATTGCAGAGCAAATTCGCAATAGCCATCTTGAGCTCCGTTTCAGCAAGGCTGTGACAATTAAGCTAGCCAGTGGGACGGTAAACAGATTAGGATAAATCAACCACGTACTTTACGCCAATGCATTGCCTGTGCTTTAGGGGATGCAATATTGTACTGGTCGAGTTACTTTCTGGATTTTCCGAAACACTTTTCAGGACGAAAGGAGTGAGGGTCAGGGAAGATTGGGGGTTTGAAGTAAATCATTGCTGCACTATATATATGTGGCGCTGGTCTAGAGATATGAGATGTTAGTATGTGGAATTTCAATAGCGTTAGGTTGTAACATACCTCTCCATGAATGAATCTGCCTGCAATTTCGATCCTCAGCTGGGGGGCAATTCTTGGAAGGATTCCTGGAATACCATGAGAGAGCCATAGGGCTTCCTTGTTGCGACAATGAAGGGGAGAACCGTGTGTATTGGCTATGGTGCGATGACTAGGTACGGTCTAAAGGTCCAAGATGCATAGGGAAGGGAAGAGCGAAGTGTGAAGTCTAAAAGAGCAGTCACGAACCTTATCTATCAACATTCCTTAAAGATGCTATGCTAGAAAAGCTGTAAGGAAAGCTACAGTATGTAACAAGTACAGAAGGCCCCACTAACTGGATATGGAAGCTGACTAAGTGCAGTGTAGTAGGTCTTGGGTTACGGAAAATGCGTCCAAACAATTCACGCAACAGTCTCTCTTGCTCTCTCAGCGTGCTGGCAACAAACTAGGTTGTAAACATTATTGCATTTCTTGCTGGTGTTTTTGAATCCAGAAGCTCAAATGCAGGCTATCCAAGAGGATGGTCGGCAACAGTATCCGCACTATTCTTACCAGGAATATAGAACACCTCCTAGATCGATCTCTTATTTGGCATTGTCCAACTTGCCATTTGCTTCTAGAAAGTCATGATATAGCCAAAGTAGTGGTGATCTCTTCACTAGCCCTTCCCCTAACCTCCATCGACAGTCTAGCTGCGATAGAAACTGGCCACATTACTGCATCCCTTGCAATCCATTGAAATAACATGAACAACCATATCAACCGCAAAGCAGAATCGAGTGCCAATAGATATGGAAATCGAAACTGGGCTCGCTAAGAGTGTCAAAGCTATCGCGGAGGCAGTAGTCTAAGATAATGTCCATAGTGGGGCATTTGAAGGTCAACTGAAGATTGATGGTCTTATAGGCATCTGCAGCCTCATCTACATGACCGAGAAAGTTGCCGACGGTGGCTTAGATGGTTACATGGACCTCAAGTACAGCGTGTTTGCTGAAGAATGGGTTGAGCATTTGATGAAGCATTTGGTGCTAGATTGAGCCTGGGGTTCCGTCCATTCCTTTAGGGATACCAAAGGAGCTGTAAAGTGAGGAAACTTTAATGAGCGTTGGCCGCGAGGTATAGATGAAGGGGTAAATTTTAGATTGGAAAAGTGAAACCGGTTAGTAGAAATATGCATTACGGATTTTGAGATACTGCTATCAGTAAGAACGGTATCAAATCAGAACAGTCGGTAGTTACCATGCTTGATGTGCTTTGTCAGCTTCAAGGTACTCTCCATTAAGGTACTCGTTGTATTAGAACCCATATAAGCAGGTATCTTTTGCAGCTGTTTAGTCCGAGAAGTCTTGCAGAGGGTGGAGGTACAGGCGGTGGGTAACTGACAACTGCATACAATGCTGCCAGAATCGCAACAACTGTTGCTACGCTCCAATTGACGAAACTTGATTTGAACATGTTTGTTATTCACAGACTGGAGGATAATAGTTAGCGACGAACTCCCTCAACCAAAACACAAAGACTATAGGTAAATAGCCAACTTCTCATCTTGGTCGCTGAAGCATGACACCAAAATCAAGCATTATAATGCCTAGTGGATGGACGTAGCGATGAATATGTACGTACTCTCCTGCTTTTTTAAACTGTTCAAAGTTCTAAGTTCTACTACTAGCAGGATTTGTCATTTGCCGGCAAGTTTAATCTAAGACTGATGAACTAAAGAATAGATGGAATTTGGTGGAGCAGTGGAGTTGTGTGCCATGAGTGAAAAAGAAGGAAACTAAGAGATGTATATGTGTTCCGACCGATACACAAACTTTGCCCGTTCGCGAATTGGACCGGCCAGTTCGCGAATTTTGGCCTGTTCGCAAACTGGGGATCTAGCATGCGACCTTGCCAATGTACGAGATTTAATCCCCCCAACCAAGTCAGGAAATCATACAATAAACATAGTGTAAGACCTACGATACGTATACTTGGTATCTTAGCTGCTCCGAGAACTTCAATGCTCGGTCTTCTATCATCACGGACTGCCATAACTGTCAGTTTAGCAACATTAAGCACCTAGCACAGTGTTGGAAATCTGCTTGACCCTGCGTCAGGTAGAGAAGAGCAGTCAAGTTATTCTTGACTTCGTGTATATAGTGTTCGATAGATATTCATAATACAGGAACTGTAATGAAGACTACATGAAGTAATAAGTAATACATAGATATAGTAGCACTGACTCGACAAAGGTTCGGAGATTGCATAATGCTGAATTCGATGGAAGTTGTTGAGATAGTTATAGCTAGCTACTATGATGTCGATTTTTGCAAATTGTAATATCTTTAAATGGGTACAGTTCGCATAAATCGACCAGTTCGCGAACCTATTGTCCAGTTTGCTAATGGGACAAAGTATTGCGAACCGGCCAGCCCAGTTCGCGAACTGGAGGGTTGTTGTTGTTTAATGATATTGTATTCACTCTATTTACAGTATGACAATTTATTCATTTTTCACCGATACTCTGGGGTGTGACCCCAATGTGTCCGCCAAGCCCTCCTCTCAGTTAAATGTACCATCCTTATCTCCTTCCCCCCACCGCCTGAAATTCATTGGCCCCCCTTTCCTAGATATAACCTGCACATCCCGTTATCTGACGACCACCACTTACAATATCCTCGCTCACACTCAGTCCAGGGTCTCATTGATGTTATCACAGTAGAATACCCCAACTGCTCTTGCGAGCAGGACGTTCGGAGGTCCGGAAATGGGGGGGCGGAAAGGTGATTTTATCGTAAGGGCACTTTTGTAGTTTGTCCTTGTTGTGCCCGAGAAGTGGGTCTTGTCCCTCGTAGTCAGTTCGAAGAGCTTGTATGGAGCGTGTATCTCAGCATTCATGTCTCGCGGGGTTTTTTAGGCAACCGCTTGACGGAACTTCACCGATACTGCGCTGATAGGTCCCGGACCTCACATACTGGTGAATCCACAGGCATGTGGTAGGCTTCGATAACTGGCATAAAACTTCGAGTGGCGAGTTGCTGGGTAGACTACTGGTCGATGACGATGCTGAGTGGTAAAGAGAGCTTTGAAACGACGAGATACAGCGGACACAGACAAAAGGTATGGAGTGAAGCCAAAGTAAAACCCCACTCCCCCCCAAAAAGGGGAAAGCTTGGCAAAACCAGGCGTTAAGTGTGGTTGTCGAAGGTGTGTCGAACTGGAGGGTTCGCCAATGGGTCGGAACACATACTCTTCTTATATCTGAAACCCTAAACCCGAACATTGGCTTTGGATACAACTGCTTTACTGCAGCACAATATATAGCATTTCGTCCCCTAACGCATATTGAGACGCAGTGAAAACTCTCCAGATATGCTCTGATTACATCGCGCAGATTCTATCCCTTGTCGGCATGCCGGGACGTCCTGACGCTGAACAAGTGATCTTTAATCGGTTTTGTGTTGGCACACCGCAAACCTCTTTGGATGCGAAGGAACTCTGGGAGTATACTCTGCGTGATTTCAATCGTTTTATCTATCTATGTATCAATGGTGACTATGGGTTCACCGGGAGCAGACTGGAGATGCTTGAACTTTATGTATATGGGAAGAAGGATTTGGTGCTGGATATATATACGCATCTACCAATGGTACGCAGAGATAGACTCACAGACTAGTCACTGGCTAGGATCGTTCAACGGAACATTAAATGAGTGTTTGCAGCCCACATTAACCATCTCAACCTAGCCGACAGTCACTGTCTCCAGGCTGCTCCGTCTGTACGTTCTCTAGCCTGCTCCCGGCCAATTCAAATTGTCCATCTCCAGCCTGCTTCCGGTGAGTCCATCTCTACCGTCCCTAGCTCCCGGCTAGCTCAGATAGACCATCTCCATCCAGCTCCTGACAAGTACATCTCTACCATAGTCAGCATGCTTCTAGTGCTAACCAGCTCAGATCGACCATCTCCAGCCAGCTCGTGCCGAGTCCATCTCCACCGCTTCCAGTATGCTCCCTGCCAGCCTGGATCGACCGTCACCACCTAGCTTCCGAGCACCATCTCTAAGTGCATCTGAGCACTTTCTTTAGCTAGCTCCCGTCTTTAAGTGCACTGGAACACCGTAGCCAGCTCCCGCTCTAATACACTTCAGAACTGTCTCTAGCCAGCTCTCAGTGAAGCCGGAGTCACTGTCGATAGATTGATAGAAAGTAACATACTGCCGTATACGCAATCGCGCCCAGCGTAGATTTGAAACCAAGTCCATTGCACATTATACGGTGTGCAGTGTGAAAGGAGGACGGCCGGGGATGATGAAACGCAGCAAAAGGCAGCGAAAGGCAGCGAAAGGAAGCGAAAGAGACAAGCTAGGAATGGAGAGATGCTGAGAAAGGCTGCGGAAGGAGATGCACTGCAAAAGCTAAGGAATGCTGGAAAGTTCTCGGTGCTTCCGAAATTCGCGCGATCCTTGAGGGTAATCTGGCTGGAGCGTTGGGAAAGTGATGAACGCCGCGAAAGTGGTGGAAAGCCACATCTGGCTCCACTATGTTGTACTCTGCCAGTGTTCCCGTAGAACCACACCTTCTTGACTCATCTCTTCAACCCAATTCTGACCATATTCTGTTTCCTACTCTACCTTCGTTATGTCAATCAGTCAGTATTGTGTCAATCAGTTGGTGTTAGTCATCGGCAAAAGTGCAAATCGACTATAGGCTGCGCTACGCGCACACGCGCAGCTCATAGCAAGCTTCCCGTGGACCCCTGCGCGACGCGCAGTCTATAGTCATCCATAGTCGGTCCATAGACATCTGCGCGTGGGACTATGGGACTATATACGGCTGGCAGTTGATAAACCTCAGCCAGTCTTGACTGCCGGCAGGTTTCGCTGGTGCTAACACACTCATTGACAGCATTCTGGAGTGGCCGCTTGAGAGCTCGCCTGAGAGCCTGATTGAGAGCCTGATTGAGAGCCTGATTGAGAGCCTGACTGAGAGCCTGATTGAGAGCCTGTTTCGGAGCCGCGCTTGAGAGAGCCGCGCTTCGGCTGCAGTAGCGTTTCCACAGGAATCTTTGGGCCGATTGAAACTCTGAGTTTCTGGAAGCTTTGGCCAATAGAAAGCTTTAAGTCTATGGAAGCTTTCACGTTGACGTGGACGTAGCCAAACTACTTGACTAAGTGCTTTCGGTACCATCACCATCACCATCACCATCACCATCGCCATCACCATCACCATCACCATCACCATCACCATCGCCATCACCATCGCCATCACCATCACCACCGCCATCACCACCACAAAGAAAGAAAGCATAGGCAGCCCTGGACCGAACGTGTGCGTACACATATGTTCCGTACGGTACGCGACCCATGCCGACTCGCTACCTGGAGCCGGCCCAACCGCAACCCGCAGACGGTTTGCAACCTGGACTCCCACCTGCGACCCCATTTCCTACAAGCCGGAGTCTCATGCAACTGCAAGAAAGCTTGTGACATGCGGCGCTGCAGAGGCTTTAAAAATGATTCCAAATGTTCTGTCTACTGCCACAAATCAGATGAGCACAGTTGCGGCAACTTAAAACCACTCTCAGAGCGAACTGAGATTTCTCTCCTCCCACGAGATTCATTGCAAGATGCAGACTCAGATAGTTCTGACTGCAACATTGGTAATGAAAATCCATCTACCGCTGAACCATCCAGGTTGGCATCTACTGCTAGTGCAATATCGAGCTTATGGAGTAGCACCTTACGTCTGACTAGAAGCTCAACTCATTTAAATACCTCTGCCGAGTAGAAAGATCAGGGCGAATAGATTAGATTAGAAGTACCACTCTGGCCGAACATAAGATAGATGTATGCTAGAACTTAGAAGGTAGTCAATTGTAAACTTTGAAGTCTTTTGTATGTATATAAAGAAAAGAAGTACTAGTAGTAAGGTTGCCGATGGGAGACAGTTTGCAAATGCTCGCTAGTTCGCGAGTGGGACTGTAAATGTCGCGAACTGGTCACTCCAGTTCGCGAACTGAAAAGGTCGCCGATGGTACTGAACACATACGTCCAAAATCGATGGGAAGCGGGCTGCAAATTCAGCTGGAAAACTGAGTCGGAGATCTACTCTCCCCAAGATTCAATTGTCTACCTTTGGTGCAGAATCTAAGGCTGCAATTGTCAACATTATAACCATGAGACATTGTGAGATTCTGTCGCAGTGGCCGAGCTAATGATAAGGTTCAGACCATAAAATCGACCGACGTCATGATTTCAGCCACTCACCGTACCCCGCCCGCCACCGCCGCCACACCCCACCCGGCGCCTGGCACCTGCTGCTCAGCGAGTCTCTGTATCTAAGCGGTCTGAGAGTGTGCAATCGAGTGCACGCGGGAGCATACTTGGGAACGTGTAATTGAGCGTGCTTTGGAGCGTACTTTGGACCATACTTTGGAGCTTACTTGGGAGCGTACAGTCAAGCAGGCAGCTGCAGGCTGGGGGTGTGCAATCAAGTACAATCGGGAGCGTACTTGAGAGCGTACAGTCAAGTGAACTTAGAAGCCAGCAATTGAGCGTACTTGAAAGAGTCTTGAGAGTGTAGTTGGAAGCGTGCTTGGGAGCGTGCAATGAAGTACGTTTGGAAGCGTGGGGTCAAGTGTGCTATACGTAGCGTCATGGATAGTATCGAGTGTAGAAAGTTGGCTGTGTATCAAGTGATCTTGTCAACGCGCAGGTCCATAGGACTTCATAGTGCCACGTGTCAAATATGCTATGGAATACCGCCCGAAAAACAGCTTCTCTATGAGCTTCGCGTCGCGCAAGGTCATTTTGCCGGCGAAGACCTATTGAATCAGGCAACATTACACATATCGCGAAACTTACTCTTACAATCCAGGATTACAAGGAACAATTGCCCATGTTCGTCACCAAGTTGGGACATTATCCAATTGTTCTCGAGATACCTTAGCTACGCTTACACGATGTCTCCATCTGCTTCTCTTCAAATACAGTCATACTCAGATCTCAGTAGTGTAAAAGGGATTGCAACGACAGGTCTGTCACCGTCCAAAGAGTATCGGAGAAACCCCTAGAACCCGTGTACAAAATCCTCAGGAATGGTATCTGTAAGATTGCAGAGCTCGCACAGATCCGGTATACCGTTAGCTCCCAAAATCGCGGCGTCTTTGAAAATATCTTTACCTATTCAAAGTTGACGCACCCACCGATCGCAACGTCACGCTATTCCTCCATATCGGGATTTGGACTCTAGCCTCAATGACGCTGATAACTTAGACTCCGAAGCCGAGACCGAATGTTTAAGCATATCTCCGCCCTAAGATTATGGTTCAGCATTCCGGTAGTTCTTCGATGACAACGACTAACTATTGAAATTCCACCTGCCAAAGGTGGTAATGGTGCTAATGTGGCTCCCGATGAGCAATTTGCTATCCCTGGTTCACCAACAGCTCGAAGTTCTTCAAAGAAAAGAAAGAGTGACGCCAACGAGTCGCCAAGTCTTCGATCGGAGGACCCCGAGAGCAAACCAGTTAACGTTCTGCCTCCGAAAAGAAAGTGAACATTCCGAAAAATCAGAAGAACGCCGCTGAAGCCGAAATCCCCAATGATGAAGACCAGGAGGCTGTTACCAACGGAGAAGATCGGCCGCCCGAGGCGGAAGCCAACCGCTTGCTTCTAGTACTAGCTGTCTTCATGAATATCAAAGATTGTTGTCGCTGCACATGGTGAGGTCTGTTTCGTACTAACCGCATAGCAACAAGTCAGTGCAAGAACTCATCACAACGTTGGTGTCCATGGGAGACAGCCCCAACGGCGTGGCAACTTTGCCCTTGTTTGGCTTTCCTTCACCCGTGAGAACTGTTCAAAGGTCGGTAAGTGATCATGTATCGGGCGAGAATCCTGTGTGAGCGGAGGTCGAACATGTCACCCCCGCGGCAGCACCACCACCATCAAAGAAGCAACCCGAGCAGAAACAACAACAACAACAATCGGGACAGCAACAAAAGAAGAAGGAAGACGGCTTTGTTGAGGTTAAGAGGCAACAAAAGAAGGAGGAAATGAAGCCGGTCCCCCCAGGACAAAATTCGATGGAGAAAAGGAGGGTCACCTTTAAGAGGGATAATGGTCTTCCCTTTCTCAGAAGAGGGATTTGGATATTTCGTCGGAAGTGAATAGAGCACTTTTTGAGGTGAAGGTCCCACATTGCGTTCGCATTCAGGGAGTTATAAAGAACACCCAGGGATGCTTATCTACGATCACGACTCCGCAAGCTATGGCCGAAATGTTGATTCGGTATAGGGAGATAGTGATAAAAGCAGCGATGAAGGTGGGTGCAGGGATTGTGGACATTGAGACGAATGAGCTCTGGGAGAGAGTGAAAATGCACGGTGTCAATTTCGATAGGTATTTGGGGAAGAAGACAGGAGGGGGACTTGAGAAATTTAGGCAAGAATTGCAGGCTGAGAATGAGGGGGTAGTGTTGCCCCTCGCCATCAACTGGATTGGAGGACTGAAAGATGTGCAGAACAAGAGGGCGGAAGGAAAGACAGCATCTTCGGTTGTGTTTGCGGTCAAAGGTAGTAAGATGGCCGAAAAAGTTATGAAAGGAGGGCTGAGGGTGGCAGGAGTGAAGTATGATGTGGAGAGGTTCATGAATGCCGGACCAGATTCCTTTTGTGGAGTATGTAGCAGATGGGGACATGTTGAAGAGAAGTGTGGGTCTTTGAAGATGCCGGCGTGTATGTTGTGCGCGGGGAGGCATTTGACAAAAGATCATCAGTGCAACGTGGTAGGTTGCAAGGCTAACACAGGACAGAAATGCACCCATAACGTTGACAAGTGTGTCAACTGCAAGGGAAATCATATTGCGAAGGCCAACTGTTGCGTTAAGAAACAGGAGGCCATTAAGACGGCAAGAGAAGAAAGACGCACCTGGAAGGACAGAGAAGGGGAGCGTCGAAATATTACAACTGATCAACAAAAGAACCCGGATTATTCAGAGGATGGGGAGCCATCGACTGCAGATGCGGAAAAGAAGGCTCAGAGTGATGAGCAAACAGAAAAGGAGCCGGAGGTCCAGGTTGTGGCGACACAAGAGACCGAAGGAGGAACTTCTGACGCAGGGACCAAAGAACCCCCCGTGACGCAATGTTGAAGTGCCTAATGCACAATCGTGGGAGGGGGTACGATGTGACAATGATGACATTGGAACAAGGAATTGTTTGGGGGGCTGATGTTGTGATGATGCAAGAACAGTATGTGGAAAGGGAAGGATACAACATTAGTCACCCAGGATATAGGTTGGTCAGAGGAGGAAGAACTATGACTGCGATGAGAAGAGATACACAGCTGGAGTTTTCGGAAGTGTATAAGGGGGAAGATGGAGATATACAGGTGTTTGATATAGAGTACCCGTCGGGTAGAAAGATGAGATTGGTGAATGTGTACGATCCGCTGAGACAAGAGGAGGGGGTGAGAAGTCAAGGCAGACCGGCACAGACAGCAAGATGGAGCGAGATAATGGAGCAGGAAAAGATTCTTTTGGGAGGAGATTGGAATGCTCACAGTGATAGATGGGATCCACAGTGCCCACCAAAACGAGATGCGAACTTCTTGGAAAAGCATATGGATGAGTACGATTTGATCGATGTTACGGACAGGGAGGAAACCCATTCAAATACGAGAAATGGCGACACTTCGGGATCGCTTATTGATTTCTTTATTGTGAAAGCCTCGATGGCCGACAGACTAGAGACACCAACAGATTTGGCAACTACTTCGGATCATGCGGTTGTGTGTGCCCAGTCAAGATGGGATGAAGGGGAAGGTGCCAAAGTTTCGAGAAAAATTACAGGATGGGATATTGATGGGCTTAAGTCGAAGGAGAAGGAAGAAAATTATAAAAAAGCACAAAAAGAATGGAAGGACAAGAGCTCAAAGAGACCTGTTTTGGATGAGAATAGTGGCGGGGATGATTTACAGAAGGAAGCTGAGTGGATACAGCGAAATTTTGTTAACCATCTCAATAGGTGCTGCAAGAAGATTAAGGTTTGCACGAGATCTAAGAGGTGGTGGACGGTGGAGATCGCGGAAAACCGGAAGATTTTAGGATCGATAAAACGAGCTAGAAAGAAAGGGGAAGCATCGCAGCAACAGGTTAAGAAACAGCGAAGCAACCTGAGACGAATGATCCGACAATGAAAGACGGAAATGTGAAGGAAGTTTCTGAGTTCGGCCACAAGAGATCAGGTCTGGCAGACGTTGAGATACACAAAACCAGGCGGACAACAGACGACAAACGCTTTGAAATCCAGGACTGGGGAGGTGGCAGAGTCCTGGGAGGACAAGGTGGAGTTGATAAAAGAAGAAGCATTTCCAAAACCTCTGAAGGGTGTGGAGAGAAAGGCCCAAGAAGAGGGAGGAGAAATGTGGAAAAAGATTACTGATGAAGACATCCCAGAGGCTCTGTTAAATCAGTCAATTCAAAAGGCACCCGGCCCGGACAGGTTGGGTTTTAAGGCAATAAGGTTATTGTGGGAGTGGGATTCCCAAAGAATAATTGATATTGTTAAAATGTCATTTAGGTTAGGGATACACCCACGAGTTTGGAAGGAAGCGAAGGGGGTGGTTATACCGAAACCGAATAAACCAGATTACGGAGTCGCCAAGGCATATAGGGTGATAACGTTGTTGAATTGTCTGGGAAAAGTGGTCAAGAAGGTGGCAGCCAATGCAATTGCAGAGGAGTGTGAGAGAAGGAGGCTACTTCACGATGGACAATTTGGAAGCAGAAAGACAAGATCAGCAATAGATGCGGTTGGAAGGATGATGAAGAGAGTTGAAGAAGCATGGGGAAGGGGGAATACCGCGGCAGTGCTGTTGATGGATGTTAAGGGAGCCTTTCCACACGTGGCAAAGGGGAACTTGATAAAGAGAATGGAAGATATGGGGTTTGAAGCCGACCTGGTGAGGTGGGTGGAAAGCTTCATGGAAGATAGAAATGTGATTATGTTGATGGACGGAAAGGAAGGAGATAGCATGGATGTGGAAACTGGGGTTCCGCAGGGGTCGCCAGTATCACCAGTACTGTTTGTTATGTACCTTTCGGGGTTGTTCGGCCAAGTTGAAGGTAAGGAAGAAGAGTGTTGAAGTGAGGGTATATCTTTTGTCGATGATGTGGCATGGGTGGTGGAAGGTGAAGATGTGGGGGAATGCACACAAAGATTGGAGAGATGCGCCACGGAAACAACAATTGGGACAAAAAAGAATGCCAGTCAGTTTGACACTGAAAAAACGGAAGCAATGTTGTTTACTCGACGACGAAAGAATAAGGAACCGAAGATGAATGCCCGAGTAAGGGTAGGAAATCATGAGGTACTATACAACAAAGAAGCGACAAGATGGTTGGGGGTATGGCTGGATGATATGCTTACCCTGAATGATCATACAAAAAAGACCTTAGCAAAAGCAAGGAAAGCAGAGAATAGGGTGAGATCCATGATGATGAAGAAGGGATGGAGCTCGGAAGGGTGCAAAAGAATTCAAGTTGCGGCAGTTCAGGCAGTGGCATTGTATGGGTTTGAATTGTGGTGGCATGGACAAGAAAATCGAGCACAAGAGGTGCAAAGGTTGTTGAATGAACAGGGCAGAAGGGTAACAGGATGCTTTAAGACAACGCCTCAAGGAGCTTTGATGAATGATGCGGGTTTACGACCGGCAAAGGCTCTTCTTAATAACCAGGTACGACTGTATAAGTTGAGACAGATGATGATGCCCGATGCTCAAGGCGGAGGGAGAATGTTAGAAATTTGGAGGAATGTGTTACAGAGGGTGGAGGGGATTGATGAGTTGATTCCGGAGGATAAACCTTTCGAGAGGAGGAGTTATGAAAGGACAACAGTACCGACGGAGAAAAGACGCCTTAAAGGCGGAGTGATAATTCAGGACGAGGAACAAGCGATGCAAGAGGCAAAGGCGGAAAGAGGTGGACTTGTTCTTTGGACTGATGGAGCGAGAAAAGAAGATGAGTGGGTAGGGTGTGCAGTGGTATGGAAAGAAGAGGGAAGGTGGAATAAGAGGAGGACACACCTAGGCCGACAGAAGGAAGCTTTTGATGCGGAAATGTATGCGATGTCTGAAGCAATGAAGATTGCAGATGAGAAAGCAGAAAAAGAGAAGTTTACCAGGGTTACGGTTGTTACGGATTCCCAGGCAACGTTAAGAAGAATACAATCGGACAAGCCAGGACCAGGACAGGTACTAGCGCTACGAACGATGAACTGGACCGATGCATTAGCTAGAAAAAATATCCAGGTAGAGTACCGGTGGGTACCTGCTCATAAAGGGATAGAAGGCAATGAAGAAGCGGATCAACACACGACAAAGACGGCATATAAGCATTGCGGAAGTTATACCGAAACGCAAGATCCGCTAACGTTTTCAGATTATGTTTCTTTCGCCCATGTTAGCCGAAGGTTTACCGAGGTGAAGTGGGAAGAAAGCAAGAAAGAAATATAAGAGATGGGGAAGAAGTCAAAGCACAGTTACTAGTATGATTTGGTGAAGAGGGGAGGTAACAGTGTGGTGATGGGAGCCAAAAAGACGATTGCGGCAAGGTTTTACCAGCTTAAGTCAGGACATGCACTGATAGCGAAATACCTGTTGCAGATCGGAAAAAGAAGAGATATGAAATGCTGGTGGTGTGGGCAGGAATATCAGACAAGAGACCACCTTTTTAAGTGGTGTAAGAGATGGAAACGAGAACAAAAATGGCTTTGGGTTGATGGGCAAGAGGGGGAGGATGGTTATGAGAGTGTCGAAAGGGTTTTAAAGAAGCCAAAGATTTCATTGCCAATGTCTCTCGTTTTTGCAGAAGAAAAATATTCGCAGCCTCTGATGGATTTTTCATCTTGAACAGATGTCAGCAGAATTAGCGGAGTGGTGGAGGAGGCGGAGAACTCAGATCACGAGGAGTCGAGTGATGGGGGGGTGGAAAAGTTGAGGTTGTTTTTTGGCGGTTTTTCTTTGTTTTAGGGAGAAGAGGACTCGCGACTTTGCTTTTGTTTCTATATGTTGCGGAAGAATCGGGGAGGAAATATGTATGGGATATGCCATGGCCGCCAGCGGCCGAATGCAATATGATTACAAACACACAAACATGTCACCCCCGAGGTACATACGGTGAACCCTCGCAAAAGCTACATGTTTATCGTCGATTTCAATGCTGCCGGATGGCTCTTTGAGCGCATGGCTTAGCCTGCGGTGACAGCAAGTGGGGTTCAATAAGTTCTTCCCTGATCCGAGTTCAGGACACGGCTTCATCACGCCCTGTAGGAAGGTGTGGCGGTGCGGCGCATGCAGAGAGATGGTGTGATGAGGTGGAGGAAGAAGTGTCGAGGCCCACTTGGAAGAAAGTCCGGTGGAGGGGGTCGATTTACCCTTCAGCGACTTCATTATCAGTCCTCTACTCTGAATGGCTGCGACGCATGAACTTCACCAATTGTTCTCGATGGTGGTGACTTGAGCCTCTGATCAACCAGCATGATGGTTATCTGCACCAGACTTGGTGTTCATGGTCGCGGAGGCAGGTCCTGCGGCAAACGCGGCATGAGCATCTTCATGTTGGCCCTCTCGGGGCCCGTGATCGATATCATGCGGCCTAACGGTGGTGGGTTATTCTGTATGCCGCAGGACGACCTATATAAGCAGAGGTTGCGCGTGCATTCATATAATGCCTACCGGTTCGGACAGTGGAATTCATGCCAGGGACGGCTGGGCGCCTTTCGAGTGCATCACACAGCTGTACATTCTGGCCGGTGGCAGGTGCCATGGGCCCCTTTCCCAGAGGGCAGCAGATCGTCGTCATGTCCGGTGGGCACGAATGGTGTCCGTGAAGTAGTGCAGGAGGATTCGCGTTTATGCTTGAATCTTTGCAACACCGTGCTGCTAGTCATGTCTCGGTCGTAGTTTTGTGCATAACGACAGGGTAGTTCTCCATGCACATCTTTCCAACAGCTTGTGATAACGCAGTCCAACAGAAACATGCCATCTTGTCTTTTGTTGCAGGAAGCCCTAAGGTTCATGATCGTGACTGTCTCATTAGACTTCACGCCATGACTGCCCTTTTAGACTTCACACGATGCTCGCCCTCATGCTCATCATATTTAAGACGCACCTTTGTCCGTCTCTCTTGTACCTACAATCAACTCACTCATTCACATCAACATCTTTGGTGCTGAAAATGTTCGAGTCACCACAGTCTGTTATATAGCTTATGTTGCTCATGTATTGGATCGCAGAATGGCGGTGTTTGTCGAGACATCTCTGCTTGGGCTTCCTAACGACGGCTCATTCTATTATGTGTTTTGATAGGCTACGAGAAGAAGTAGATGTTGAGCATCTACAAGTCAAACCCAGAAAGATTTCCTATCTTTGCCTCTCCTTCATTTCAACCACAAACAGCCAGTCACAGCGGAATCAGACGCCTCCTCCTTCTCCCCCTCATAAGACTTTCTCTCCACCACCTCCCTCTCCACCGCCCCCCTTGATTCCTCTCCCGCCACCGCCACCATCACCACAACCGCCTCTCCCCTGCCCATGGTCATCGTCCTTCCTTTTCCATCTCCATCACCATCCTCAACAACTACAACAGCTGTAGAACCTGACGATCCCGCGCAATCAGCCCTGGTTTTGCCTAAGCAGGCAGTGGCATAGGGCTGTTGGAGCAGGGTGAGTGCTTGGTTGTTGTTTGATGAGGGTTTGGGAGTGGAGAGGGGCTAATGGGAGGGTGGGAGTGGGGGTGAGGACGATGAGGTGGATGAATACCACGATGATGAGGGTGAGGGAGCAACAATGTGGGTGAAGAGGGAGAGAGGAAGAGGATAGGAGTCGAAGGAGGGGGAATTTGATTACTATGTGCCGGAACATCGGGAGGAGGATGGATATGATGAGGAGTGATACGGAAGAAAGCGGTGATGAGAAGGGACGATGGAGGGAGAAGCGTTTGTGGTTAATGGTGGGACGGAATGGATGGATGGAGACCGAGATCGGGATTAGGCTAGGCGATGAAAGGGCTAATGAGATTGGGTAGTTAGTGAATGGTTTGAATGGTCTGCATTGCGTTACGTGAGCATATATCTTGGATTTGCCTTTTATGTTTGGATAGAGAATGTTCTTGCACAGCGAGGTTAACTTTGTATGGCTAGATATTGGCAATGGGTCTGTTTAATCTTGGCTCCTTATGGGCTGATCACACAGTCGCCTACATATCAAACCGTCGACGTCCTGCATCACGAGTGCATTGACCAGTCATCGTAAATCGTAAACAAATATATACGTAAAGTTATACGGAACGAGAATCCATATATGCGTGGGTACGAAAAGCCCTCAACCAGAGTGCAGTTCATATACAAATTCCAAGGTCCTGCCGCGGCTATATCTCTCCAACTGGCGATGGCACCACGATACTGCTGAGACCGTTGCCAGCATAACAAAATCGACAGATTCGAGTTCAGCATGATGGGAATAACCACTAACAAAATCTCCAGAGGTGTAGCACCCAGCACTGACTAGTATACGACTCTACTGATCGTGTATATAAAGTATAAAGCCGCGGGGCCGTCGTCATTTCCAACCTCTGCGTACTGAGGCAGGAGGGCAAACACGTAGACAGTTAAGCTCAGCATAAATAGAAGCATCCATAGCCAACTGAGTGTCTCGAGTTCGCAAACTGCCTGAATACGGTTATTTATGCAGAATGGTGGATATCGTGACTAAGGAGTGAGTCTACCTTTGGGTAATAACGAAACAGCTGACGTCGTCCGAGATCTAGTTGCAGATATGAAAGGAGCATACAGAGCTGCGAAATCCACAATAACAGCATCTTTGCGATACCCGAATGTCTTTAAGCTGGATGATGGCAGCCATGCTCAGTTTTCGTAGCAGCGGTCGGTAAACGGAATTGGGTAATATATTTTTGCATGCGCGGGCAATCCTGATAAAGTTTCGTATCTGAAAGGGGCAGGATATGAGCTTGCTGCACCTCTTTCCAACGTAGCTCCACCGGGCTCCCGTAAACAATGTAAGTGGCTTTCTTTGCTTCTACTGTATCTGCGAAATCGATAGTTGACAGCAATGCTAGATCTGGGTTTAACGAGGGCTCGATGCAACGGGTGGCGATGAACTTCTACCCCGTAGCTTCTAACAAGTAACAAGACTTCAACATCGGAGTTAGCGGCGTATTTCTCTTCACCACTGGAGCGCTCAACTTTGATGGTCCCACCTCGACGATCAGCAGCTCAGTCGGCCTTGAGACCGCCAAAGAGCGGGCGCTCAACCGGATTGTAGTCACAAGCTTCACCTCTCTCTGCGGCCCTAGGTCTGCTCGATACATTTCGTACGGCAATGAAGAAGTTGATGATCGGTATTGTTCGTGTCCTTGCGATTATGGAGGCTCAAAAGTGTGTGGCGACTGTCGTTGAAGCGCGGTGCGGGGGTTAATTTCAGCCGCAGCTGAGTTGGCAAGCAGAGCTCCATCTCGCTCCGCAATCAACTGCAACCGTACGGAACGATCAACCGCTATACTCCTCTGTAAAAAGGCTTCAGCCGGAATCCTACATCATTTCCATTATATAAATTCATTTCCTTAGTTTAATATCCCAGTACGCCAAGAGCTCTACCGCCCGATAGACCCTGCGGAAAAGCCTCTGCGCTGAGTACTACGCGCGGAGACCGTGGACGGAGGGCTCCCCCGCGCAGGTCCGCAACATGGACGGACAAGCGACAGTACGAGGGGGACTCTACGGGACTGCCGTAGTGACATCTCTGACCACAGTGGTCCTCGGAGAGTCCGCAGTGAAGTCGAATGCATGGGAAGTGCCATTCATGGTGTATATACAGCTAAACCTCTGGTATCCTGATAGGCCGTGGTGTAGATCACTGACTGTCACCCGCTCATACACTGCCTGGGGGGTATCATTTGGTGCATTCGTGCTGTCATTTGTTCGCGAAGATGGTCGCTCGAAATTCAGCCTGTCAGTACCCCGAGATGCCCTCTGAGACTCCGAGTTGCCCAGAACTGTCTGTGATTGCTTTCTAGCCGCGCAACATACCATCTTGTCTGCTCCTGTGTCGTGCTCGCGTTCTTTAGCGCGGTTGGCACTTCCGAACACATCCATCAATGGATACCTGCATGTGCTAGTGGGAGTGTTCCTGGGAACAGGATTAAAGCAGTGTTGGGCAGTCATTATAGATCTCTGGCAGCGGATCCCACTTATGCGGTTACGAATTACGATGTGCAATACTTCCCGGGATATAGAAACTGATGCCTCTGGAAGTACGCAGGAGCAGATCCAGCTCCAATACGAGAGTACAACTCCGAGGTCGGTTTCTCAGGCTTGAACTCCCTCAATTCAACGATCTCCATATACGATTGGGGCGTTGACCGGGAGGCCCCGCTAGATCGAATATCAAGCATCTCTCCGGCGTTCTACACAGCGGCGGCGGAGGAAAATCCCTGGACACAATAATTGGTCGGCGTCGGTAGGGTGGGTGTGGTTTATAGGGTGGAGCATTGTACACAGATGGATATAGCTTCAGTCGAACGGATCCCGGCTATTGGAGCACCTTCGGACAGCTAACTGAGCTTTTTGCCCTGGGATGAACTCACCTTCCGGTATAGGACTTTTTCCTGCGTGTTGGGTTCCATAGAGAGCTGAGCTCCGGGTAGCTGGTGTAAAAATCGGCGTCTAGGACAAGCTCTCAGTTGGCACTGCCCGTGATCATGGTTGCGAAATTCTTGGGTTTTTAGGGATGTTTGCCCAGGTCATTCTGCGAAGCTAGCTGGTAAAGAGGTCAGTGTATAGCTGCGGATTACTTTCGACGGTTGTGAAGAGGGTCGGGCTGGTGCAATTGGAGTGCATGCATAGGCCGCTGTGTTTGCGTTGTCTTGTATCCTGTTAGGGCCGGTGCAAGCGTATACGCCGGGGAACCAATGGTCGTAGAGATCGTTGGAACCAATGGTCAGTGTTACAGGTGTACCTGTGTTGGAGACATGTTACAGGTCTGATACACGGTCACTGCTGCAGGGGCTGATGCCTCCTGGATATATCTCGAGTCTTTCTCCTCTCTTGTCTGTACCATAGTCTATGCACACGGTTCTCCCCATATCGTAACAGTCAGCTTATACATATTTTCTCTACGTCTACTAACACATGTTCGACATTTCTGAATTTTGCACATTATATCGGATATACTACTTAAGCTTCATGGAATATATTGGTTCATGTTGCCTTCAATTTACAGAAAATCCTTCATCTCGTACGTACGTGGCCTTTCATTTTAGATGGAGCAGCAAGGAAAGCAGTCTTTAGGCACAGCTTGTTGACTTTCATCACATGCATAGGTTCCGTCCTATGAATGAACCCTCCAGTTTGCAAACTGGAGAGGAAATCTTGCGATATTTTTGACCAATTCGCGAATTGGAACCAAGTAACAAACTAACGAACTTTTATAATTCTATACAATTTTTAACACGACGAATCTCACTGCACATGCTGAAATGATATGCTTTGAACAAATATCTGACCCTGCCATTGCATGACAACACCCATTTGTTTCTGTTTCCCAACTAGTTTCACACTTAGCTCCCAGTGATGTTCAGAGATGGATGGTGGACCTGGTAGCGGTAGAATGCACATACAGTCAGTCATGATATAACTATAGCACCATAATCTCACTGCGGCGAGAAGTAGGGTGTTGTCATGCTGATTAATTAGGTGTTTCCCTACTTAGTAGTGCGGTTTTCCCGAATACCGGCTTAAACTCGGAAACTTGCAGAAAAAATTCGCGATATTTTTGTTTAGTTCGCGAAAATGTCTTTAATATCACGAAATAGAGCTAATTCGCCAATGGGACTCTCAAGTTCACGAACGGGCATAGTTAATCTATCGGACGGAACACATGTGCTGCTATATCCATATTGAGGTTGAGACTCCTGACAGCAACGTCGGCTAGGCATAACGCCCTCCCCTGAAGCAACGTCTATTGCAAGATATCAGTCGGGGCAATCTTTCAGCACGTGCATCGGGGTCGCTTATAGATGCAGTTGAGGGTTCACCATGTTCACCGGATAAGTATCTCATCTATTCATTCAGCGCTGACTCGGAAATATCGGTAACCAGTTTTGGCTTTTTAGATTCTGCTCTCTACCTAAATGTACGCTCTTTGGTGCGCTGCTGCTTGTTAGCTGTACGCGCAGATATCTCTTTCCCGCCAACGCTCTGAATATCTCCTAGGTCCTCGGTACCGAAGGGATCAGTTGCTGATTTAGGTTCCGAGTCGTGTGTCATCCAGTACGAGCCTTCATTCGAAGAGGACGCAGGTGGACTAGGATTTGGACTGCTCCCCGAATCCGCCGAACTCCGTAGCTTTTGCCCCGAGCCCTGAATCCCGGACTGTTCGTTGTTGTCGTTCCCGTCATCTTCACTCTCTTCCTCTTCACCGGAAGATCGGCATTGATTCTGCTTCTGGTGCATTCGACTAGCCGAACCGCTTCGGCCACGATCTTCCTTACTCGCCGCAATGGCCTGACTAGACAGTTTTCCGGATGACAGCCGATATGTAATAGCCATCAACTCTTGTAGTTCCCGTGGACTAAAATAGCGGCGTTGATGAGCCCGTACGGAGGGATTCGCAGGTGCTAAGTCCTGATCTGAATCTGAGGTGGTGCCACTGAATTTCTCCGTTGCTGTGGTATGGATTTGCTGTGAACTACGGCGAGAAAGTTCATCAGCGGGGTTAGACTGCGCGATAGGCTCGCTGCCGGATAACTCCGGGGCCTCCGCATCCACTGTGGTCGTTGTCAATGAAGGGATGTTCGCTGGCGGGCCTTGTCCAGCTTCCTTCGAAGTTATCGACCTTTGGGCGCGGGATGGATGCTCGGTCTGACAATCTGCAGCTCCATCGAGTTCGGGCGCTACAATATTCAGGACCAGATAAGGGTACAAGGCAACAACAGCAGGAGAAGGTTTGTCCCAAGGAGGAGGAACCATATCGGCTGATGAGGTATCCTCGGAAAACGCTCCCTGAGGCCTGTCGCACCACGCATTTCGATAACAGTGATGTTCATTCGGGGTGTCCAGGAAGTCTCTCTTCCCCAGATCTAGGATTCTTGAGCATGCGTTGCGTGGCAGCGCGTGGTGGGTGAACCGTACCATAATGACCATCCCTAGCAGCCATGTACATTGTCAACCACCGCATAGCACTCTCGAATTCTCTAAGTCTCTGGCCCATCGACTTCGGGTCATAAAATTCCGCTCTTTCTAGGAGCGTATTTGACTCAAAAACATAGCAAAGTGGACGGCTCGTAGAATTCCTGCCCCCACATGTACCTAGAGCCTCGTGGAACGCTCCGGCCTCCCATAGCGACCCCGCATTTGCAGCGGTGAACGGCAGCCTTCCGTTGCTTAGGAAGAGACACATCTTTACACCGCCTCCACGGTCCGCAGGTAGGGCGAACAAAGCTGTCTCGTGGAAGCCTTGCTCTTTGATGCTGGCCATGGTTCGTCTGTAATAGCAGGACGTGAGAAATTCGATCAGTTCGTAGTCTTCGAAGGGGAGAAAGAGCAAAAAGTGCTGCGCTTTGGTGATGGCAAGGAACTAATCGAGCGCCCGATCGACCTCGGTTCGTTGGGCTTCCATATGGACTAGGTCTGATACCGCCGACGCGAAAATCTTCAGCGAAAGCATTCAGTTATGTGGGCCCGTAGTAGCCACCATCCTTGTGAAAGTTCTGTGTCGTCGTATGCGCGTAGAATGACGTGCTGGGATCTCGCTTGTGTGAAACACCACTTCCCCTCAGACTATCCACTCAGTTCACAAAATCCTTGAGTTTGAGAAAGCGGCAGCCGACGGCATCTGAGTAAGGGCGAATCCTTATCAGCGGAAGCTGGTTAGTTCTAATCTTCTATTCAATCGCCTGTGCCCGTCATGTGTCTGTAGGGTGCGCCGGCGCCCACCCACAGCATATGCATTTGGTTGTGGTTTGCAGAAGTTGGCACACGCAGCTCAGCCGTTTGGTGCTGCATGCGTACATATGGGGCCATATTTCCACCAAAATACCCGTGACACGACCCCAATTCCCCTTATCCGTGTGTTGAAATAGTGATGCTAGAGAAGCTTGATTGTGTACTATCTAAGAGGGCCACAAGGCCATATATATATGGTCATACAAACGCGAATGCGTACGTACTCATCTATGTATAGATTCGGCTGAATACCATCACCGAGACAGCAATCTCCCAGCCTCCCATACGAGCCATCATCTCCGGCCATACAAAGGTTGAGATCTATTTATGCAACACCGTGGACAAAGTCTGAATTTTAAAATTTGCCCAGTTACCACTATTAAAATAAGACATTATCCATGGCAGTTGTGGAATAATGGCATCATAGTACATGAGGTTGTTGGACAGGGTTGTTGGATGAGGTACAAAGTCGTAGATATAGTTGAGATTTAGAACTTGTCCAACACTAACCCTGTCATATAGACTACATGCAAAAACCACGGAGTTGTACCCCGCCCAATAACCCTGTCCAACAACCTCGTGGACTATGATGCCATTATTCCACAACCCCATGGATAAAGTCTTATTTTAATAGTGGTAACTGGAGTATGCTGCCGTACGTACGAGCAAGGCGTACAAGCTTAACGCGTGCCAAGGTTCACTCACCGCCGAACAAGAGAGCGAACCTTGGCACGGGTTGCATAAGAGGAAAGGTGGTGTTCGATTCTTGCTGCCCCTCCATCGTGTTCGGCACTGAATCCCTCCCCAAAGCTCCCAATTCATCCTTGAGATCTTGATTCACCGCTTCAAGCTCTGCTAAACATGTCCTCACGCCCTTCTAAAGAAGCCGCCCAGAAACACATTTCGGACATTAGAAAAGGGAAAGGGCTAGGTAGTGGAGACGAAGGAACATGTAATGCCACTGATCTAGAGAACGCTTTGAAAATGTGCGTGTAGCCTTCGAAGTCCTACCTAATACGTCCTACAGGAGCGTACTCGCAGGTAGTTAGCTGATACACCGCTGTTGCGCCGGTGTTTCTAGAATATCGGACAAGCTTTATCAGAAGTCGGCTCACTTTATACTCGAGCTGATCCAAAATGCCGACGACAACAAATACCCCCCTGGGTGTGAGCCTACCTGAGCCTTCACGCTTGAGGAGCGATATCTTCGGGTGGACTGCAACGAGACTGGATTCACGCTCGAAAACGTCGATGCCATATGCAGGATTGACGAGAGCACCAAAGCCAAGCAGAAAGCTACCGGCGGCTCGATTGGCGAGAAGGGCATCGGTTTCAAGTCGGTCTTCAAAGTTGCAGATGTTGTGTGGATTTCTTCTGGCAACTATTCGTTCAAGTTTGACAAACACAAGCCGCTCGGCATGATAGCACCAATATGGGAGGACCTTCCAAGTCATATGAAGACCATCCTCGGGCATACTACGTTCTGTTTGGAGCTGTCTGGAGAGGTCACTAGGTGACACATCGTTGACGAGTTGCACGCGCTGGACTCCCGGCTCCTGATCTTCCTGCGCAAATTGCGAAAGATCAAAATCAAGATAGTCGGGCAAAACTGCAAGCCTTGGGAGTCGATGTTGGTTCGTGAGGATGGCTACGACCTGGGATTTAACGTATCCACACTGCATCAGAATAACACAACCGCGCGCTATCTGAAGTTTAGGAAGAGGATCGACAGCCTCCCTTTGGGCGAGAGACGTCCCAACATTTCAAGCTCCGATATTGAGCTTGCCTTTCCAATCAGCGCGGAAAATAAACCTAAGCTCTTCCCCCAACAGGTTTTTGCCTTTCTTCCGGTACGCGACTACGGGTTTCAGGTGAGTTTTCAACTCTGACCGAGGAACATGAGCCGATTTAGCTCTAACCAGCCTTTTAGTTTCTCTTACAGGCAGACTTCCTGCTCGTTTCCAGCCGAGAAGAACTTATACCATCATCCGAGTGCCGATGGAATAGGGTTCTCATCGATGCCTTCGCTCCAACCATAATCGAAGCGTTTGAAACTTTTGCCCACATACCCGACGAACAGTGTGCCCTCCTCTACGCTTGGGTGCGGTATAACCCAACCGTGAATCGGTGGCGTTCTCTCGATTCTACCTTTTGCAAGCTGAAGGCAAAGCTCACGGATAGCCTGTCCAAAAGCCCTCTCCTTGAGGCTGAGGATGGAACATTTAAAGCCCCGAACGTGCTGATGTATATTCCGTCCAAATTTAGGGACGACGACGGTATTTCACTTACATTGTCTCCCACTACAAGCCGCAGATATCTCTCAAGTAAATATTTCGAGTCCGACCAAAAGGATCTCCTAGATCTGGGTGTGCAGGAAATGAACGACATGCAATTTTTGGTGGACCTGGCTGCTCTTATCTCTCAACATGGCCCGGAATTTCGGCAAAAGAGGAAAAGGTATCACTCCATGCTCGCTGCGGCGATCACCCCATTCCTGGGTTCCCGGGATGGGAAGGCCGTGCAGCTGGTGAAAACACTCCCACTGCTGCGGCTTCGTGGCGGAACCTGGGCCACGGCTTCAGAATTACCTATATACTTTCCGGGGGAAACGGAGGGTCATGAGATTCCCGAAGGCGTTGATCCTCGAGTCACCATTTCAAAATGGTCAAGAGACCGTCAGATTCAGTGCCTTTATTTGATGTTGGGGGTTAGGCATCTTTCCGCAACCGAAATCTGTTCTTTGATCATCAAGAGTCACCAGTCACCAAACTTCAAATCGGAGGATTTGTCCCCAGACGTACTGATTTCGCATGTGGTCTTCTTGTTTCGCTCGGACTGGAGGACATCCGTAAGCCCTGAGCTCTGGTTTGCGGCCGAGAACGGCGGCCGCTTCACAGGGTCTCAACTCTAGAAGGACTCACCAGCAGATACCCACTCGGTCAAAAAGTATCTTCGAAACCGGCGCGTCGCAGATTTCACCTGTTTGCATTCTGACTATATCTTCTTCGCCGTGAGCGCCGAGGAGGAGGAAAAATGGACCGAATGGCTCCGGGACGTTATGAACATCTGGACCATACCGCGCCTTGTCAAACCGGAGCCAGTTGACGGACAACTGGTGATGACGGAACAATTTCGCCACATAATCCGCCATTTCCCTTCCCGGACAGTTTTGCTTCTGCTGAGGGACAACTGGAAAGTGTACTCGGAGGCGATCGTTGTGCCAATGGTTGACAAAGATGCAGCTGTCGCCCCGCACAAATGCAAAATCAAGCCGGTGGCCTTGAGTTTGGTGGAGGGGCTATCGAGGACAACGGTTCAATGCTCGGGAAACAGGCACTTCCTACTTTGCCAAACATTTCTGCCGCTGGGACCTTGGATCTCGGCTGCGGCTGATATTGTTCCTTTCCTGGAGATAACTGAACCTGAAGACTCTCGGTGGAGCTATCTCGAGTACTTCGGTGTGGGGGTTCGAGAAGACGTTCGCTTTCACTTGAAATGTTTGAGCGAGTTTGCTTGTGCAGGGGAAGGTTCTGATAGCACCTGGAAACGAGTGTCTGGTCTCTATGAGAGTATCCAGAGGCTATTGGATATAAAAGGCGATGTCGAGCTCGTAAGGTAATCATTGATGAACCATCCCAGGTGATCGATTATCAGAAAGAGACTGTATTAACTCAGAGCTAGGGCCCAATTCGAAACCAAAAATCTTGTTTTCATTCCCCCGTCGGAAGTCTGGCCACAAGGGCTCTGGATTCCCAGTAGCAGCTGCGTGTGGGGTGCCCCTACACGTATATGCCTCCGACGGTACATCAACAGCAAGGATTTTTACCCGGATAATATGAACTTCTTCTGCCGGGCACTGAACGTGTCGAATTTCAATCTTGCCCACATCATAGACGAGATGTGCAGCTTCCAATATGCCGATAACATTCAACATATCGCACAGGTGTTTGAGGTCTTGGATGAGTACCTCAAGAGGGTGCCCGAAGGTCTACAACATTTGAAAGCCAAGATTGGCGAGATCGTTTTGAGGCTCCTCTGTCCTGTGCGCTTCGGGAACTCGGCGGATCCTTGCGGTTACGATCGCCTTGCAACGGGCGTCGAAAGGCCGTAGTGGTTCATAGCGGATCGCTTGTGCTTCGACACGAGCTTTGCGGGGCGGACGTCGCTGCTCGCTTTCGACTACAACGTTAATATCAGGCTCGGAGACCTCTTTGTGCACATGGGACTTGGCGACTGCAGGCTTTCCAAAGTGGCAAAGAAAACGGCGGTCCCTACGGAGCCCATGGAGTTAAACCCTAAGTTTACAAGCATACTTCGTTCAAAGATGGATTTCGTGATCAGGTAAGAGCTCAGGCTATTTAAGACTCTAGGAGGGTAGTGACACTAGCTCAAACGAGTGCGACGCTGCCCTTAGGTCATCGACGTATCATAATCATGATTCTAACCAAACCTCAGGCTCATCGCGGAGTTAGACGAAGAGCGAGCGGCAAAATCAACGGCACTCCGAAATGTGGAAGTACACGGAGCGGGAGGTGTACACGAGCAATGGTCAGTCTTCAGCGGCGACACGAAGATCGAGGGCGCAAGGATTCCGGGCAAGGTGGCCCTAAACTCTGAGCAAGAGAACCTGCGGGTTTTCATCTTGGAGGAGCACCTGAGAAGTTCCTACCATCGTGTTCACTTTGACCTGGCAACACAACTGGCTGAGTACTGCGAGATCTCCGCCGCCTATAGAGACTTGATGCTGTATGCAATTTCGGAAAAGAACCACGCTGCCATCAACGAGGAATTCGACAATAGGGGAATCCGGAAGTTGAGGCCAGATGAGGAGCGTCAGGGCTATCAGTACTTTGGAGAAGCGTTTCAAGGGAATCGAACGAGCGAACGTTTGTCAAATTCAAGAGTGACACAGGTTGCCCAGGGCTACTTTATCAGCAAGGAAGTCAAAGTTTTTTCTGTCCACGGCAAGCAGATACGTAAATCGCGCCACTCTGAGCGGCGGAATGGCGAACTTGGCAGGAGTCCTCCGGAGGATTGGAAACTTTACTTGGCCTCGAGCGATACTGACTGGTCCGATACGGACACGGAGAATGGAGGCGAGAAGGCCGCGACTGCTCGCTTATTTCTCGTGGTAAAAGGGGCCAGAAAGCTACGGTCCAAGAGGCGTAGCCATCGAAGCCCTGAGTTCGAGGAAGAAGTCGCAACGTCTGCCGAGCTATTTGTAGGTGTCTCCATATGTTTCAATCACAAATATAAGTACATGTACATGTGCCCGGAAACTAATGTGAGTCATTGACTTGCCTGTCCAGTTCTCGAACTTTCTTGCAAGCATCTTAACATGCGCCTATGAGCCAACCCAACATTGGACAAGTCAACGAAGGGATGCCAACTACGAAGCATATGACATTCTCAATTGCGATGAACATGAAGCTCATTTACGATCCCGGATCAAGACCTGGGTGGACGTTTTACAAAATTCATCTTGGAAAATGGCATTGATTGCTCGGCCGAGTGGCTGGAAACCCCACCAACGTATCACGTAATCGTTGCGGGTACCATAGGTGACCTTGATACATCTTTCCCGCTCACAAACAAGGAATGGAGTCTGGTACGTAACAATTCTTTGGCTCGTCGCGCTCTAGACTTTAGTAGTTACAGTGACCAATGTTTGCTTCGCAGGCTCGAAGATTCCGATCCACCAGGACCAGTCGGAACTCAAGATTCCGTCCGCCCGACGTGTGCATCCTGATTCGTGTTTCTCACATCCACGACGACCCGGAATTGGCATTCTTCATTGACCCTTGGGGCCTGTACGATTCACGACTACTCCAGATCAAGGCTGAATCCCGTTTCAAAGCCCCTGTGAGAACAACAGATGAGTGAGCGGGAGAAGGGGGGGGGGCGTTGAGTGCGCTTAGATGGGGCATCTAGGTGTGTATGCGGTGACTTATCAACCTGGACGGTAGCACAAGGCTAGTAGAATGGGAATTGTTTGTGACAACACCTAGCCCTTACGCCCAGGATTGTTTACTGTAGTTAACCACAATGAGATATGGACATCAAATCTCATTTGCGCCAGCTCCAATGCAATGCCCAAATGAGTACTACAATTGAAAACCCGCTACAGTCTGTGTAAGGTAACTCCATAGTTCGCTGTAGCACACTATGGTGCTTGACCTTTGTTGTTGTTTACTCATACTGTATTCACTCTGGCTAGAGTATGACAGAACCGTTATCCCCTCCGCCTCCGGGCGAGCCGGTTAGGTGGCGGAGCTCCCGATACCCTCTGTCCCCGAACTTGACCTTTGTAAAATACTGTATGTCGATGTAGTCGTGAGCACAACTGTTCTTTCGCTACTGTGGGACGTGCACCTGTATACCCTTGCCGCTGTGGGACAAGACTGGCAGTCCAGTGATGAAGTCGCATCCGAGACCTTCGCTCTTATAGCTGCTTAGGTATCATACACTAGCCTACCAACAGAGGTCGGTTAAGTGGTAACCACGCTGCGATTGGACCGCACACCCTTAGACCACTCACGACAACAATTCTACTCCAGCTATTGTGACCCATTCGTGGTAGCCGCCCATCTATGAATGAGACAAATAAAAATATGCACATTAAAAAAAAAATCTTTGCTTATAAAATAGGTATTACTGAATATTTCTTTTACAAGTCGATTGGCATGCATCGACAAAAATGCAAATCGACAATAGACTGCGCGACGCGCACATGCGCAGTCAATCGTCATCCATCGTCGATCGATAGCCATTTGCGTGTGGGGCTATTATTCATATAAGCACACGGAATGTGTCTTTTTCGATTCTTATTGGTCAGAATTCTGTGGCTGAGTTGCTGAGTGGCTGATAGTGGCAAGTATAAACCACAAGAACTCAAATTAAAAACGACCCACTAATTTAAGTCTGCAAGTTGCACTCTGACAACCAAGTGTGATATACATGAAATGTGTATAACTC
>Ga0307512_10001186_pt1 | contig 37738 bp, 26 predicted proteins | sample 14_EM_MG_FD_200267 | JGI IMG/M metagenome (GOLD analysis project Ga0307512, IMG submission 200267) | Populus trichocarpa ectomycorrhiza microbial communities from riparian zone in the Pacific Northwest, United States - 14_EM | ecosystem: Host-associated > Plants > Roots > Unclassified | place...
TAATGGACACAGAGCTTTAAGACGGGCGAGGAGCTGATCGTGAATTACTCGATGCAGAGCGCGTTTGGGTAAGAGGAACAGCGGTGATTGGTGGGTGAGGTTACGGGGTTCGTGTGAGATGTTTGGTATAGACGGGGCATGTGTGGGTTCTACTTAGATGTGGGAGGAGAGTAAGCTCGAAAGCCTGAGATCTCTTGCACCGAGCTGAAGATAGATACTCTTCCGTTCTCCAACGCTCCTATGACTGAGCATCTCGCTCCCTACTATTTGTGTGGCTACCCCAGTCGGATATGCAAGTTTTCATAGACTTAGAGCTCTGCCGCGTGTCAAGTCTTCGTTCGTAGTTGAATGCGGCGAGTATACGATCCGGACCGTGATATATCACCGCCAGGCCAGACTCAGACGGGTGCAGTTTACTACTGGGAGATTGAGGTGTAGGAGTAGCTATAAATACTCTCCTACACTTTATGATAAGATTACCACACGATGACAGATTACATCCAGTTAAACTTTATCTGCCGGTGCAGTGGCTAAGTCACCATAGTGTTTCTGTTCGTCAATCCAACCTTTCTCTCAATTTTTCTACGCCCCCGAGGCCTTTCGTGCCTTCATATGACTTATACGCGAACGGATAAACACGTACACCATCTTAACTCCCTACTCACATCCTACCTAGAACGCAGAAGTCCCTCATACCAACATTCGATATTGGCCATGGCTTCTTTCTGGGTTTCTTTGACCGTTATATCCAGCATGCTAGACGCTTCGTCCGTTAGTTTGACATGCTGGGATGATGTTTAGCAGTACTTTAGTGCACTGCATACCAAATAATCTACTGTGTACGATAGAGCTTTTACACGGAATGAATGTTTACCCCCGCCAAAATCAACTCGATACTCCCTCTATAACGGTAGTCGCTACAGGTCAATATTCTAGAGCCCTAGTGACGAGGTCACGATAGTAGAAGAGGCACGGATTCTTACCACTAAGGAGTAGAGTAGAGTAGAATATATGAGGTCTCTCTGCTGCTCTACTGGGATGGAAACTCCGGCATTGTACGGCTTGGATCCTTGTTAACAAGAGCTTGGTGGGCGAACGGGCTTTGTACACAACCATTGAATTGAATGTGGAAGCTACGGATAACCGTTGCGGTCTTGAATTGGCCTGAGCAACATCTGTTACATTATCTGATGTCGCGTCTCAGTATTTAGTGTTTTCGACTCTGTCCCCACCACAGGATCCGAATTCATCGTGCATCATCTCGGCAATCTATGCGCGATGGAAGTTGAAGGTGTTTGACCGCGGTCCGTGTAACCCAATCATTTCCATGGGTTCATCTGGCAACGCTGATACACAGCCCGCCCGCAGTAAGGCGTTGTGAATTCCATTCATAGATCCACCACCCCACCCACCCACCCACCTACCCACGCCGCACTTGCGCGCGTACGGTACAGTGACGATATGCTGCGTTCCAGAGCTATTCGACGGTGACATTTCCGAGCGCGATTGAAGGTTTTAGATGACGAATGCCCAGATGCTAGAAGTAGCTACGCACATGAGCGATCGGCTGGGTGCTAGAGCAACGATATCGGCAAAATACAGTTAGCAATAGCTCATGTGGACCTTGATAGGTGGACTTTCTGCTCATTGGGGTGCGTCTCGATAAGTGCGTTAGTACCCCCGGAATGCCGCTGCTCCGGTATCACTAGAGTATCTGCTAGATAGGAGACCTCATCCTCGGTTGATGCATGCAATAAATTAAGTAGGAATGGGCGGTATATTTCGTGAGATCTCTAAGTCTGCATTGTCTGGCCTGATGATGCGTGCTCCCTTTCTGATTTCTGAACCGTCCAGCTACTTCGTCGTTGAAGATGAGAAGCTAGAAAAATTGGGAAGCGCACAGGCCCAAGGATGGACTAGCAGCAGGGATGGGGGCTTCCAAAACTGCCAAAAGCACCCAATTCGCGGCAAGATCGACAGCACCAAAAGTTGAAACACCAAAAGAGGCTGCGTCACCAGCAGTGTTTCTGTTCGATGATGAAGCAGGCAGAGGCTTAGTAGGCGGCACCCCGAAGGCAGCGGTCCATTCATTGAATTGCTCGGCAGAACAGAGGGCACAGTTATCCTCCTCTTTCTCACTCTTTGCGACGTATCGCCGGCCAGGGCGGAATCGAGCAAGCCAGGAACTATCTTGAGTCTAGCGAACGCGCGTTGCCCAATGGGCCGCGGACGGGTGCAGCAGTGAACCCCTGCCGCACAAATGAAAGTTAAACGGACGCAGCTTCCGCAATCGCATGGCAATTGAATTACTTGTGCATCACAGCTCCTAACTGCTTACAACGGCTCCCAGACCCATATCGACCCCCTTTCCTCATATTTCCATTTCCCATGCACCCACACCCCCAGAGACAAGACTTTGTATTATCGCCACTAGAACAACGCACCAAGCCGGAACCACCCAATCACAGCCCGTAGTTTACTTGCTGTTCTTCCGTTCCACCCACTCTCTTTCCTCTCTTCTCCCTCTCTCCCTCTCTTCTTCCTTCTTCAGTCTCTCGTTGATCAACTTCCCACCTCCTTTCTTCATCGCCACCTTCTTCTTCTTCAATTTCTCGCTGCTCTTCTTGAGATCGTTGAACCGGACACAAGAATAAGAGCATCGTCGCGTCGTTCGACAAATCGCCCACCCATTCATACTATCACCTTTAATTAGTAGCATCCCGAAAATTCTCACAATGTTGTCTCTTCGACGACTCCTGCTTGCCGCCTTGGCCGTTGGCATGGTCGCTGGTATGTTTACAATTCCGTCTGCATTGCTTTCGTCATCGATTGTTTTGATCGTTTCGTTTCGTTTCTGTCTTGCCTATTCTTTTTACATCAATTGTTTCGCTTAGAATTAGGCCTTCTCATCGTTAATGACATGAACTAATAATACTTCTTTTTACAGCTCAATGCAGCTCAGACGTGGATATCGAGAGCGATGGAGACGAGAGCAAGTTGGACAACTGCAGCAAACTCGACGGAAAGGTCACTATCGGAACAAAAGTCAAAACGATCTCCCTACCGACTTCTTTGACTAGCATCACTGGTGATTTGGTGATTGATGGTGCATCAGGTCTCACATCCTTTGAGGCACCTGGCTTGAAGACAATTGGTGGTTCATTCACCCTCAAGGGCCTCACTGTCCTGTCTACATTGTCATGCCCAGAGCTAGTCTCGGTTGGCGACATCTCGTGGACTACTCTGCCTGCTCTTCAGCAGCTCAGCTTCACCAAGCAGATCAGCAAGGCAAAGACCGTTTTGGTCACCGATACCCTCCTGAGCTCCCTCGATGGTATCAACTTGCAGACTGCCGTTCAGTTCAACATCAACAACAACCGATACCTCAAGACTGTGAATGTTCAATTGAGCAGTGTTAGCGATCTTCTCATTATTGAGGCCAACGGCAAGGGTGTCAATGCTTCATTCCCCGATCTCACCTGGGCTAACAACATCACTATTCGTGATGCTGGTGATGTGTTCTTCCCTAAGCTTGAGTCCGTCAACAGTTCTGCTGCCTTCGTCAACAACACTTTCCAGACTGTATCTTTCCCTGAGCTCACCAGTGTTGGAGAGTCATTTGCTTTCATCAGCTGCTCTAGACTCACAAATATTACCGCCAACTCGCTCAAGGACGTTGGAGGAACCTTCCAGCTCGCCAACAACACCAAGCTCGCCAAGGTCGATGGTTTCAGCTCTCTCCAAAAGGTCGGTGGTGCCATTGACTTCTCTGGTGTCTTCACTGAGTGAGTTTTCATTCCTCTATTATTATATATATCCCCTGTTAATGTCTTTGTCAATAGGGTTGACCTCCCGGCTCTTGACGATGTTCGTGGTGGATTCAACCTCCAGTCTACTGAGGATGTCAACTGTGATACTTTCAACTCGCTTCAGAGCAGTGGTGTTATCAAGGGTAACGACTTTGTCTGTGCTGGTAAGAAGGAGACTGCGGAATCCAAGACCAATGGCCTCGGCACTTCAGGATCCGGTAATTCTTCCAGCACCAAGAGCTCTGCTGTCCGTTGCGGTGTTGGAATGAGTGCCGCTGCTTTGGCTGGAGCCGTTGCTCTGCTGTCTTTGTAAATGTACACTGGGGTTCTATTTGTGCTCTGTCAATTTATTGTCTGTCCCCTTTTTTCTTCCAGGTGCACCTGCATCTAATCTAGTCTTTAGTTTTCATGTCTCGTCCGGTATGAACGATCGGGGGAATCTGGAACGCAAAAAATGAAGTGTGGATAGACAAGGGAATTGGTGAATTGGGTCAACGTTTTGTTTTTTGCTTGCTTTTTTTTTTTTAACTGAAGCTGCAGCATTGTGCATTTGAAAGGTTGGAACGTCTTGTTTTGTGTTCTCAAATACTCTATACGGTAATGGGGTGTCGGTGGAAACGTTTTCTTGTGTTGGTGTTTTTTAGCCTTTACGACTGACTTGTATATCCTTTAGTTTCCCTCCCTCTCGTCTTGTGTATTTTTGCCCCGCCCTCTTCGAAATAACTTTCGATTCGTATCTTTCTTTCCTTGGATATATACCATTAGCCGTTTAGGCTTTTCCACCACCGTTTCCTTACCGTTGTTAGTTGAGTCGAGTTGAGTCGATGAAGCAGTAGTGTAGGTGATAGAAGTGAAGTGAAGTTTGAACAATGGTTCTGTTGCATGTTATTCGAATGATGTGGTGATATACTTAGCTTACTACGAGATTCGGATGATGATTCATAACCAACGTCAGTAGTTGATTTTAAGTTTTTTCCCCTGGTATCTATGCGCTAGGTGCGGCTGTAACTGCAGCGGTGCAGATGGACATGGGTGAGCATAGGAGGGAAGGCTTTGCTTTGCGGCTGAAGATTGGTATGGATTATACAGCGGGTCAGCAGAGGGGTAGGGCATGGTGGTAGGGTTGCGACGTGAAGCTGTATGAGGATGTGGTGGTGTGAGGATGCGGTGGTGTGAGGATGTGGTGGTGTGAGGATGTAGTGGCCATGGTCGAGGTGTGTGTGGATTGGGCTGGGAGGAGAAGCTCTGTGAGGGGCGGGAGTTAGTGGGTGTGTGGCTCTGCGGCTACGATGATCCAACTGAGGCCTGCGGTTTCACGTCTGGGGTTTGGACGAGTGAGGGTTTCTGTGGTTACACCCCTCAACGCGGGAGTGCAGAGATATTTCTGATGGGTTCGTGGATATAGGTTCTGAGTTACATAGCTCGATCCAGGGCGGGTGGAGCTTTGTTTCGTACTTCCATCACCACCAACCACCACCGCCGCCGCCGGGATCAGATGGGGGATGGAGGTAGGATTAATGGGGAGTTAGGGACTTTGTGAGGGGTGGGAGGTGAATGCGCGGGTGTATGGTTCGTGGGGATCGTGCGGTGGGATATAGAAAGTGTTTCGATTGCCCGGACTCCTGGCGGCCGGCGGTTACTTTCTCACACAAATAGACTCCGTGGCATATGTATAGTACAATGCGTGCCCTGGAAACAGATCCATGCCGCGTATATACAAGAGAGAGCACGAATTTATTATCTGCTTGGTTCGTAACTAGGTTTCTGGTAAAGCGGGGTGCAAGTTGAGGGGCGTATTTACGGTTTCGGTCGTGCCAGTTCATTCTAAAAACGCTGGGTGGGTGGTTTGGGCGGTTTGGATGGGTGTTTTCTGGATTTCATTCTGCGCGGGGGGTAATAGGGACTGAGAATGATGAAGTTCTGTCTTTGCTGTTGGGGGGTTGTTGCACTGCATACCGATGTATGCCACGGCTACTTGTAATACAGGGTTGGCTTCCGCTGTAAAACGCCAGCAAACTGCCATAGAAATGGAAAACGAAATACTATCCGGGCCCCAGGTTGTCTAGGGAAAATCCGTCGGCTTTGTATGAAGTGTCGGTAGCGGGGACCTCGTGTTACTGCGTACTCCGACTGTTCAAGCCCTGAAGCGAATATCCAAGCCGTCCAAACATGTAAGCATGTACGGACGAAGATATATGCCACCCTTTATTTTCATGTACCCAAGATAGTTTTAGGCGTACAACGTGATGTATAGTACAGTGTGCCGCATACCTTCCAAGACAACATTCTCCCCATCAAGAGGGAGTCGAGATTCTTTGGGATTGTTCGGACCTTGGAAGGGTACTAACCAAATAACAATCATATCACCGTTCTGCTGGTCGGATTTGGAGCACTGCCCGAGGAAACTGCTTACTGGGTGTCGTGTGCCGGGTCTCCGGGCGGGTCGATTCTAAGAATCACTTCGTGCTAGTCTGCTGTGGACTCTGAGCGGTTGAATAATAAAGTTGCTGAGGTATATCACTCGGTAAAGATGTAAGAGATGAAAGACTTGTAGCTATGGGTCATGGGGTTATGAAATTAACCCGTCATCTCAGGGCCGTATCGGTGCCGTATTAATCATTAATGATGTCAAGCACTAATGTCCGCTTCGAGCTACATTCTTGTTGGAGCCGGAGAGCCGTTATGGGATATCAACTCATTCCAACATCATCCTATCTGGGCAGAGATGCTCAAAATAGCCGCCAGTCCAATGTTTCTCCTTCCAGTTTGGTGAGGGATACACACCGGAAAGGGTAGCTGGATTATGAATTGGGATCGGCAGCCTGATGAATGTTTCGAAAATTGCTGCCGCTGTGATAGGTTCGGTAATCGGTGTCTAATGTTATCGTAATCGCGGCGACTATGTTGTACAAGTGTAAGCTCTCACTTCGCACTCTCTGGTCGGGCCGGCTCAACTACAAAAGTTCGTGATTTAAATCCGAGCCCGCTCGCATCACGCCCGTCACTACTTCCAATAACTTCCGGAGGCCCTCTAAATGAGCAATCCCACGAGCTCGGATTTGATAAGGATGGGCGCTACTCTGCTCCCAGAACTCCTTAGAAATTTTATTCTATGTTGTAATCGGTTGCCGCGAAGCCTAGAGCTTATCGTTGATTCTTACTGGAACTGGGTTCCTTTGTTGTTGTCCATGTGTTCGGTTTGGGATCTTTGACTTTCGACCGGATGCTGTATAGAGTACAAAATCCAAGTTTTCGAACAAGAGTGTCAACAATAACTGCTTCACAGTCAGCTATAGTCTTTGATATTACGACTGATGATAACCTACCACGGTGGGTGCATACACTATTGGATCTAACAGACGTGAGATTTCGTCACGGCTTAACAAAACGATCCTGGCTAACTAATCTTCGGCGTAATAGTTTGAGCTGAAGGTACCAATAGCGGGAGGGATGCAGAGGTAGAGAACAGGCGGACAACAGGAGTAGAGTAAAAGGAATTGACGGATGGCGGAGGGAATAGAGTCTGATGGAATACCCTACTAGTTAAAACACCACAGCGAGAATGAGAATATTGATCCTTAAAGAATCAGGTATTAGGTACAACCCGACATCTCACACGACCGCACATGAACTCCACACAAATATAGTTTTGATATTAGTACACACTCGCCACTCAAAGTACATATTATCTAACCAGGAATCTAATACTGCTACTTATCATCCGTAGTCTAATGGAAGGCTTCATATTGTTGCACCTGGACCGGCGCATATTTGCCGCCGTCCGTACCCGGGGTAGCTCCTACAATGGTTCCGCTTGAACCACCAGTCGCTAGCGAGTATGACTTTGCACTCTGCATGTCGCCGGCTGCTCCGTGATCCTGCAAGATGTCCAGCTTTCCTTCAGCAGAAGAGACAACAATCTGTGTCGGATTCAGAGTGACGCCCTCCTTAAGCTGCCACATCCTCCAGAACAGCGGAAGAACCCCGAACAGTCCTATGCAAACGGTTGCCACCCCAATAGCAAGAAAATGGTAGTCGGTTCTGTATATCTGGCGCTGACTGGACATTTGCCCACGACTGATCTTTGCTGTGGCTTGCGAGCGGCCTTTCACTATAGCAGCACGGAACATAAGCTCACGCATACCTTCGAGTATAGTGTCCATCGGATCACCCCATGTCATCACGCTATCGATTCCGTTATCCATCTGTGCGAAGTCGAAACCCAATGTTCCGTTGGTTTCTATAGCGTACCCAGCACCACCGGAAAACCAAATGCGCGCTGCAGAGTTATAACGCAGCTGGGCCGCCAAGAAAAATCCTCCAAATGTTGTTACTCCAGTCGCACTGCTGAAATCGTCAACGACAGATGACAGATTGACGGTTCTGTCATCCCGAATTGTACCGGAAAGTGTCACGGTTGAATTTCTCAAATTCACCGGATATACCACCGTAGCAGGAGTCAGACTGCAAAGTTAGAGGTAAGTTTGCAGTCTGCTACTATGCTAGAAGGGGAGACAAACGTGCAGTTCTTCGACATACCCTCACCGATTGCGTCCTTCTTATTCTTGTGCTTCGTCGCGATATCGATTGTTAACTCTTGTAAATTTTTAATACGTAGGTCTATTTCGGACCAGAAACCGATGCCTCCTTGTAAGTTGATGATAATATCGCTGTTCGGATCGGGATTCTCAGCTCCCATGTTATATTCATACGTCCCGTCCGAGCAGTTGACTGCAAATCCCATTCCCTCGATCTCCGCCCTACACGTGCCTACACATCCGGTCTCGTTTCCTAAAACGATATCCCCTCTGGCAGTGAAGCTTTTCACCACCTCCGCAAACGAAGGCGTCAGAGCCTGCGCAATGCCGGTCCTACCCGTTTTCAAGCCCGAGAAACCGAAGGGGGCAACCAAGGCCAGATTGGTTGAAATGTCGACATCCGTCGAGTAGACTTCTGTTTCGACTCTCGAGGCGCGCTGCAAGAAGGGACCATTCAATGCCACAGCCATGCATGCTAAATACGCAATACCTGCTCTGTTTGGCTTCAGCGTGAGAGTACCCGAAACGGCTGACCAGGCACCAGTGCCCTGGTCGTATATATCCCGTAGTTTGTCAAAAGAATTTGAAGCGCGGCGGTTCGGAGCGGCATGGAGCCACCAACGGACAGGAAGGCCCTCGGACAGCGTATAATGGATGGATATGTTTGCGGCTACAGTGCACACGGCAAGGAGCACGGTCGGCCGCGCTCTACTGTCGAACCAGCCGGTAACGGTCATTAGATGAGACGAGGATAATAACAGACGCGACGGCGGAGACTACGGCCACCAGGAGCGCGAGGATAACACGGAGAGGTTGCCAGTTGGTCGCCATTTGATTGTCAGTTTCTTCATTATGTTTGGTCTCTATCGCTGGGAGGTGCTTCTCACTTAAGTAGAAGTACCTACTGAGGGGTAGCTGACGATGATAGGGGCGGTTAGTCAATAAGCCAGTAAAAACGCAAAGACTGAAGTAGAGTAGCACGACGTCTTGTGCAAAGCGTGGCTTGTAGTTGGGTATATTTACTAGTACATAGCGCTCCAATGGCAAACCCCGCCACCTTCAGCTGCACCTGAATATAATATTCACCTTACTAAGGTAGTAAGTTGCACTCAATTGAATTTGCTAACATGTATGGTTAGCTCGAGACTCCGAGTAAGCAAGAACGTGAATCCGAGATGGCCAATTCGAGTTCCATCCTCCGGTATTCCTCGATACAAGCCACCACTGATGAATACACAATTACCACTCTGTTCCAAAGGTTCGATTAAGCTGGTATGCAGACAATCAGGAGCAACCAGCGTGTGTCATAGCAGTCCTTGGCCGGCCACGACGTCGCATGCTGGCAGCACTTCCTTTTGAATCCACAAATTGTCCGACTCCGTTCGGGGTAAGCCGTTAGTATTCTATGCAGCGGAAGCCTATTGTTTGTAGAGTTGTTCGGCGGTAGGTAGGTGGGTGGAGATAGTGGAGCGACAGAACAAGAGAAGTTAGGTGGATGTGCCAGTTTAATCCTTACCCAGGTTAAGCAACCGAGTGCTGGTGTATGCAGCACAGGTTGAGATTCGAGAGGTTGAAGTTATGTCAGTGTTGGGCTGCAAATGTACAGTTTATGCCTTTTGATGCAGAATTTCATTGCCTTTACCGCTGAAGTCAATCGAAAATCCTCCGTATTGCTACTGCATACAAATAACATGACTTCCGTTTGTTCCCTTCCCAGGGGCTGCGATGCCATAATCGGATAGCAATTCCGCCCCATCCAATGCCTTTTTTCTCTCCGTATTCAAATCCCTCACCTTACATCATCCGCAGAAGCGTCTCCAATTCACGGGGCAACGGATACGACCGCTCTTCCGGGACCAGACCTCTCGCCTTCTCATGGTTATCTATAGATCGGTAGACAGGTTAGGCCAGGTCGCCTCTGGGAAAGCCTTTGTCATAGATCGGCCCGGTCGAGGGCCATATCTGATCGATCTGACCTGTTGGGAACACTAGCCGCAACTCGTATCAGATCCAGTGCGAACATATAGGATATGGTTCTGGATTTCTCGATACGAGTGCTGGATCTGCACCCGAAAGAACTCACGCAGCATATAATGGCTTGTCATTCGAGGAGGAACTGGTTACACTAGCCGACGGTGTGGAGCTTACTAAATCGAGTCGGGGATGTCGGCACTCTGATCTTCAGAAGTAAAGGTGGCAACTTGTACCTGTTATTTGATGATCGAAATTTTATGTCTGGTTCGGGGAACGCGGAATTTCCGGTGCGAATTATCGAATCTATGGATTTGAATAACTGCGAAGGTCCCTGAGCTTATCGTGAAGGGCTTTACGTTCCCGAGGGTCCAGACGTCGACATTGATGATTCTGAGATGGAGAGATGCTTGAACCGCTCAACGACCCGAGTCTGCAACCGGAGGACTATAACTTCTACAGGCTTTGATTCACCGAAGATTATCAGCTATCTTGTTACTGACAAGGTATTCTTTCGATCATGGTTTTCCTAGTGCTTATCGTTCTTTTTGTCCTTTGTTTCTTGCTTGGTTTGTATTCCGAATAGGTAGAGTCTTTGCAGCTTTACTTTGGTATCTGCGTTTTTGACACTGTTGTCTGTACGTAGGGTGACAGCAGTTTCCCAGGTTCTTTATGCTCTCTGATTTACTGCGCGCGGGGTATGGAATGGCGGATACGGGGGATGAGTGATATTTTGAGTTGCTGGAATCGATACTGAGATAAAGGAAAGGAGGAGGGTTTAAACCGAAGGAGGGAAGGGGAATGGAAGGGGAAAGGAAGGGGGGGGGAAGGAGTGACCAAACAGTATGAGAATAAGACTGCGGTGAGCCGGAGTGAATATAAGGGCGTTTAAGAAAAAATCACGGTGTAAAACAAGAGACACCAAAATCACCCGCAGTAGTGCACTCTAATAAAGTCAAACACCTATCCCTTAACCTGGCAAAATATTACAGGCTACTGAGGAGCCGAATTTCAAGCGGCGGGGAAGATGGGGGTGTACGTCAGAGTCTGTCAGAGGGGTGAATAAGATTTAGAAGTTCCTGGAGCCATCCATGGCAGGTGTGGTAAGTGGGTAAAAATGGGTTGGGGATTTGGGGTGCAGCCATTGTGTGGTGGAAAGTCCAATACCATAAAGTAGGGCCAACTTTTGCAATTTCCATCCAAGCAGACCTTGGATAGGGTCAAATTAAAGCACGGAAGCAAGAGAAGTAGATTTTCAAGTCAAAATAGACTAACATAACATTATATCTTCTCAATCTGTACCCGTATCTATTCTCGTACCTATCCCTATAGTTTATTCCAGTTTAAACCAGCCAGCGTTACATTCTCCTACCTCTTCCCTGGCACCGTAGGCTGCAACTCTTGTCAGTCAGTGTCACCCCAGGAGGTAATTATTGCCGGCGAGTTTTGATGCCGATTGTCCGGAGCCGGTCGATGCTGTTGCATGTATATATAGAGAGCTGACCGCTAGCGGGGCTGGTAGTAAGGGGCACACTTCTCTCTCATATATAATCCGCGTCTTTCTCCTTCTATCTTCTCTCTGTATCTAAGTCTATACACACACGGTTCTCCCCATATCGCAACAGATGCGGATGCCGTGGTACGAGTGCTGACTGGTGACTACCTGAAGATGCGCACTGACGAGTTTGAGCCATCGACATCCAGCAAAATCTTGCAGAGTCAATATATCGTCGTCGTTAAGGTACGGTAGGTAAAGACATTTCAGTTAGGGACGTGAGAGGCCAACGAGTCCGAGACCGTTCAATTAGCGAGGACTCGGAGATGACTATGGACATGGGACAAGGCATCTCGGGATATAGCCACCCCACACAACCAAACCCCAGTCAAGACGAGATACCGATGCACTGGTGTCTCGATACCTAATATATTCCCAAATCTCGAGATAAGTCTCAGGACATACGCATATGGTAACATACTATGGATTTGTGGGGGAATTTCGCGGTGGGGGTCCGCATGAGGCATCCCGTATGCCCGGTATCTGCCTATTTTCCTCGGTTATTCCCTCGGGTGTCCGGAGTGCGTTCTCATCCGCTCCTCTTGCTCTCGCCGAGAGAGAGAGTAATCTCTAGTGGGATGGAGAGACTGGTGCTGTCCACGAGACGAGACGAGATCTCAACAGGTCCCGGGACGTCTTGTCTTACCGCACTTTTTGCCTCGTGGGCCCGGGATATCTCATGGCACATACTATGTGCAAGTATGCAACACACTGTTTATATCTCTTCCTGATCGTAGCTCGTAGATCGTTATCTTGTGTTGGATCGTTTAGAATGATGCCCAGGGTACTGGTGCCGGCTAGTTTCTTAGCGTTTTCGGCTCGATCATTCGCATTTGAGTCCATTTGTCATCACTTACGAAGTCTGCGACTTATCAAAAACAGCCCCGAGCATCACTACTTGAGCATATTCAGTGCCTCCTGGTATCCGCCTCGCCGAGGGAGATCCCGAAGAGAGCGTTTGCCGAGGTGGTCATGGCGCCGGGTCGTGGGGTTGTGGGAGGAATCATCAAAGGATTGTGGGAGACGTGGCTGCCGTACGTAGAGGTGTTCGGGGAATGGGCAATGAGCTTTAGAAGTACTGTCGCGTCGCGCTGGGCATTATATACTTGTGTTTTGACGCGCGCTTGTTCATGCGCCCGACGGCCTTTCATGGATGGTTCAGCTGAACATGCCTCTAACTCTATTGGCCATGGACGCTATCAAAACCACCAGACATAGATACAAGCACATAAGCTGACCCCACGCTCAGGTAGTTGCGCTATGTATCAACCATTTTCTCCAGAGAACTCAATGATAAATGAATGGACCCCGTATAAAAATGCCACAAATAAACCACAAAGAAACTACTACGACCGATTTGCTCTACATTGTTATAACTCGCAAATGTGCGGTCGCACAGCTCCAATATCCTCCCCATGTGACTGTCGGGTACCACTACATCGTTGATTGCATGGTCTACGTTCATCCCTATCTATGCCGTCGATATGATATCTTCTCTGGAGAGCGCTGAACTGTATTTACCCACTGCTGTTACTTCATTGCAGTGCTGGCGGAATATGCGCTCGATATTCTTGCGTTGGGTCTTGGTTTTGGTATTTGCTCAGCTCTGGAATATGATACGCCAATGCCCGGTTTCCTAGAATTTTATGTAAGTTATACTGATATATGGAATGTGAAATGCGCGATCTATACCTGGTCACTTGCTTTTGCGTATCCAGTCAAGGATCGACGATGATACTGCACAGCATTTTCGTACTCCCGCTGTTCGTAATACACCGTTGCCAAGTTCATGAAAACATCCGGTATAGGGTGAAGGTCATTTCCGAGGATCTTCTCAAACCCTTCAAGCGCTTGGCTGTAGTATTGCACCGCGTCCTTGGCTCGACCAAGGTCGGCAACTGCGTTTCCCAGGTCCACTAGCTTCATCAGAGCACCTATACTATCCTTGGCATCATGTTGGATTTGCTCGGCTAGCTTGTGCGCAAGGTCTTCTAAAATATCCTTCCGATCTTTGTCGGGTAATCGCAAGCTGGTTGGCATTTCGTCCCTCAGGGGGCTGGGGATTCTAGAGAACCACCATCTAGGCTGTGTTCCTCTTCTTAACTGATGCCATCGTGGTTTGGGTACAACCGGCGCTCGCATTGTGGGTGGAAATGTTGCTATCTCTGCATGATCGCCGCCCTTATGATTTGCTGGCGGATGGACCGCGTTGGCTAGCTTGGCCAGCGCATTCGTGTTCACGGCTGGTGGTGTGGTGCTTGGAGAGCGAGACATAGTCCCATGGGCGCCACCAGGGGCACTTGAAGAACGCCAACCTTCACGACTCGTTTCTGAGTACTCCCATTGCGACCACGAATTTTCTGGCCAGTGTATTACAGTTGAGGCAGTTGGTGTCACAGATCTGCTCTGCTGCAAGGGGGAGTATTTGGCCGGCTCTTCGACAACCGGTTTAGGGCTCGAACTAGAAGCGGGGGTAAATGGAACGGCGGTTCCGGTGTGTGAAATGGTTGTGGGTACGAATAATGCAGTCGGTGATCCCGAAACCGGAGTCAAAGTGTCGGTGCTCGTCGGGGATGTTGGCTGGGATTCTGCTGAATCCATTCGTAGGACTGAATCGACAGACGTATGGCTGGGACCAGGTGAACCAATATCAAGCTCTGATGCAGGGGAGCGTGGTGTAAAGTACTCTATGTCTGACGGTGTAGCTGTGGGAGCTTATCAGTAGCTGCGCGAAAACGGATCCCCTGGCTTTAACCGACTTACCGGGGACAGGAGAGTCGGGGTGATGTTCTGCCGTTTCCTTTTCAAACCGCTTCCGGGCTCGTTCCAACTTCTCGTTGCTGACGGGTTGGCCCCGGAAGATGTAGGTTGTTTGCTTGCCTTCCACTAGCCGGCGATCTTGTTTTCGTACCATAGGTATTATCTTTCGCTGTGGGATGTTTTTCTCGATCTTCCAGGCCTTGGTTTTCTTTTTGTACTGTGCCACACTAAATACAGGTGGTTAGCATGCCCCGCGTGTAAATAGTGAGGGGCGAAATTGAAGCGATCCAACGTACGTTGCGTGGAACTGATGTTCTCTCTCCATGATTCCCCGAACATTTTCGAGTGTGTATCCGTCCGTTAGGAACAGTTTCCTTATCGTCTCAAAGTGGCTCTCCCATTCTGCCGAAGAGATCTTCTGTTGTGCATTGCGGGGACGCTGCGGAGGATCCATCAGTAGTTTATGTTTGGTAGGAGCTGAGATGGCCGAACACAACAATAGAGGGCTAGAGTGAAGTGGTCCGAGGATAGATGAGATACCCAAGCTGAAGAAACTGTGCGACAGGCAAGGCAAGCAGGCGAAGAGTGAAGAATATATACATGGTGGGTATGTAATTTTGGCACCCACGCTCACCCCCACGGGCTCGCAAAAAGGAGCCCCCCACATGCCGTGCATGCAAGGTCCAGCCGATTCCTTCTCCGTTCACCTTGGCCAACCAATTTGGACCGGGCATTCAGCGTCGAGAACTAAGCAACCCACGCTGCGGGAAACCTTTGAGGGGGCTCCGTGCCCGGTCTACAGGCCAGAGGGATTGGCCATGGGAGAGCCGTGGAAATTTTTAAATCCCCCAACACAGCTGATACACGCCGGCAGCCGATCGAGAGAGGCACTTGACAAACTCGGCAGATAAGGAATACGAGCAGCCAGCACGACTGGCCACTGGCGAGCCTTCTCACATCACCAACACCACACTAGTGCGGGCCGACTCGATTGTCTTCTCGCTTACGAGGAAAATAACCTTAAATAATGTGGCGAGTGGCTGACGCTTCCAACGTGGGAGCTACCGACGGTCGCATCACCACTCGTTTGCCTTCCCGTCCCGCCCCGGGAGCGGGAGCTTTGCGAGTGCGAAAGCGTCAGATAGATTGCTGCGCGGCATAGAAACGGCGAATTTGACACACAGTGGGGGAGTCCTAGCCTGTTATATGTTGCTGAGTGGGAGGCCATCTCGCACTGCTCCCACCCAGCACTGCTTGTCCCCAACCCGCTCTGATTCACTTCTCGCGAAACGCTTACCAGCATAATCCTAAGTCCGAATTTGTAGCCCTAACCGTGGTGCATCATGGAGCCTTGCAGTAGGCAACCGCGCCCGCCCAACCAACCTATCCACCGTTGCCCCCACGCGTGTAACGGCCCGCAAACCTGGGAAATCCATCCATATATGTTACACACGGGACCGGGCGGTAGAGATGCCCCGGAAGGCCGCGCGCAACAAAAGTTCCATTCCCATGCACAGGGATACGCATTGTCGTGGGCAACAAAAGTTTCCAACTGGAATCCAACAGGAAGGATATTATGCTAGATACGCAGATGGGTAAGCCGCCTCCCAACAAAGGGCTGCCCTGCATGATGATAAGATATCTACCGCAAAATCTATTTTCCAGCCCTGGTTGGCTGTGCGTCGTCACCCACCACAACCAAAAGCCACCGATACAGGAAAGTTATTGGTATCATACGATGCTGACAACGAGGCGTCCCATACATGCGTGTTACTGAAACAACCGTATTCACAAAGATGTCAGATTAACTAACTTTTGACCCGACAAACGGTACCACCCCAAACAAGCAGTAGGCGTTACAGACTTAGCTTAGCTATATGATAGTAGTGTTTTGTCTACAAAGTTCGTTAACGGTATATGAGCGCGGGTATCACAATACTGCCACCACTACATGATCCCTAGAACGTTTAATGTCATAATAATTTATCGTGACGTAGTTGACATGGGTTTTGACTTTCTGGATGATGTCTAGTAACGGCCATCCCATGAGAATCTAGACCGGGATCATTCGGCCGCGAATACCAACTTCGGTTGAGGATGGGCATAAAGAGTAGGGAGAGGTGAGCTCCCCCACCTAGCCGACTAGCCGGAGGGTGAAGGGAATCGGGCACTGCCATACTCTAAATAGAGTGAATACAGTATGATTAAAAACAAATAAAGCATCGGCTGAGGATTCTATGAGCAGGTGAATATTTTCGATGGTTCTCCAAGGAATAAATCGGGACGTTCTGTTGACCAGCGGTTACCGAGTGGTAATGGCCAAGCCGTTTTGTGGATCCGTCGCGGCGGATAGTTATCGCATACATACGTGGGGGATATCATTTCGGGAGGTATCACATCTTCGATTCAGTTTCATTTGAGCAATCTATAGCCGCTGCCCCAAAAATCTAGGTAGTGCGCGGACTGCGCTGCCGTGAATTATCTTCTTGATGATGTGTTGGTGGTTGCGAAGCGTCTCGAGATCTCAAAACGCGGACAAAACACTAACTAGGGCCGCAAGGGTCGCGGTGATACTGTATCATGATCTGGAAAGTGTGGTACATAGATAACGCTGTTGAGGCATGATTTCTAGAGAGGACCTCGTGCCGTACATACGTACCGTATGAGCCTTGCCGGTCTGCTATTAACAACAGTTGTGGAGTTCATACGGCTCATGATACAAACAGCGTTGAAAATGATCTAATACTTAGATACATACTCCCTACGGAGGCTGTCGACATGTCTACGACCGACAGCCCAGTCAAACCACACTTGTGACATCACATCGCTATCGTATGAATGTCATAAATTTATGCAGACCACCTCCTGTAGGGTACTATATCGAGCACGGTGCCCCGGACGTCACGCAACAGATGCCCCGTCCGGAGATATTTTTTTGCGGCTTCTGCACACGGGCATCCGGTTCGAAAAGTCGGTGACAGCCAAAATCTCATACGAACCATCATGCCCGCTACAGTATGTCCGCCGATACTACGCGTCATCAAATTCATGCGTAGCAATCCATTTAGGCCCCTTGCACGCGAATAAAAGTGAGCTTTGGGAAGAAAGTTCTGTGGAGAGTAAGAACCGCAACTAGTTGTTGGCTGAGATAAAAAAAAATACGTTTGTGGCTAGGACACAGAATATTTCTCTCCTTTCAGCACTAGAGATTTCGTGCGGTGCTGACTGGTGATTTAGGCCACTCTTGTGGTCTAAAAACTCACCAGAAAGTAATCATTCATGCTTATTGTAAAAGTGGACAATCCTCCGGCAGAGAGATGTGACTGCATGGTGTGGGTGTTTACAAATACAACATATGTAGACTCAACATATGAATGCACGTGCGGCCATATGCGTACATATGAGCAGATTGCACATGTTTCTCCGGCATGATTGTTAATTTCCTACCAACCACCGTTCACTCGGCTTGTCCAGTCAGGGTCCAGGTGGCGAATATCAAAAAGTCTTGTTATCCCCTGACAGGCAGATAGGAGAGTTAGAAAATTGCGATCTGACGGCCAGCGAATCTTGCAAGCCATTGTGAGATGGCCTGGTGGAATTCAAAATTTGACTGATGGGTTCATCTATGCCAGGGGATATTTTTCAGCTGCCCTGGTATATCGGCGTGAGATCCTATGATCCAATGCCCAATAAACTGAATAGTAAACTGGCGGCGGCATTTGTAGGGCTGAGTACTAGTTGCTGCTAACTCAGGGGCTAGTACCGTATACGTGGGATTCAAATATCTTCTGACACAGGGAGGTTCCGGTTGGGATAGAAATGGGGCACTGGAAGTAGCCTGAGCACGATAACGGGACGGACTGAACTTTCACTGAAGTGTTGTAATTCTGTACACCCAGTACTTCGGGCAAAACTGTCTTAATATCTCGAGGCCCCTCTTATCTCATTCATGGCTCAGTGGTCCCAGTAGGCTAGGCCACCTATAGTTCGAGCAGCCGAATGCAGTTCAGTCCGATGACAGCTCATGAGCTAATCTACTTCCCTCAGAGCGGCTCCAGAGTATGTTTGAATTACAGAGCTACAGCTCATCATGATGATTTAAAGTTCTATGGACGAACATTTGAGCTGCCTGCATGTATGGATTAGGAAGCGGAGGATCATGTTCACTGCCAGTGCGTGGTAGCTTCCGGGCTGCTGCTGTACTATCTCTGCCCCGCGGACGGCTGTGCCGCTGAAATTCTGAATTCATACCAGCAGGTTCGATCAGTCGTTAGAACAAACTAGGTCCGGCTTGTTTCCCTGCTACGCGAAAAGGCGTCAATTTCGAGTAGATGAAGAGACATCGTGCCCACCGTCCAGAAGCGAGGACCTAGGTATGTGTGATAAGAGGAGTGCCAGCATTGTATGCGCAGGTTTCAGAAAAGAAATCACCGCTCGATCTCAGCCTGAGAACGGCAGTTCCACTGATTTCTTTCAGCTTGGTTGATATCTTTCAGCTTGTATCTGCTAGTTTTGTTTGCTGATGGTTGTACAACATCACTCGTCGCCACCCAGAGGGGCGAGTAACTGCCCCACAAAGAACAAAAGAGAGCAAAAGAATGAGGGTACAGATTTCGTGCCATAGTGTTTATAGCACCTGAACCATGATGTTTATAGCACCAACCTTGGGTTTCGAACCTTGGTGTTTGCAGCCTCGGCGTTTCAACACCATGCATGCACTGCCAACTAACCAGGCATGAGCTCTTGTTTATTAGAATTAGAATGTTCGGACCCGATTATATGCATGCATCCAAACAATCCTTGGAATTTTTGAAAGAAAGGCAGTAATGAGCGTTTGCGCTGTGGGGGCGAACCGGAAGAATCAGAGGAAATCTCTCCCACATGCTGGTGGTAAGCCACGGTCTTATTCCATTTTAACCCCATACCCGGATGAGTAGGGTTCACCCAAGTAGTGATGCTGTGAGAGAAAATGTGCCTTCTACATATTTAAACGGGTAAAAGAATAGGGGCCCGAACCTTGGTATTTATACATGTAGCACTTGTGAACTTAGGTGTTTATAACACAATCTGAGGTTTCGAACCTTGGTGTTTACAGCATCTTTGTTTGTAATCGTGATGCATTCGGCATATTATATACATAACCAGAAATTTCCCCGCCACTCCCCGAAGAGAACCCCCAGTTCGCAAGTCGTGACTTCCCTACCCATTACTGCTATACAACGGAAGACAATATAGGTATCTTCATTTCGGCACTGTAGCCACTAATCCCGTCCGCCTCCCCTCTGTTTACAGCACATGGCGTTTGTAGAACCTGGTCTACCAATTAACCTCGACGTCGGTTCTTGTTTATCGAAGGATTCAAAACGTGAAGGTGGAAATAAGGGACTGGGCGAGACACACGAGACATTTTTGCTTGGTAAAGAGTGAATCTGTAATGAAGCGAATGAAGCAACAAAAACCAAGAGAAATTTACGTACAGCACTTCGCCCCCACAATTATTCGCTGGTACTGAAAGGTGGTATATATACCTACAATCTCATGCACCCCTGTGTCCGGGTGCTATAGCCGATAGCCCTGAATCAAGTACACTTTTGATGTGAGTCGCATATCAGTACAGTACATGTACAGGTACCACAGTGCAGAGTTTTCGTCGGTCAGCAACGAAGGAGGCGGATATTGGTTACGAGCGCAACTACAGCCATGACGAGGGCATGGCGGGCAGAATAGAGCAAAATAATGAGCTCTCTAGGTTTCGAACCTTGATGTTTGCAGCATCTGGTGTTTATAGCACCTGACGTTTGTAGCACCATGCACTGCCAGCTAAGCTAGGCCTCGGTCCTTGTTCGTTGGAGGGTTTGGACTGGTCATGAAATCGGAAAGGCCACATTCAAATCAGGGAGGTACACACAAGCATGCATATGTACTTCAATGTATGTATGTTCTGCCATCGCCAGCGATTGTTGATTTCCTACCAACTATCACTCGTACCGGGACCGGGACTCTTCCACCCTGTCCCAGGGATCTCAAGACCTGATGATATTGCAAAGACTAAAATTTGCTCGGATGTCATTGTCAAGTGGTGCGTTTGGTCAAGAGATGAACCTATCCAGTAAGGAGCATACTTTTTAATTGGGTCAGCCCCCTTGATTATCAGACAGCCCAGCTATCGAGATATCTTGGTGACTAGGTTGTAGCTAAAGTCAACCCACTGGTCAAGGGGATCACCGTTTAAAATGCGCCACATATCTCATGAGCTGTTTAATACAAGATTTCATATAAACTGTAGTGCGTGGGGATACTATTGAAATTGACTCGGGCTGCAGCTGTGGGGTGCGGCTATTACCCTTGGAATAACACTGCTGTTCAACAACCTATTGACCCTAGAAACTCCTTTCGGGATACCATTGCACGGAGATCTATGGGCGTGAAAGTATGGGAATCTCAACTGCCTCTTGACTTCCGTTGAGTGGGAATTTATAGAGTATCATTAAGTAAACCCCTTAGCCACCGGGTTGACTTTAGCCCAACCTAAGCCACCTCTCGATAACGGTGTATGGTGATCAAGAAGGTTGGCTAAGTTAAGCATGCTCTTTGCTAGGTAAGTTGACCTCTTGACCAAGCGCACCACTTGACAACGAGGATGGAACAAATTTCTAGTTGTGTAAACCCTTGCTACTTCTTGTGAGAGTAACTACAGCTGATTGTTACTGTTGAGCAGACCAGCCACGGACAGATTTCTATGCAACACCAGGGTCCGAATCTTCCAATAAAAAAGAACTGATGTCTAGCTTAGTTGTCAGTACATGGTGCTATAAATACCAGATGCTTTAAACGTCAAGGTTCGAAACATGTCTGCCAGAATGGTGCTATAAACGCCAGTTGCTTTAAACACCAAGGCTGGAAACCTGTAGTGCTCATTCTTTGGCTCTCTTTTGTCCACCGTGCTCGGAGCAGTTGCAGTGTATCACGGTATTGGACGAGTGATACCAAGTGCTAGCTAAGAATAGGGAGATACATACCGGTATACCGCAGTCTTGGGAACAACCTGAAAGCAACAAGATAACTACCTAGTTAGGATGAAGGTCTTCTAGCTCCATTCTAGATACGCTTGTATTTTTCTTTGGAGCTGAAATTATTGTAGTTCAACATCTACCCTTTCGTGGCTGACTTGCGAACCCGTAACACGTTATCTCAATCAAGGACATCATCGTTGATGCAAATATATGATGCTGAAAATTAATGCTTATACAACTGGTAGCTTAGCTTAATGGGTAGGTCATGGTACTATATACACCAGGTACATTCCGGGCTCGAAAGCCGCTCTGATCAATAATTCAAGGTGCATTAAACACTAAGGCTGCGGGATTCAAACCTGCAGAGATTACTCTTTTGCCCTGCCGCAAAGCCTGCATTTTGTAGTGTGCCACGGAGTGGGATGTTCACTGGTTGATTACTGTACTGGCTATGATGAGAGTTGAAAACGCCGCAGATACAAAAAACAAAACACTTAGTTTTACAGGTAGGGCATTGTGCTATAAATGCCATGTAGTGGACTCGAAATCCGCTCCGATCATTCAGAGTGCTGTGATCGCAGGGTTAAGAACTGCATAGTTCTCTTTTGCTTTTCTCTATGTCCTACCACGGTGCCATCTGCGATCGTGGGCGTGCTATGGATTGACCTATGCACTTGCAAGTAGGTATGACATTTATTTGGGCGGTTAAAACTTCTGGCGCTCACTTCTAGGAAGGTGCGCACAAAACTCCCTCAAGTTGTGCCGGAACTTTTTGATCGCTTAAGTACATTGTGATGGTTAAATCCGCCGCAGATCAAGAACCGATCACTTGGTCTGACATGTAGGGGTATAGTGTTACAAACGCCAGGTAGCAGGCTCAAAAACTACTCAGTAATTCACGATGCTATAAACGCCTAATAGCAGGCTCGAAACTTGCATTAATGGTTCTTTTGTATTGCTTTTCCCCCGCACCTCCTCTTATATCTCGCTGGCAGGGGACCTACGTTTGAGATCGAGACTCATCATCGAGTACCGTTCTACGGACTGATCCCAGTAGAATGCACGTCAAGAACCCAATTTATCGACCTCCACTATAGCTGGGATCCAGTGAAATCAACCGCCCCGTCCGTCCTGGATCACTGGGGACGGGGACGGACTGCAAGGCGCCGTCCGTCCGAGGGCAGGATGGAAACGGCGCTGTATTTTTGAAGCAGGACAGCCAGAGACGCCACGTTGCCGTCCCCGGTCGTCCCCGGCAGTCCCCGGCAGATATCAATTGATGATGAAATTCAGAAGTAGTAAACCGAGTTGAATCACACCAACCCTCAAATTTACCACACTATGTACTGCAAACTCTATCTATTACCATTAATCCACTCATGTCTAGCCATATAGAACCCTAAATGCTTGATGTCGGCCGATGACTGTGGATGTCGGCCGGGACGGTTGAGAACACTGCTCGGATCATCGGATCAACTTTGGTTGCCTCTCTACATACTAAACTTTCTTCCTCCTTGCACTATCGCATCAGCAGGAAGACGCCCCACAGGGACGCTTGAGAACTGCCTAGAATTATATATTGCCATCTGCCTAGTTGTGGTATGCTATTACCGTCTGAGAAATCACTGTAGCAGACAAATGACAAAAGAATGACCACTGCAGGTGTCGAACCCGTGGCGCCCTGACGTTATATATAGTGCCTTGAGGTTTTGAACCCTGTGTTTATTACACCTGCTAAGCCAAGCTATCAGTTATTGCTTATGTATGCACAGGACCTATCTAGAATCAAGATTACGGTGTTGCCGGTTTTCCAGTGTGCTTTGCTCAGGGATTTATGAAGATCTAACATCCCCTTAAGCGTAGCAAACAGAATTGAGACTGTATAGCTGTGAAGATCCCAGTGATCGACAGTCTGGTTGTTGTAATCATATTGTATTCGGCCGTGAGTGGCCATGGCATAAATCAACAATCTGATTATGCGTTACAACAGGCGAAACAACGCCACGGCCCCAAAGTGCTACGGTTTAAGGGATCCTACTAGTTACTAGCTGCTTCTTTCAACAAAATCTTCTACAGGATGAAACAAAAGAATGATTGAACGAGTTTTGAGTCCGTGATCTAGCGTTTATAGCGCCATGAAGTATTCTGACGTTTAGAGCGCCATGAGGTTTTGAACCTCGGTGTTTACAACACCCATGTTTAGAGCACCGCAGGCTTTGAACCCGCGGTCTGGCGTTTATTGTGCTGTGAAGTTTCGAACCTGGTGTTTACAGTACTAGCTGGGCTAGGTAGCCAGTTTTTGTATATGCAATGGTTTCTAGCATTCCGTACAAGATTTCGAAGGGCAAAAGCAGGGCAAAAGAGTGAGTACTGCAGGTTTAGAGCCTGAGCTCTGTAGGGGTTTGAACCCCGGTGTTTACAGCACCTGGCGTGGCATTTTCAGCGCCATGAGGTTTCGAACCCCAATGTTTACAGCATCCGGTACTTGTAGCACCGATACTAACTAAGCCAACAGCCCAGTTCCTATATATGTAATATTTTCCACCATGCTGAACGCCGCTGAACGGGACCTAAACTAGAATCTTAAGCAAACACAGAGGTCTAAGGTTTTAACACCAGTTTTTATAACTCAACAATTCTTGTATTCGCAATGATTTCCACCATCCTGTGTGTCCGCGAGGGGTGTTCAGTCTTGTCCCACACCGCGCAAGCCCAAAATTTCTAGAAAGAATTATAGCCGTTCACGCATTCTCACTTACATTGCGTATTCCCGGTGTCCTCGCTGGAGCTCGATGAATTATCCCTCAATTAACAGCATGCAGTAGTCACCCAGCACTACTATTTCACAGAAAGTGCTGGAGCGAGGAATGGTAAATTAACATCTTCATACTCCACAAGCCACCTCCTACCGCTACCACCTACCTCAAGCTCCACGCTTCCCAGTGCTCAATACTAATGCCCTGCCCATCTGTCCGTGCAAGGCTGAGCTATAACCTTGCAAGAAAACAAGTCTCAACTTCCGCCACCAGACTAGTTTCAAACAACGGGCAAGCTCCCTGAACATGAAGCTGCAGCCCCAAAAGCGGCAAGTACAATCAAGGGCCTACCTACTTGAGTAGTGTTAATGCCGGCCGACAATGACGGTCCCAAAACCCTAACCCACATGATCACACCATCGCGGTGATAATTGCAACATATGACGAGCTCAGCCAGCAACACCACCTAGGTAGCTCTTGACATCTGTGTTTAATAAAAACAACGATAATAACATGAAGAAAAACGCTGAGAAACATTGGTACAAAGTAAAACAGAGGAAGGAAGAGGAATACATACAAGCACCTCCAAAAGTAAAAAAAATAAATAAATAAAAGACAAACAGCCTCCCGCCGCGTGCACAAACAAACCATCCGCAACCCTAGCTCCCCGAATTCCCATCCTTTTTGGTCTCTGTCGTCGTCGTCGAGTTCGCTGTGTTCTTCTCCACAAATAAATTCCGTAACCACCGATTCTCCAGCTCTAGCTGCGCAATCTTCTTTTCAAGCTCGCTGACCTTATCTGCCATCTCCTTCGCTGCTTTCTCAACTGCCTGATCGCGCTGTTTCTTCTTGATACGGAAGCGTGCTGATGCGGCTGTGTTGCGGCGGCGCTTGTCTTCCTCGGCGGCGATACGCGCAGATTCCTGGATCGAGAGAATGTGCGCGTCTTGCTCCGAGATGGAGGTGCTACCGTGGTGGTGAAGATGAAGCTGAGGCGGTGGGGGGCTACTGGATTCAGAGCCGATGGGAGAAAACGTGAAATCCGACAGATGAGAGGCGGATCTGGGGGATGCGGGAGAGGAGGAATCGCGATGCATTATGAGTGCTGGTGGAGATGTGGCGGTGGTTTGTGGGGAGATAACACCATCCAAGGAGCCGGTAGTAACGGCAACAGCAGATATGGGATGATGATTTTGATATTGAAGAGACGACGACTGTGGTGGTGGTGGAATATGATGCTCTCCCTGATCCTCTGTTACTGGGAATTTAAAGTTCAAAAAGTCGTATCCCGGCGCTGATAAAATAGATGACGGATCCTGAGCTGCCACAGCTACAAACAGCTAACTGTGAGCCTTACAATCTCGATTGCATAGTCATCATTGTCCGTGACGCTGCAGCGGCTCGGAGGGATTCATGCACGTGTGTTGTGGTGCAAGATTTGCGATTGGCAAGGGAGAGATATGGGGAGGGGGGCCCCAGAATGGTAAGTGATGCGCGGGTATGTCGTGCTCGGACAACACAGGCAAAAGGGAAACCGAAATGGAGGACTAGAATATGGGGCAGGGACCTCTCCCGCAGAATAAGCAGTCTGGAAGGGTAGACGTCGACCAATCCAGCAATTCCATCTGGATGATGTGATTGGGGGGAAGGGAAAAAAACAACCAGAAACAGAAAAAAAGATAAGGTATGTACCATTAAAGAAGTCCTCTTCGAATCCACTCAGCCCACTTCCCCCATAACTCTTGCTACCGTTGTTGCTGCCGCTTCCGAGAGCCGTGGAATCTCCAACATCTCGCGAATAGTCGACGCCGTCCAAAAACCGGGCTAAATCAAGATCCCAAAACAGAGTATTCGTGAATAATTCGAGCCCGTCCATATTGTCCTGCGCGTCGTTTCGGTGCAGCTCTTCGGGCGTAACCATAATATCATCCAACCCAGTACTACCATTGGTGCTGTTATGGTCCAGCGGCCTGGAAGCCATATGGTGAGAATTGATCCGTTTCACCTCCTCTTCGGTTGATAGGTTATCGAGTAGATATGTACGGGTTATGTATTTAGGTGGAGCCCGTGTGCTCGGAACAGAGAGAAAGGGAGGTGCGGCGTAACGACGGTGGGCGAACGTGATATTGATATCGGCTCTCTCGTTTGGGACGCCACTGTCTGATTACCATTAAGGAGTCGAACGTTGGTCTAAGACCCTCTACCTATCTTCAAAAAGCAAGCTTTTGCCTTGAGGTGGTGTGCCGAAGGGCTGAGCGAAAGTGGGGAAGAGGGGGTAATTGAGATCGACTGGAGAAGGAGGATGTGGGATATCAAGCTTGGGGGAAAACGTGGAGGTGTGCATTTTGCTCTACTCTGAATTCTTTTTGTAAAATGTGATCCTTGTTTGAAACAGCAGGCCGTGGAGTCGTGGGGGAAATGACCAAAGTGGGATATACTTGCCCAGGTGCGTACTTCTTGGTACTACTTCGTATGCACGATGTTCGGCTATGCATGTACCTAGTGGCAGACAGGTAGATTCAATGGATGAGGAAATTCGGAACACGGCTCTGCTGCCTACAGCAGAGCCATCCCAATGCATCTGGGACGCCCCATTCTATGACATTCAGACAGTTCATCTCCTACTCAGCATCTTCATTCCTTCCGGGGGCCTGCGGTGTTTTAGTATTCCAATATGCTATTTGAAAGAGGTCATTGCGCGTACTTTTCATAAGTTGATGCATATTACTGATAAGCTTCTTATGAGAATAATTTTCACAATCGCGGCTGACAACTGTGACGGTCAGGGCTCGGAGCTTCCCGCGAAAGATACTTGTTTTTGAGATGTGACAACTCACCAGAGATCGAGAGTGGCGGGTTTCTGTGCATGCCAAACAAAATAGAAGCAAGGCGCTCATACCGTTACTGCTAATATTTGTTATTTAATGTATTGGTATTATGTAGGATCTCTGGGCAGTGAGGGATTCTTGATTGAACTCTTTTATAGTCACAAAGCGTCACTCCAACTTGATTGTTCAACAACAATCAAACGACATTAAAGCTCTACCGTCACCTCATCCAACCACTTGACCGAGATCCTACTACTAAACACACGCAACGCCCCTCGCGCAGCTATTTCCCCTGGTACCATTCGACTAGAGGTTCTAACCCACCAGTCTCATGCCACACTTCGCTGCTAATGGAGCCAATACTACCATCACTTGTATCGCCTACACCGACGGCACATCAATCTGATTCCTCCATCACAGTATCGGGAGATGATGCTTTACTTCCGCTAACAATTTCACTCCCCGAGTCCACTTATACACAGTTAAACCCCACCAACAGCAGTACTGTTTTGGCCAAAAACTTATCCACACCAAAGGACCCATTGAAACCCCCAACACCATCTCTACTCAACTTGTCTCATCCCTCGGTGGGATCACCTCCCGACCCCTCACCTAAAGAACCATTAGTACCACCATTAGTTTCCCCTCCCCCAGCCGACTCCACGGTCCTGCAAGCGCCGTTCAACCTCCTGCTTACATCACCGCCCCTACCTCTCCGCGACAGAAATAACAAGCTAAACCTCCTCTTTAGCACCTGCATCCACCTCACCACCCCCTCCGAAAACTGGCGCACTCTCCTCCTCCTCCACACACACAGCTTCCACCTAACGCTGACACTAACATACAATACCCACTTTATCTCCGGCAACAGCGTACTCGGGGAATCCTTCGCGCGTCTTCTCTCATCTTTACCGGTCTTCCCCCCACCCCCCATCCTGACTGCCGTCTCATCCTGACCGTCTAGATATGGACCCAACTCGACTTCTCACCCTCCCTCTCCATCTTTCAGGAGGAAATACAAATCACGCTTCTCCGCAGCACCCGCTCCGCCGTCGAATCCTTGCTTCCGGAGCTCCTACCCACCGCGCGAATACCAGAGATAAAAATGGAGTTTGCGTTTGAAGGGAGGGGGAAGGTGAGTGTGGGGATGCTGGCCCCGTTGGCGGATGTGGCGGTCAGGAGCTTTTGGGGGGATAAAGTTGCGAGGTTGGCGCCGTTCATGGGGAGGGTAGGGTTTTTGAGGGAGTGTGAGGCTAGGAGGGAGTATGTGGGGATTGTTGCGGGGGTGTTGGAGGGGTTTAGACCGGAGGGGGGGGAGGGGAGGGGGAATGTTAAGGCGCAGCTTTGGAGGGCGGTGTTGAAGAATTTGGTAACGAGGGATAATCTGGAGGGACTGGATCTTGCCGCTGTTGCGGGGGAAATGAAGGAGGAGTTCGATCCCACCAAGGAGGGAATCGAAGATGTGGAGATGCTAGATTTTGAAGCTTTGCCGGAGCGTAAAGACGAATGGGAGAGTGAAGGCTTCGGAGGATATGGAGACTCTGATGATGACACGTTGTTATGGGACGATGAGGATAGGGAGCATGTTGACGTCAATTTTTGCGATGAGTGGAGCAGTGATGATGGGTTGATATCGTCGGACGGTGAGTATGAGTTATGGGCAGCACCGGAGACTGGAGATGATGAGATTTGGGAAGCGTTAGAGAAGACTAAGGAGGACAGCGATGAGGATGTTTTCGAGAGCTATGAGTGGGAAGAGATGATGAAGGGGATGGCGCGGTGATGTGTTATTCGAAAAATATGGAGAAGAGCTAGTATGTAACTACATCAACGGATGTCTATTGGCTTGAGCCCGACGTTGACGGAGACTCAACATTAGTTTCAGTGCCACAGTTTCTTGCGCAGCCAGACAGTTAAGAGGAGAGTGAAGCATAATAGTCGGCTATATGAACAGTCACTGCCGTAGCTCTATGCCACTCTATCATATCCTGAATTAAAAGCACTTAGGTTTCCGCACTTCCACTGCTGCGTGTAATAGAATTATTTGAAATCCTTGTAACTCCATTTCTCCGTTACCGACCTCTTCGCCTGTTTTGCGTAGATGACTGGCGTTCGTGCCTCGACTATACCACGCTCTCTCAAACTACGGAATCTGTCGTTAAGAAGATTTCCTTCGGGCTTGAGGGTTCGTAGGGAGTCTGAGAGCTCATCTGGCAGTTGCAGCTCTAGCGGTGCACGTGGCAAACTGCAGAAAACGTTTATTAGCAGATTTCCAATTTACAAGTGTAGGAGAAAGCACATACGGAACTTTCCCGAATTTCTTCTTCCGCATGGTCTCCAGGCTCTTTTTATCGTCCTTCAGCGCTGTTTTCTTTGCGATGGCTCTTTCCATCCGAAGTTTTTCCTGCCTTTTGATTTCCTTGGTATACTTCTTAACTAGCATCAACTCCCTTGCTAGCTGCTTCGTTTTCTTTTCTGCCTCCCGGGCTCTCTCCTGTTCTTTTTGCCGTGATTCCTTATTCCTCTGTGCTTGTGTCTTTCGCTTCACCTCTTTCCTTTCCTTGTTTTCGCTGTCTTCCTCCTCGTCTCCCTCCTCCTCTTCATCGTCATCCTCCCATTCCTCCTTGTCACTCTCCATCTCCTCATCAGACGCTTCCACGAGTGCCTGTATCCTTGCAGCCTTCGCCTCCTCCGCCAGCCGTTTCTTCTCCACCTCCACCTCCTTCTCCCCCTCCTCCCTAAGTAGCGCTTCCCACTTCTCAAATTCTGGATTGTATGAGATACCAGCCTCAGGTAATCTCACAGCGGGCACGGAACCAGTAGCTGTGAGCGCAATCGGTTTATGTTTCAGCGTCTTCGGAGCCTCGATGGGGTTCTTTTTCTCGACAAAGTCCAACTGCTCGAGCTCAATGTCCGCCTTCTTCTTGAACTTATCCACCGCCTCGTCGCCCCATGGATCATAGTCCGGTACCAGTACCGTCTTTGACGATGCGAGAACACCCGCAGGCGCAGAGGATGCACCACCGTATGCAATCGCGCGTAGTCGCTGCAGCTGTGCGAACGATACTCCGTCCTTCCGCTTCTTCTTCTTCTCAGCCACACCATCGGTGACGAAGCCGCCAGCACGCTTGCGGGTGTCGACGGCGGGGACGGCGGAGCGGGCTGCAAGGATCTCGTCGGATTTCAATGGCTTGGATTCCTTTGCGAGGCGGCGTTCCGTGGCGATGTCGCCATCGACGTCGAGGGAGAAGAGCACATCATCCGTCTTTTCTTTGATTACACCGCTGTTGGAGAAAGGTTAGCATGTCCCACCAGGAAGTAGAGAAGCTGGGTACCCTTGTGCGATTTCCTCGCGAACTTGTTCTAGCCCCGATTGCACAACTGATATATCGACGTTCTTGCGCCAAGCCTTTTTGCCTTTGCGGGAGGGTTGCTTTGAAGGCATGGTTGCGTTGGGGATGGGTTGGATTGAAGTGAGGTCAAACCCACTTTATTCCGCAAGTTGAGAAATTCCCTACTTGTGCCAAGATTTCGAACATGGCTCACTAAAATCACGTGATGTGGTTGTGAGCTAGAAGAGATACACTGCAAAAAGACAGACTAACCTCCCACCATCCCGATAACACCTGAAGACAACGAACCGTAAAAACAACCGAAATTTTCCATATCCGGCACCAATAGTCCCAAACAACCCTGAATCAATAAAGAATGCGTCAAACAATAGATACCCCCAATACGCTGATATCCATGAACTTTTTTCATATTCGCCTATTGAATCTCTACCTTCCTCGCCTTCTTCCTCTTCTTCACAACCTTAACACCCCCCTGTACTGGTGTGCCTCTCCCGGATGAAACTTCAACCGGTGTACTCCTCCCTCCATCATCCTCCCCCTCCTCTTGTGCCTGGCTCGCCCCCTCACCAACAACCCTTGCCCTCAAAACACCCCTATCCTTCTCTGCCTCCTCCCTCTCCCTCTCACGCAGCTTCTTTAGGTGTTCCCGGCGCCGCTTCCCAGCCTCCAGGGCCCGGCGCTTAAGGCTCTCGACCTCCTGCTGCTGCTGCACCATTGCACGGCGCAACCGCGAGAGTTTCGCCGTGTATGTTGGGATCTGCTGGAGTGTTGGAGCAATCGCATTGTAATTTGGGAGGTTGGAGAGGGTGGAGGAGGTGAGAGAGAGAGAGGTGAGGAGCGCGCTCTGCTGGGACTCGAGGGAGGCGAGTTGCGACGTCAACGAGGACAGCGCGAGACTGGCGCGCGTAGCGAGGAGGGGAGCATCCATAATTGCGGTGGTTGGAGGGGGAAGGAGATGGAGAGATGGAGCGGAGAGCTGCATGTGATTGGTGTTACGGGGGAACCTAACCCTGGGTTTCACGTGAGTTTCAGGGATTAATGCTTGTACGTACGACTCGGGTCGGGTCATGGAGCATCACCGCCTGGCGGCGAACCTTCTGATGTAGATGTATGACATGCACAGGAGACGCAAAAGATACCTGTAGCTTTTGTACCAAAATGGATACTTCTAGAATCGAAAGCTGCTATGGTCTGGTTGACGCTGATAAATCTCCTGATTTTTTTCCGGGCCGTTTTTGCTTTTTTGGGTCCCGCGGCTGGCTTAGCACGAAGATCTGACACAAACCTCTCTCGCCTCCTGCACGCCATCATCACCATTCCTTGCTTTGCTTCACCCCACCACCAACCTCCCCCCCGGACTCGAGAGGAATACACCTACCCCCTTCCTTCCTCAGCACTCCAGCTACCTACCTACATTTCCCAACATCTCCATCTATCTCTCACAAATCCTAACTCACTCAAAGCATCACCATGCTACTTCCCGACACTGACGGTGTCCCCATCACTCGCCCGCAATGGAACCCACCCCCACACCTCGAAGCCCGCTTCTCCCGCCGGCGCTCTCGGCGCTCGGGTACCAACTCCCCCGGCCAAACGATCTTAACCGCCTCCAACCTCGCCACCACCCGTCGCCAGACTCTCCTCGAAGCACGGAAGTCGCTTCTCCGGGCCCGGGCGCAGCACGTCGACAAAGTCCGACGGTCCCGGGCAGACTCTCACGAGGCAGTTTCCGAGCGCCTGCTCGCACTACAGGCATCCATGCATGCAGCACAAGAATCCCGCGATGCGATCCTCAAAAAGATTGCGGCGTCGTGCTCGACCGAGGTTGCGAAGGCGAAGCGCACGGCTGTCGAGATGCGGAAGAAGCGTGAGCGAGAGGCGAATGCGCTGCGCGAGAGCTTTGAGGAGCGTATGGTTGAGGCGCAGCGGCGCCGAGACCAGGTGCTCCGCGAGCGTGGGAGGAAACGGAAGGAGCGTGGGAGCTCGGCGGGGTCGAAGGGGCGCGAGGGTATGGCGGCGGAGGTTAAGAGTGCTGGGAAGAAGGAGGAGGAAGATGTCGCTGTGAGACGGATCCAGAGGGCGTGGAGAGGTGCAAGAGATAGGAGGATTGTGGCTGATTTTGTGGCTCTGGGATTGACGATTGAGAGTGTGCGCGATGCCGACTTTATGGATGTTTCAACTAGATTTCAGAATGAGGATGTGATTAGAGCTACGTCGAAGCTGCTCACTAGGTGTGGGTTGCTGGAGGGGATTGAGGGTGTTGAGGGCGCGGTGGAGAAGTGCTGTAGGACGTTTTTGAGTGCGTATTTGATCCTGGGTCATCCCGGGGAGGTTCTGAGTAATGATGGCGAAAAGGAGAAGGTAAGACACTTGGTACCTGCCATTCTTGGGGAATGCATGCTAATCGTGTGGGCTAGGCTCTGATTACAAGGTCCAAAGATCTTCTTATTGCTTTCGAGTCGTTCTTATCATCGCCTTCGTTCCCACCACCTGATGCACTTTACAATGCCTGGAGCGAGTTTAGTACGGCATTTGATACATGGAAATCCAGAGATTCCGAGATCTTTATTCAGACGATGGTAGCACAATACGCAGAGCTGGACCTTATCTGGCAGAAAGTCAAAGACGATACTACCGGCGGTGTTGCAGAAGACTTTAAGCAAGGGATCCGCGAGAATCAACTTCTGCTTCTCGTCCGCATACGTCGGTTGGCAGGAGATAGAACCAGAGACTTAATTAGGACTGCCGTCAAGGAATCTAGACGAACTAGGCTACCTAGGAAAGAAAAACGTGATACGAAGCCTCGTGAGGTACCATCATCGAATGCAACTACAGTATCCACCACTCCTGCCACTGGTACTTCTGCTCCTCCACATACGTCTCCACAGGTTCCTCCTGCAGCTGCACAGCATGTTGAACCTCGTGTTGGCTTTGATTCGGTGGCTGGTGGTGATGAGGGGATGATGTCGAACCGCCAGATCATCCACGAGTTGTCTCTGGATAAAGACTTCCGTCTGCAACCCCGAAAACGAAGTCGACTCGAACAAATGGTCGAAGACACGGCCAAGGCCGCTTTTTGGGCTATAATGCGGGACGACATTGCGGAAGGAAAGCTGGAGAAATGGATCCCCGCCCTTGCCGAAACAGTTCGCTCCAAGTTGCTGCGGCTGCTAGATCCCAAGGGCTCATTCCATCGCGCTGTTGCTGAGTCAATGGATATTGACCTTATCACGCAACAATGTCACAACGGTTCCTACGACCACGAAAAACTCCTCTCCTACGTTATCGGTCTCCTTCCAAAGATCTGCTCGCCTGCTCGCGACGAAGACGTAAAGGCCCTCGTTGAAGACCAGGGCGACTATATCTCCCGTCTACAAAAACTACTGGACGTTCTTGAGGCGATGCAGCTCGACCACGCCAACTTCCTCCTCATGATCTCGGCGCCTCAGGTCATCCCAGAGGCCATCCCATACGAGCGCCGACTATTCACAGCTGACCTGGAAGCCGGGCGCACATCCCTTGACAAAACCCGCGCGTGGCTCCTCGCTGCAAAGCAGCAGCTCCCGCAGGGCTCCTCGGCAAGAGACATTCACACACACGCCTTCCTCAACCTCCTCTTTGGCCTCTCCCCCCTAACCCCCGACGAAATCCCAGAAACCTTCCACCTCGACCACCAACGCCTCTGCGACGCCCGCGACACCCTCCGCGCCGTCATCCTTGGTGGCGCAATCGTGCTCACGGTGAAAACACTCCTCCGCCGCGATGTCCGCGGCTCCTGGAAGGAACTGAAATCGTGTGTTGCGGCGCTGCTGAAAACTCCTTCCTCGACTGCGGATATTGCGGACGGCGTAAGAAGGTTCATTGAGGAGACCACGGCCACGCCTGTCACCACTCTGGATGCGGTCAGGAATGCAGTTACTAGGATCTTGGAACGCGGCACAGCGTATCCAGTTGTTAGGGTTGTGTGTAATCGTGTTCGTGGATTCGTTAGGGAAAGGCTACTGGCGAGTAATAGCCAGGATAAGGTGCGGCTTGCGTCGACAGCTGGCGAGACGCTGACGGGGTGGGGTGTTGGGGAGTGGATCGGTGAGATGGGGGGTGTTGTTGAGAGGACGTTGGTTTGGGCGGAGGTCGATAAGGGTGTTAGTGGTGGCTTTTATAATGAGATTTTGAGGGTCGAGGGGGGGTTGAATTAGAGTAGACGAAGAGGATGGGTGAATTAGAGTATGAAAAGGGAGGGTGTGGATCGGAAGGAGGGAGGAATCTTACATATAGCCTTGTTTACTTTGATTCGCATTGCTTGCTTTGTTTGGGTTCGTCTTGGGGATTGCGGGGAGGTTATGGTTTGCTATTTTTTTTGTGGTTTTGGCATTATGATGCATGCAGAGTTGGGGTTTTTTTGTTGTGTTTGTGTTGACTTTGTTGTTTAGATGAGTTAAATTTGAGAAGGGCTTATTTTTATTACTTGCTGCGTGTGTATATGACCGACTTGCCAGCTGCAAACTTCGACTCCATGGCCGGGCCGTGCGTCCACCGGTTGGCATGATCATGAAGCAACTTAATTTTGTATCCACACTTGGGAGGCCCACATCGTGTACTTCTGTGCGGCGATTTCACTGACGCATGGGTTCCTGACGGGAGTGGATTCGAACTAGTACTAGTAATATCTAGCGCAACCCGGCACCACAGAACCTATATTGGATGAAGAGTTACTATATTCAATACAGCACCGTACCTCTGGAGTAGCGATCCGCCCCAAACTATTTGGCTGGTGACAAGTCACCCGTGAGTGAGAATTCGTGAACAGCTATTCCCCTCCCTACTATACTTCACATTAGAATTTTGTCAGAAGACTTATGTTTACACGATGGCGACTGCGGTGAGGGTAATCTGGAGACGGGCGGTATGAAGGGGAGGGAGATGTACGTTCAGATTGAGGGTGTGCATATACGTATTATACGGGACGAGATGTTGTGAGACTGGGCGACCTTCGAGGGTATCCACCCATTGTGGTGCTTCCAGGGAGCTCCTAAATATTTACCTGGGATTCAGGGCTTTAGAGCCGTGTATAATACAATCGCGCAGGTACAAGTGGCATCCTGAGCTTTCCACTTGTCTGCCGTAGAGCGTACCTCTGCTGTTCTGTAGCTCTCAGTTACTTTACTGTGTGTGCCGTGGTCGAGGCCGACTATACCCCTGTGAGGTAGTTTCTGTCATATCCATATTAGTGTCTAGCATGCATGTGATGATGGTTCTACAGCTCTAACGCGGGTCCAGCCGAGGTAGGAATTTTCGTTCGTTTTACTCCACATTTCTAGCCATCTCCCGGACAGAAATACATACGTAAATAGGCACATCAAATGGCGTGGTGTCTAGTCTGTCAGGCGCCCTGGTAGGATCTTTGCGGTAGCCTAGCGCTAGCGACCAAAAGTTATCTACAGACTACGTAGTGTCAATCTCCATTCAGGCACCAGGGCAAAGCTAGCTAGAATGAAAACACAAGATATCCCCAGCAAGATTCAAAGCGGTATGAGATGAGACTTGCTGAGTACTAAGTACTTAAGTAAGTATGTATATACAACTCCAACTAAATACGATCCCAACATCCGCACATTCCCGAAATGCAGTGGCAAAAGAAAACAAACGCCCGACATAGATACTCAACAGCAGCAAGCAATTCATTTAAACAAAGGAAAAAGATCAAAAGCCGAGAAATCCCCAATACAACCCGCGGCGTACTTCCGAACAAACTAGAGGAAAATCATCAACACCTGCACCAAAGCATCTGTATGAAAACAGAAAAAGAATAACTAAAAAATAACCCCATAAAAAAGGGTCCACAACTACCAAAAACACCATAAAAAACTCCTAGCGCGTGGAGTCCCAAAAATGAAGTGCATGAGAAAAACAAGGCAACACTAACAGTGCGATTCAATGAAGAGAGGTCATTCGCAAAAACGGCTCGTAACAATCCTGTCTTAAGAAATATTACAGGGTAGTATATAAAAGAAAACTATTGGACGAGTATGTATAGAATAGGCCAAAGACGGGAGAAAAACATATCAAGGAGAATACTCCGCAGCGGTCTGATTCAAAGAGCACAGCACCAGGGAACGATGAAAAGGAAAGCCCAGTCGCGTTTGAATCGTTGAACCTGGGCTTGAAGACAGCGCAGGATGGAGAGGGTGATGGCGACGCTCCGTCGGTATCATCGCAGCATTTGAATGACCGAATCATTTCCGAAAATGCGCCGAGATTCGATTGGTAGTCTTTCCCCAAAGCAGTTCCATTTTTCTAGTGCCTCTTGCTATCTTCTGGGTGCTGGTTGTCGTTTCGATGGTACAGATTGCCGTTTCTTTAGAGCCACTACTAGAGTCAACTGTCGTATCATCGGTGCCATGTAGCGGGGTTTCTCCTGTACCGTCTACCGCTCTGATGGTGCCACTACCCGGGTCAAGTGTCGCTTCTTCGGTGCTGTTTGGCGGTATTTCTCTCGTGCCGTCTGTTTCACCTGTACCGTCTATCTCTTCGCTAGGGCCATCATTAGAGTTAACTGTAGCATCCCCAATGTGAAGTGAAGACTTTTCTCCAGTATCTTCCGTTGCTTCGCTGGAGCTATCGGTCACGCCCATCATTTTTTTAACGCGCGACACGCATTGGATGGCGTCGCTTATATCCTCATGGTCGTTTGGACGTATCTTTCGATATCCATCGAGAGCCCTCTCAAAAAAATCCAGTGCCTTATCATATTTCTCTTGTTCCTCGAAAGTAGCCCCCATATTGTACACCGTGTTGAGTGTTGAGATATGATCACATCCAAGAGCCTTTTCCTGACCGTCAAGTGCCCTCTGATACCACTCCAATGCCTTATCATACTCTCCTTTGCTTCCGAACACAATGGCCATGTTGTAGACCGTGTCGAGTGTTGAGATATGGTCACGCCCAAGAGCCTTTTCCTTACCGTCAAGTGCCCTCTGATACCACTCCAATGCCTTATCATACTCTCCTTTTCTTCGGAACACAATGGCCATGTTGTTGACCGTGTCGAGTGTTGAGATATGGTCACGCCCAAGAGTCTTTTCATAACCTTCGAGAGCCCTCTGATACCACTCCAATGCCTTATCATACTCTCCTTTGCTTTCGAACACAATGGCC
>Ga0307512_10001187_pt1 | contig 37691 bp, 35 predicted proteins | sample 14_EM_MG_FD_200267 | JGI IMG/M metagenome (GOLD analysis project Ga0307512, IMG submission 200267) | Populus trichocarpa ectomycorrhiza microbial communities from riparian zone in the Pacific Northwest, United States - 14_EM | ecosystem: Host-associated > Plants > Roots > Unclassified | place...
GATTTGAAGTTGCCCACTAATGTGTAATTGATGTGTACAGTGAATTCTGGAGTAAAATCTATCACAGTGGATGGGCAAAATGTACCTTGATACTCATCTTGAGAAAACATCACTGTGGCCTTCATTCCACTGGCATATTCAGTCAGTGCACACTGAATAAGTGTGGTTGCCAGCACTAATGTCAACAGAGTGAGAGGTTGGACATGATGGGATGTCATAGGCTAGCGCCCTAACCTATTGGTGGTGAAGAGAAATCGATGGTAAATGAGATCAACCGCTGTCATTCGCATGAACCATAATTTCTTCTCATCAACTACATCGGAGAGATATCCATCATCAAACAGAAACTCCTTAACCTGGATCTGAAGCTCAGTCCCAAGGTTCAAATCCAGCTGGTAACTACGGACAATAGTGTGATGTGCCCCACCTGTCAACTGTCCTCAAATGATAGTTATCATCGGTTTCAACAAGATATATTGTGGGGTGTTATCAATATCATCAATCGGATAGAGGAGCATTGAGCAGCATTCAAGACTTACAATTTCTTGTGAGTGTGAATCAATTTTGTGAGATGGACCACAGGCCAACTGACCTATCGATGGTGAACCTACAGGATAACCCGCTAATACCTGCTCACGATTCTGTACTTCAGTTACAAGATCCCAAGCTTTTTTAATTGTCGGGTATATTAGCAAAATATAAAATGGTTTGGAAGTCATTACTGAACATCTGTGCAACACTGAACAGCCACACTGATTCTTCCAGATGCTCCCAGATGCTCCCAGATAGGCTGAATGCAAAGCGATGTGCTCACAGGTGCTCCAGGACTACTTAACTTGTGCTCCTCAATGCTCCAGAAGTAGTAGAACAGAATACAAGAATATCCTGAAGAGTGTATAGTTGTCTTCAAAATGATTCCAAATCACACTATTAGGATGTGCAAATTTCGGAGCTATTGGGAGTAATAGTGGTGTCTCCAAGACTATTCCGGTGCACCTCAAACCTAGAGTCAAACACTCTGGGAGTAGAGTTTGCAATGGGTCTGGACCGTCACTTCGGGTCCTGGTACGGATCGGAACAGAACCGGAGCCAGATTGGCGGTCCGGGTCGTCAATACACCCGAACTGTTGATTCGGGTACTGTTCGATTGACATCTCCCTACCTGTCTGAATTGAGCGTGTTCTCAGAGGGTTGTATAGCGGGTCCATCTGTAAATTCATATAACATGCTTGCCTTTGCTATTCAATTATAGTACTCAGTCAATATCGATCATTTGACATCCAGTAATCATATTTTGCATGTTTTGCATGTTGCAAGATCGACAATATTTTAATTCATGTTTTTCTTTCAATGATTTGTATTTTTGACCAGGGAGGACGTCAATAGTTCAATTATAAGCCCAAATATCCATTCGATGCCTTCATTACCCGATCTGCATTACCAGCAATTGACGACCCTCAGTCAATGCTGAGTTGACAGATATTGTCAGAATGGCGCCGTGACCGTGTTACTTTTTCTTTTGCACATAGTGGACGGCAATACATTCGTTATGGACAGCAGCAAGCAAATCACTTACCAACTACCGTATTTACAAGGCCAAACATTGTGGAGGCTCCACTGATGCTTGAGGTGTAGCGGCATTGACACAGACCATATTGCCTATAAAGGCTGCCAATACTTCGAATATGGGTAAATGCCATAGCACAGCCCTTGGATTATACAAGATGCAACACACAAAATCGTTGACACTCTGTTGACACTCATTTTCAGACAGGTGCTATGACCATGTCATGATCGCATTTGCACAGAATGGCTGCCAATTTGTTGATTATGGACATATGCCGTAGCAGAGCCATTGGAATATACATGATGCAACACCGAAAAGGGTTGACACTCTGTTGACACTCGGTTGACACTGTGTTGATGCTCTGCTGACGCTCTGTTGATGCTGTGTTGACGCTCTGTTGACGCTCATTTTGATATGTATTGGTATCAACACAAACGATATTATCTATAAAGGCTGCCAATACTTTGATTATGGAAAAATGCTGTAGCACAGCCCTTGGATTATACAAGATGCAACACACAAAATCGTTTACGCTCTATTGACGCTCATTTTCAAACAGGTGCTGGGACCATGTTACAATCGCATTTGCAAAGAACGCCTGCCAATACGTTGATTATGGGTACATTCCATAGCAGAGCCCTTGGATTATATATGATGCAACACCCAAATGCATTGACACTCTGTTGACACTCGGTTGACACTGTGTTGATGCTCTGTTGACGCTCTGTTGACGCTCTGTTGACGCTCTGTTGACGCTCTGTTGATGTTCTGTTGACGCTCTGTTGACGCTCTGTTGACGCTCTGTTGACGCTCTGTTGACACTCTGTTGACGCTCTGTTGACGCTCATTCGGTGGTGTAGCTGTATCGACACACACAATATTGCCTGAAAAGGCTGCCAATACTTCAATTATGGATCAATGCCGTAGCACAGCCTTTGGATTACACAAGATACAATCTACAAAATCGTTGACGCTCTGTTGACGCTCATTGTCAGACTCGGGCAGTGACCATGTCGTGATCGCCTTTGCTCAGAACAGATGCCAATACATTGATTATGGGTACATGCTATTGCGGAGCGCTTGGATTTTACATGATGGAACACCCAAAATCATTGACACTCTGTTGACAATCTGTTGACGCTGTGTGGATGCTCTGTTGACAATCTGTTGACACTCTGTTGACGCTCATTTTGAGGTGTAGCAGTATCGACATACATGATATTGTCTATATAGGCTGCCAATTCTTCGATTATGTGTAAATGCCGTATCACAGCCCTTCGATTATACAAGATGCAACACCCAGAATTGTTGATGCACTGTTGAAGATCATTTTCAGACTGGGGATGGGACCATGTCGCGTTCTCTTTTGCCCATCAAGGCTGCCAATATGTTGATTATGGATACCAGCTAGCAAATGGCATCCCAATGGACTTACTCACAAGATCAAAAACCGTTGACACTCTGTGGACGCTCACTTTCCGAATGTGGCTGTAACCATGTCGATTTCTCTTGTGCCTATTCAGGCTTCCCATACTTTGGTTATGGATAACAGCGAGCAAATCGGTGTCCAATTAACTTACTTACCACAGAATATATCGTTGCCACTCCGTTGATGCTCAGTATCAGAATGTGGCTGTTACTGCGCTGAGGTCTCTGTTGCCTACAAAGGCTGCCAGTCTGTTGAATATGAATGGCAGCAAGCAAATCACTTTCCAATTAAGTTGCTTGCATATCCAAAAATCATTGACGCTCCGTTGATGCTGATTGTAAAAATGGAGCTGTTCCCGTGTCGCTTTAATAATCCTATAGTCATTATAGACAGTCAATGAATAATTTGTATCAATACTCAGTTGCATGCAAAAGATTTATGGCGTATCAATTTCTGATCAACTGATGCAGAAGTTCTCTGAGCAATGGATAACTCAGCGCGGTGACATTTCAGCGCTTTCAGTTGGCAACTCACTGCATGTAGAGCCATATCCTAATTTTTCATTAATTAAGCCCAACATACTCAGTTTGCCATATCCAGTTTGATCCGCTCGATTTTCATGACGTACCATAAGCAATAGTCACAATGCTCACTAGGTGCACCCAGTCTAAACGCGGAATAATGTAGTTGGTTGTATGGATGAATGCAACATGATGGTGGTCATTCGTACAGATTCACATTTCGCAATGACTGCTCCTTCTATGACTCGTATGTCATCACTAAGTGACACTTTGTTAGTAGATTTCATCTTCAGTTTAGATTGCGCGTTCTCAGTTATCCGTAAAAGGCAGGACGATATAGTGTCAATCAGCTGTCAATCAACTTTGTTTGGAGTTTGGACCTTTTGTATGGCCCGTATGACCCTTGCTCATGCACAGACGGATTATCATTTCTTACAATATAGTGAGTGAAATCAAAAGAATTCTTTCACGTATCGAAATAGCTAAGCCAACTACTTTTTGGAGAGATATGTCGTCAATCATCACATATTGTGCATGTTGTGTACACATGACCTACGAGCCAATACAATATGTTTACCTGAATCCATTTCCTGTATGGTACGTAGGCATGGAGGACATGTACAGCGGTAAACGCTTACAGGTTTAAGTGGCTTCGATTTGTTAATCGGTGATGAATTGGGTATCGCGTCAGTTGTGAGGGCCGATATACATTTGTGAGACGGTCATTCGCGGCATGCTATTTACATCTGGCTACCCTATTCCAGGAGGTTCCTTGCGGAATTGCGATTTTCCACTGACACTATCATGTATCTCCATCAGCTCTCTAAATGTGGTCGGCGCAGTCGCATGTGCAAACTGATCAAATTTCGGCTGAATGACTGCCTTAACAATCAATATGGCAGTTCTAGACCTCCAATCTTACAAATGATGCAAGATGAACAATTGATCACACTCAACTTCAGGACATAGCAGGGAGCATGTCTCTCCTTGCTTTGAATATAAAGGCCGCCAATGAAACAAATATAGAGAATGATGTACCAAAGTTGATATTTTGAACAGAATAGTAACATATCTGACTGCGACCATAAATAGAAAAACCCGAAAAGGAGACCTGGAGACTGGAACCGACGGGTCTAGCCAAACCCGGCAAAACCTGCGGGTTGATGGGTATGGGTACGGGTTTGGCCTGCCAAGACGCTCCATGTGGTGTTTTTGGACAGAGCTGGAAGCGAACTGAACCATTTTTCCGGTCCAAACCCGGACCAGTTCCTAACATTATGTGGGAGAGATTATCGTAATGTTTTCTCAAATACAAAAATTTGATTGACTATCTTCCTTTTGCACACCTCGATCCAGGCATGTCAGTTTATTACACAGTCCAGTAGGTATCTAAATCCACATGATGATTTACAAGCCATATGCGTTCGATTCAATCTGATGCAGCATTCTCTTGCACCAAATATGCAGGTCCAACAATTGCTCCGACAGGTACAATATGCATCTTTTGAGTTTGTTTGACCACCCGGATGAACCTGTCAACACAATAAGCCCAATCATGGGGATCGTTATAATTTGTTGAAATCACCACCGCATATTCTTGAAGTTGATGACGTAATATCCATTGTTGAGTCTTCTTGCACCTCTTGGAAACGGTCGATATCATTTTTCTGGCGGGCAGACTCTCCTGAAACTGGTGGATCTGATTTGGTTGCATGCAGCTGGATTATAATTCTGGAAAAGCGGGAATTCAGACTTGGAAGGTGTTATTGGGGTCACTTTCCGTATATTGGATGCAGATGTTATGAGATTCAGGCATGATCCCTTGGTTGGTATATTCTAGTACCTTGCGATTAATTCCAAGATGCTCAACAGATATAGGGCAGTAAAATGGTTGGCGGTAGTACAACAGCCCATTCTGAACTATAATCAATATACTGTCTATGAGTACATTCTGATCATATCCATGCACCAGTCCACTAACATCATGTCCCCAGTCCTCTTCATTTTGTATACTGAATAGCTGTCGAATGTTGGGAATTCCGAGATCTACTGATGCTTGTTGGAGTGCGGTTAATTTGATACTTCTACACACTTCGTGGACATGTGTTTCTCCCGAATTATGTACCTGATGTGATATGAGGCGGAAACAAGCCTCTTCCTGACAATGCTGGAGGTGTAAAAGATGGGCTCCGCATGCATTGTGCCATTTATCGGCAGCGGACACTAGATTGCAAACCATCGCAGAGCTAATATTGTTCCAGCCTTGAACGGCAAGATACGATAGTGTCTCCACTGTATAGTCAACACCGGTACATGCATCATTGTGCTTGAGTATCTGTCCAATGAAACTGACATTGTTGGTAGATTGATATGCCTCTGTCACATTGCCGACATGTAGCCATTCATAAATCTCGGTGCTGAAATTTTTGCCAGAACGCATATGCCGAATTGACTCTGATATATGGCACACAAGATCGATTTTTGGATATCCGAAATGTATTTTACGCTGGGCGATGGTTTCTGGAGCACCTGAACGCACATTGCCTTCCACCACGCATCAAACGCTACCGAGCGGATGGAGAATTCATTCTTGAACTGCCACTGGAGTTTCGAAGTGATACCATAAATCCCTCTCTCCAGCTCATCCACAATGCGTGCCATATCAGTGATACTGCAGGTGGTGGGTTCAGTCTCACCATTGGATAGACGAAACTGAAATTCCACATGCTTGTTGGCGGTCATGTTTACTGCCCCATAAACCTGTTGTTGTGCTGCAGTCTTCATTTAAGCAAGTAATGGGGTGAATGTGCTTTTAGAACCAGTTGCCTTAGTCCCAACTACATCCAATACTTGGCGCTGATGATGTTGCAACAATTGATCGAAAAGCTTGCATTTAGCAGGTGTCACACGATGGATATCACACTCTAATTGCTCAATTGCTCTGAACCAATCATCATCTGAACACATGGTTGCCGTTTAACAGGCTCTATCATGGCAAACCTGAAATTGCTATCATATTGATGCAGTAACCTGTTCAGCCCCATATGCCTCAACCTCGAATGCAGCATGGATCGTATGAACCTATTGTTCCCATACCTGATGGGATTCTCTAGCCCACTATTCATTCACTTTGACTATTGCAGACTTTGACATTTTCTGATCTTGAGAAGCACCATTCGGCTTGTAAAATCATTTCAGTGCATTGTCTTTTTCTGTCAGGGATAGTTCAGAGTGGTTTTGTTGGCTGACAAGTAGAGAGAATTTACATAATGCCCGGACTGCTCCCATCACCATTTCAGCAGAGGCTATTTCCGCCCCAGTTTTCCCGACAACCTTAGTGCTGTGAAGAATTGGAGTGAACTTCACTGCCAGTGTTCTGATCAATCCCTGGATCTCTTTTCGCTGCAAAGAGCCACTTTTCAATGATTTGAATGGATTAGAGAAGCGCTGGAGGCCTGGATATTGTGGTACCGATGTGAATTGATTGTCAAATTGATTCTGGACATTTCTAGCTTTCAGGTATTAGATCGGCCAGTGCAATAAGTCTTTAACTAAACTTAGTAGCAGGTGATGAAATTCTTCAGGCTGCCAAAGCCGATACACATTGCAAAGAAGGTATTGCCAAAACTGGTTGCAGATTGGATGAACACCAAGAGTGGGCAGAACTTCAATATTGGTTTGGTCCAGAAGCTCCAAGTTAACATGCTGATCCCTTGGGTTATCAAGCGGTCAAAAAGTTGAATACGCCGTTGCGGCACCATTGGGAATTTCACACATCGGGCATGTGTCATATGAGCCTTGATCAATCATGACTTGTGCTGGATAATCCCCGACCCAGACAGCCACAAGAGGATAACATTGTCTCTGGAATTCATTAGCACAATAATATTTCAAGCCGTGGCCAGTTATGTCAAGATTTCTTTGTGGGGACAGCACAGTTCCAACCGCGGAATACCATACCTGGCCAGTATCCTTCGCACCGTTCTAGGGAAACGGGTTCGGCCAAATGAGAATCCAAGTGCGCTGTGTAGACGAGCGGCGAAGATCGTTTCGAATATTATCAATTGTGTGGTATGGCGGCCAGGATGCTGGTCATCCGAAATATTGGTCAATTGGGTCTTGTCGGATCCACAAATGACTGTCCCAATTGTCGCACCAGCAGAAACCTGATCTTGTGTATCCCACTACCAATCACCCACATTCATCTTGCTATAAATTCGGCGAATTTCCATGTCGGCAAGGCAGACAAGTTCAAAGCCGAGATGCGCCTGTCATGGGACATGTGTCAAACGGAACTGTAGGTATTTGGGAATATCCCTGTAGTATAATATTCCGAAGATATGCGATTGATCTTCAATCCTTCTCTCATCACCAAACCCGAAATCTAGTCTAGAGAGAAGCTGTCATAGAGCATATAATGATTGAAATCATTCGATGTTGCAGCTGTCCAGTCCACGCCTCAGATGTTGATCTATTCACACTTTCATTTGCTGGCTAAATAGTTAAGCCTATTGAAAGTCGGGTGCTGACTGAAATGGATACGATGGATTCCATTTATCTGAGTACTTGCGATGCTTGTTGCACGATCCAATTACTTTGCCATATGCTTTCCCCACCGCATTTTGCACTCCAACTACCGACCTATCAGCCTTTGTCTTGGTTGGATCAGGGGTACATGTCAGATCAGGCTTCTGGGGGTCTATTGTTTCTTCATCGGAAGTATCTTCAGATGGTGGTGCAACAGGTACAGTTTCTATGTGTAGATTATTAGTTGACTAAGCTCATCGATGGCCATTCAGGTGCACAGACTGAAGTCGAACAATGATGGCTCGGGTTGATCCCAGTGTTCATGAAGTAACATCCCGTCCGGTAATAGCCATTCATTTATCAGTATAGGGTGATAATGTTTATTGTGAGCCTTCAGTCAGTTCTCGTCGAATAATTTCCTTTTGCAGATGAAGCACTTAACTTGTTTCCACCGAGTATTAACCATATTTAAGAAATGTTGACTGAGAGCACGGATTTGGATGAATCGCCCTGCTTCATGTGGGTGATATAGAGCCTCAGGACATTGGTGTGAAAGTGATCTAAACTCAGGTTAGCATAACAGATTCACAGCAGCATCGCACCCCACCAATTATGGGGGAGAGGGCTAAAATCAACTCACCTTACGATTAGGCTTCTTCATAAACCAGGATATATATCATACCCACCACAATAATAATGCACATCTTCTGCTGAAAATCATTAGCAGAGAAGAGAAGGGTTCCTTTGTCATCACTGCAATCACTACAATCGAATCCTGATCTACGTCCTTGTGGCATGAAGAGTTATACCAGCGCTTAAGCCTCCAAGCAGTTGATAACGAACTTATAGATCGTCATAATATGATTCACTGATGAATAGGTGAGTTTCGTAGTGAGCAGGATGTCCGCACAATGATCCTCAAGCAATGAAAACGCTGGTAGGATGTTTGCTTGAGTAACAATCCTTGACTTGGAGCGTGGATCACAAGGAGAACAATACGTTTAAACATCTTCTATAGGAAGTAATCACTGTTGCTGCTTGACTGACAGGCATCCAATTGCATGAGGTCGCAAGGTCGTAGGCGTCCGCATTATGAGTAATATTCCTACTCATGGTAACCATAAGTACTGGATGTAGTTCGTATTGGGTTCCGGGAGATATTATATCATATCCCGAATATGAGCTTTAGAGTCATGGAAGTGTACGAAGGTGTGAACCTATTTCATATCCTAGTATATGAATTCGAGCATATAACAAAGAAAGCTGGGATGTGTGCGATTAAGGTTTCTTTTTCTCAAACCCGGGTTGGATTCATGGATCAAAGGTGTGTTGTACAACACCCCAATTTCATGACAACAGAATGGGATATAAGAAGGACTGCATTCTGCAGAAGGTCACAGCGAACCATACTATACTCAACCATACTCCGATTTATTCTATATCTCATCTCTCATCCAAAGTAGTTTGCCACTATGTTTGTTTACAGAAGCATGTCGAGGACAAGCTCTCCACCAAAGACAGTGAATAAGGCTCCACCTGGTGGCCTATTTGGGTCTATAGAATGCGCTGACAACAAATCACACTCACCGAATAATAGTTCATGAGATGCAACGGGCAACGACAGTCGATTTGGGAAACACACTAATCAACTTCATCCGCTGCATGGGTACGGTTACACTCATTCAGAGCAACCATTTCCAGTCACTCCACAGATTTATCACCAGTCTCCATGCCACATGATACTCAGTTTGCAAGCTACAAGCAGAGCATACGAAAGATTTCCAAATTGTGGGCCACCGTGGCAAGTATATGACCTGCACCAAGGTGGTTATGGTGTGTCTAAAATATTCCATGACCCTCAGTTTTCAGGACATGGGCCATCATCTCCAGGAATGCCAAGAGTGCCTCCAGGAGGGTCAAAAAATCATCCAGTCAATTGGCCAACATCTTCTAGCTCGACTCCTGCACCTCAACCTCCTTCTATTGCGTCTGGGAGACACCCCAGAAGCCTCCTGACGAAAAGATAACAACCACCAGGGGAACGCTGGAAAACAGATGCACAGGGATTGCGGGCTTGCCCCAATTGCTGGAGATGTTCTACAACGAAAATGATGCAACTGATTAAATCGGTGATTGGCCGGACCTGCCCGGTGCAAAAGGCAAACTGCCAATTAGCCTGAAGCTAACTGAATTCTGACTGAAACACTTTGCAAAAAGAATGGGGCAGGCCAACTTCGGCAAATTGAACAAGTGAAAGAAAATATGGGTGGCCGGGTTTCTGGAGAAACAGCACGGGTCAATCATCCGGAGGCAGGACTGTTTGAGCCAGGTTTGAGACAGACCCCTTCACTGGGAGATGGCAGTTGCAGATTTTTTGGCGACATTCGAGAGCTGCCTGCTGTAGGTAAATTTTGATTCTGCCGAATGGATTCGCGGGCATTGGGTGGGGATGTTTTGGAAGAAATGTGCAAGCGAAATATGAGAGGCCAGGAAAATGGGAAGGAGACGCAAGAAGCGACTGGCGACAGATTTGGGACAGCGTATGCGTAAAAAGGTGACAATTACCCTACCAGAGTTGCAAAATACAACCTTCAGGGTTATGATTCGCTGGGTATCGAATGGCGAGAATTTTATTATAGCCTCCAAACAACTCGAAGCCTCGTATACAGATATGAGGCACTCGCAGTAGTTGGTTGATTTCATTGACAAAAACTGCATCCCAAAAGTGCCATACGTTCTCTTATTAATGTTCGAGTGCACCTTGAATCAGGACGAATTGGAAGAAGAGTATATGGGATTTTATAGATACGGGCAAATGATCAAAGACCCGATATATAGCCAGATTTCGTACAACTGTTTCCTTTCAAATGCCGCCAAGTGAAAACATGGACATGAAGTGAATATATTTTTTGTCGAAATGATGAGAGCAACAGGGAAGGAGATTGCCGAGCACGTAATTAGACCAACAAAGGTACTCCCCAGTAGCCGTATTAAGGCTAGATGTAAGCAACTGCTAATCATTATACATAGACTTTGGAAGGTGCTGAAGCGGGTGGAAGAGAGGGAGGAGAGGAGGGGGAGGAGGAGTAGTGTTAGCAACGGTTCCGGGTTACCCAGCTTCGGTCCGGGTTGGAACGGACCCGAATGCCCCGGTTAGGGTCAGGAACCGCCAAGTGGCCCGACCCACTCTGGCTTGGAGGGTTTGTTACCCGGACCGGACATAAACGCGCGGTTTTTGGCCAGGTTGAACCCGGACGGCAGTTCCATATATGCCGTTCTGGCAACTGTCGCTCCAATTAAGTATTTGAGTTCTGATCATATCACAATATGCTCAGTACGCAGATTGTTTAGTTTCAGCCCCTCTTTCACCTCCCGCTGTCAGATTGGCGATTGGACCAATATTGATTTAATCACTGTCAAATAACATCACGTTTCGGGCGAAATTCCCGGGTTTTTGATAGCGACCGGATGGATATTGGTCCGACCGCAAATTGGAGAGCGGGAGGTTAAAGAGGGGATAAAATCACACAATATACCTACTCATCATGTCACGATACGATCAGAACTCAAATACTTAATTGGAGCGAACGTTGTGGACTTGTAATGCTGAATTTTTTGTGGTAAAACCGGCCCAATGGCAAGGGTCCGGGTTTTCGTTTGGTAAGACCCGTTGCAACGGTTTAGTTCCGGGTTGGAACCGGACCCGGAACTGACCCGGCCATTTGGAACCGTTGCTAATGCTAAGGAGGATTGTGGGAAAGAGAATGATACTTGTATTGATGTAAGTTCTGATTGAAAGAATAGAAAGGATTATATTCCATCCACATGTATTCATTCAAATGGTTCCTTCTTTGCCAAATAACTAACATTCAGATGAATATAAAGAGAGGTGGAATATGAGCTAATCTGTGCAGGGTATATCCGAGCAACTGAAAGACATCATTGAGGATGAAATGAACACTGACAACGGTGGGAGGGAAGTTTAGGACCAAGTGGATGATGGTGTGGAGGTCTTCGATCCAGAAAACACCAGCTCTTTACTGAATACAGTTGTCAATACAATCAAAACAAATCTGAACACTGGTGTCTTGATGAACCAGTCAGGCTGTGGAATGCCCATTCTATTTGCCAATCAACAGATGACCATGTTCCAGGCTGCAAATATTCAATTCTAGAACTACGTTTTTGCCGCACCAGGTTTGGGCCATCTGGTTTATTATGACGAGATGGGGTTGAGATGCTGATTTGCCGGGAGCACTGGTGGCAGATGAAATGGGTTATGGAAAGACTTTCGCCCGCATGGCAGCAGCAATGCCTTGCAAATTGGTGACTGAGAACGTTGTAATGGAGTTGCCACTGTCGATTTTATGGGGGATTACCCTTCAAGAGTACGTGATTTTGGCCCACAATAACTTTCCTGGCATTGTCAGTGAAGAACGAGAGTGGTATCTGCTCCAGAGATTGTAATCTGTGCCCCACTGCAGGATGGAGATCCAGTCAACACCACCCCATGGGCACCTAGCACTGATTACAGCCCTGGAACCATTCCTGGTTGTAACAATGCCCGGAGTGGGCGAGAGCTTCAAAGATGTGATTGTCAAGATGTCACATGGAACCAAGTTCAAACTTGTCAACTGAATGTACACCGAAGATATAAATCGCAAGTATGAGGATCTGACTACCGGAATTGACAAGCAGGAAAACGGATGGAACATCCACCTTGTTTCATATGATATGTTAAAATCCAGAGCGAAACCATCAAGTAGCGGCCAACTCTCATACTGCTCATGCATATTTGGGATGGTTGATGAGTCCCATCGGTATAAGATGAAAAACAGTGTTGGCTGGCAAATTGTAATGAATGTGAAAATTGGATTCAAACTTCAAGTCACCGCGACACCAGGATTCCATTCACTCTATGACTGGTGTTTTCAGACGATGTGGCTGTTTTTGGATGTGTCTGAAGATCCAAAGGTTAATAATGAAATGGAGAAGCATAGTGCTAAGGCATGGTATTCCGCTGTGAAGAGTTGATGCATGCAATCCGGACTAAAGACGAAGGAGCTCAACCGGTTGCCGTCTACCAGATGTTACAGATTGCAAAGCCATGGACGAATAGGCGGTGGTCGGAATTAAAACCAGCCAATGGAATACCACTCACCCGGGTACGAAAGGAGAATGCACACCTCATTGATATCAAGGGTCCTCAGGAAAAGCAAGCACATCAGAAGACCCTGGTGGAGAGGTACACTATGCGGGGTACTTCTGGAGCATGGAGTGTTCATAGATGGCGGCTAGCATGTTTCCTGTTAGCATTTGGAGAGGTTGAGGCTCGCAACGATGGTTCTGGAGAATGGCACGATGAATGGCAACTCCAGACTTGGGTGGAGTCTCCCATTTTCCTTGTCCAGCTAGGGCAAAACCGAGTACCCCCCACATGGTTACTTAATATGGGTCCAGATGGCAACGATAACTGCACGAGTGATCTCCACCAACACTCCAGAGTGGCCCGAATACGAGTGCTGCATGGATTGATGAGTTGACCAAACATCAGGACATCCATCATTTACTGGTTTCTAAAGGCTCGTGAGGACCATACATAGCAGCTGACAGAGAATGGAGTCACGTTGCAGTCTGATGAACCATTAATCTTAGAGTGTTAGACGCTTCATTAAGGTTTGCCTCTTTAGACATTCAAGTAACATAACCTTTGTAACTGATACAAATAGTCAAAAAGGACGTTTGTAAGGGACACTATACTGCATAGATAAATCCTCTCTCTCTTCAATGTTGAAGTGAATCAAAGTTCTGATGTTGGAATTGTTGTATCTTGAATCATAAATGGCTAGAGTAAGATTACATGGGTGTTCTTCAGTATCATTGATGACCATATGAGATGATGTGAATTGATACGCAACATTAGAGGTTTCTGCAGCTGACCTATTGTATGCAAAATGGCATTAGCCTAATTGTGGGAATGATGCAGCACAGGGCTTCAATCATTTGTCAGTGGCGAATTTGAGTTGCACAGGAAGCCTCAAGCCTTGTACGTATTTGGAATGAAAAAGTATAATTCACCCGCTTTCAGGTGTACCGGAGTTTCTAGGGCATATGTCATGAGATTAGTTACGACAAATCGACCACTGCATATCTGCCAATTCCATTTAGCAATGGAACAGTCTAGGCGATATTCAGTAAATATGTCTGAGTATGAGATACGGCCCGCTTGTTTGTGGGAAAGCGGAAGCTTTTGCATCCATACGATCGGAAAATCCATGGCATATCTTCATGACAGATCACGTACTGCTTATTTGCCTATCCCATTTGAAATAAAGACAGTATAAGCTGTATTGAGTACCTGCATCAGGATATTCGTGGCATGGCCTCAACATTGGCCGGCCTATACTTGAAGTTCAGGTTCACCGGAGAATCCTGGGCATATCTTCATGGCAGATCCAGAACTGCATATTAGCCGATCCCTCTTGGCAATCAACACAGATTCGGCATTATTGAGTACCTGTGTCAGGATATACGTGGCATGGCCGTAGCATTTGCTGGCCTATGGTTGTAGTTCAGGTGCACCGGAGTATCCTGGGCCTGTCTTCATGACAGATCCACCACTGCATATTCGCCAATCCCAGTTGGCAACCAAAACAGACTAGGCGATATTGAGTACTTGTGTCAGAGTGAATGACATGGGCTCACATATTCCTGGCAAAGCAGCAGCTTGTGCTGGCATATCATTGAAGTTCTGGCACACCTCTAATCCGCCTACCAGTGAGTTGGAAGCTGAATCATGCGTCGGGTATTCTTGGCTGAACTGCTGTTTTCGCTGCCGGGGTTTTTCTGGCCTGTGATTGACGTCCATGCACAACTGGAATCTTCAAACCAGTCCAGCATGAGCTTCTTGGAAATGGATTCAGCCAAATTTGACAAGCTGCGAGTGATTATGGATGTATCATTCCTACTCAGGCACACCTCGAGAGCGACAAATAAGCCACCAAAGCGAATGTACTTTCAATCTGTAGTGCCCTTGTATATTTTAGTGTACTTCATTCTCATCATGTTTTCTTCAAATTTGAAATTGTCGACATGGTGCACCCAGATCCATCACAACACTTCACCATTAGGTGCAGGTGGCTCATCCAGCTCCACATCTGCTAAGATATGAACTTATGGGTGATCAAGTATGTTTAAGGCCACCGCTAACATCCCTTGAACTGTCAGCTCTGTGTCAACTGTCTGTTGGCGGAAGGTTGCAGCTGGACAACTAAACTATAAATGCACAGGCCCGGCCAATTAGTAACCCCACTTAACTCGATATGGAGTAAGTAGTCTGTTTGGACCAATGCTTCCAAATCCTTAAATAGCTTCTACAAGTTCGGACTTGGACAACAGAGCTGGAGCTGAAGAGCGAAAATCCCAAAAGACGGATTCTGCTCAGCGGTTGTGCAATATGGCCGGAAACTCCAACTTGGACAGGTACCGTACTTGCTCCAAGAGGCCTGAGGTCTCAAATCTTTGAATCAAGATCTAACTGGAATCTGACTATATGGATGTTTGGGCCGCCAAAACTCATCTCCGAAAATAGATTATGCTGATTGAATTCCATCAAGAAATGCTCTAACACAGACAATCTTGAAAGCTTGAGTTATGACAATACAGCTACGAAGAGTGCAATTAACTGTCAGAGTAAGCCTAGCTGGCAATCCTCAGCCATTGAAACTAAGTAAAACCTTTTCAACTTCGGTGCATGTCAATTGCCCCGAACTGCATGCATGCAATCATTATTCCTCCGCCCGCCATGAGATAACATTTCACTATGAATTCATACCATCGTAGAACATAGCTTTCAACTGCAATATTTATATTAATTCAACATTGCAGTTGTGAGATTCATAATGAATGTGTGATTTAACTGTGTGCGATGTACTGGATAGTAGGCGTAAAATCACAATGTGAGTGAGAATTTATCACCCATTTGTTAGCAATCTTGGCATTGATAAGTGCGTCAATCAATAGGATTACCCTTGAATCATCCATCGTGCATTGCCATTCTTTCTCTATGTCTGTATCTCTCCTATGCGTTCCAAATTCTCTCCCTCTTCCATTACCTACTGCAATATTGTTGTAAACGGCATTCTGCAGACATGGCCCAGATCAACGCATGGAAGGGAAGTTATTGTTACGATATTCTCTTATCATCTGCTAACTTAGCTGCAGTATCCTAATACCATAGAATATGGTGAAAATCCATCTTTTCTTCCAGTAGATATACCACATATGGAGGTTCATATTTCTCCTCGATTGATGACAAACTCAAGTATCAAACCTTGCCACTCAGCCATCACTCACAAGATCCCAAATCTATCGAGTTCTGCAGATTCCCAATGCTACAACAATTTCTATGCTATGTGGTCACCGCAAATGCTCGAACTTTCACGCATAATGACTACATTGAGAACAGGCATATGCAGGGATTCATGTTTTCACTCAGGTCTTCAGGGCTCAATTTGTGGACAGCAACAAGGGTCAGTTGATGTCGCGAGTGATCTTTCAGTCCATCTGGTTCTATTCTCTATGTGCATTGGCTTTAGCCAATCTCCAATTCTTGCATCCTTACAGAGTGTTGTTCATCGAAGTTGGATAACATTCGGCATTAGACATTCATTGATTCTGGTGCACCATTCATCCCGTTGTTGTATAGCACTCATTTTTATATCTCCTGCTAATACACAGTCTCCTACATTATCAAACTTCAGATCATCGTTAAAGCAAAAGGAACCTACACCCAGCCAGGTGAGGAATCACTATTCACAGAAGAATCAAGAAACACACCTAGAGAGTGCAATCGCCTCCAAGAAAGCAGCCAATCATCATTGTCCATCAAATGTTTGCCTGCCAATTATCTGCCTTGGTGCATCGTATTGCGGATAACTAGTATCCCCAATTACATTAATGAATAAGGACAATGATACCGATCAGGAGATCCGTGATGACGACGCTGCAGAGGCTGGACAGTCCACCTTCTCATCCGACATTGAAGAAGACAATTTGCATAATCATCAGGAGGTCTTTTGTCTAGGTCTGGAGTACCGGGACAAGTCTTACGAACTACAAAGGTTTCACTACGAAAGAACCGGACCCATGCCAATACTTTCATTGCATGCCCTGCACCTACAAATTCCTGAAATCTACCTGCGGCAATGGTACAACCACTGCTCAACTGCCAAAAGTCATCCGCCCTCAACAAATTGTCCATGTCTAAACATGAACCATCTGCCCGGGCACTGGTCCTTCCCAACAAGTCCTGTGGAGACCAGATTATTGTCCAACCTAAGGCCAGTAGTGATCAGAACATTCCCCAACACCAAAAGGCTACTTCATGGTAGCGAAAAGGTTCATGAAGGCAATCGTATTCTTGAAGCATGTTTGGCCAATAATATCTGATGACAAGTACTCAATAATTGAAGAAGCTTCGAAACTAGTGATTGAGGCTCAGGATCATCTGCAGGCATTAGCAGGTGCACCAGTAGGTACAGTATGTTCTGTCAAATGCCCAGTGGTCCATCTCTCAGAATAGATCCGCACACACGAGAAGCTGTAAGTCCTCAATTCTGTTTAATCCTTCTCTATCAGACATATGGGTATTGACTTCCCCCAAAAATATTCATTGTTAACACTGAAGATTAGTACAGTTTGAGAATGGTTGCTAGATGTGGCGCATCGAACTGTTGCCCATAGTTCCCAGGTGGATGTGGGCTCTGAGACTGAGCTTCAGATCAATGTTCAGGAGCTCATATTTGATGATGTTTACCTCTCCAAGGTCGTTGATGATAAGAAATCCTGGTTCACCCCAATGGATTTGATTGAGCTAATTTACCACCAATGTTACTTCACCACCAATAGCTTGGGGTGCCAGCCAATGACATCACAGTATTTCTAACCACTTGCTCCTCTGATTTCAGTGCTGGCGGCCGCAGCTATTGATTGTGCGCTGCCAAATTATGCAAGTGGACAAAACGCCACCGTTATTTTTTCTTGAGATGAATATCGACGTACATTTGGCCCATCCCGTGTGATCAATTTTACTCTAGCCGCCACTGCACAATCAATCACACATCAGTGGGCCGATTCATACCCTCCCTTCCCTCCTGCGGTACATCGCCATTAGAATAGGCGATCATCAATCTTGGTCGGAGCTCCTCAGCCTAGATTGAACCTCTTCTATTTCATTGAGCAGTCAATTCCTCCTCTATCAGTGCTCCTCTATCCCATTCCGCACTCCAGACCCCCATTCCGCACTCCTCAGCCTGAGAAGGGAGCTTTTCAATTCCCACCAGCACTCTGATAATGCATTCCACACTCCTTACCCACTCCTTTTCGGCACTCCTCCACAGGGATAAGCATTCCTCAATTTCCATTGGTGCTCCTCTGCCTGGATTGGCTCTCTGTTATTTCATTCTGCACTCCATAACCCACCCCCCCCTCTTTTGGTGCTCCAAAATGTCATTCCGCACTCTTTAACCCCTCTACTTTCGGCACTCCTCAGATTAGATTTGGCCCTCTTCTTTTTCATTCCGCGCTTCTCTAACACCTTTTGTGTTACTCATCTTTTGTACCCAACACTCCCCATCTGGCACTTCTCCTTTTCCCTGGCAGTTGTTCCCATTTTTCATCGGAATGTATCATATTGCCCCTTATACCCCCATTTAGATTTGCAGCTTTCTAACATAACATTGCACCTTTGTTAGATATCACAAATCGAGCCAAATGACATTGGAATTTCATTGTATCTGCTAGCAAGGAATGAATGGTCAGCAAATACAAGGAACACCTCCAGCTTCTTTGTGCCGTTGATGAATTGTGTGATCCTGCTTTCTTCGGCGCTGATGAGATGGGAGAAGTAGTGGCTGACTTCGACACCATGAGTGATTGAAATCTTGCCATGACTTTGAGTGGTTATTGTTTTGGTGAACCCGAGTTTATGTTTGAATAGCTCGCCTTTTTCTTTCCTTTCCTTAATGCATCTAGGCCCAAAATACAATGTTGAAGAAGATGAAGGCTGGTATAATTCAGAAGTGATAATGAAGAATAATCCATGCATCATATTCGCTGTTGAGGGAAGTCGAGTGCTGATCAACATCCAGAGAGTGTCAGATAACCCCTGCAGTCCTCCGAATGAATATCCATAACAACCACGGCATCTGTCAGAGTTTGTTTGTAATTCCCACGTTGGTTCGGCAGTACTCCCAGGTCAACCCAAAGTTCTCTCCGGCGCTCTAACATGTTCCCAAACCTATCCCAAACACTCCCATTGTACTCCTATATCAGTCATCAGAGATCTCAGTCCCTGCTGTCCAAGTCATCAGAGATCCCAGTTACTCTGAACGCCGACAGGAATGCCCTCCTATGGTCTGATACTCTCATGAAATGGATGTATCCAAGTTTTCACTCCACACCCTCTCAGAAACTCCTGAAGGCTTCCAGTGACTAAAATACATTTTGCTGATGTACTTGTAATTGGATAATATTAGCCAAGGAGTCTTCATGAATACAATTGCCTCCATGTAAGTTGTGGCTACGTCAAAGTAGCCTTTTGGTGTTGGAGAATGTTCTGATCTGCACTAGACTTGGGCTGTGGCAGTGCCAGGGTGGATTGTGCACAGTCAGACTTGGATAATGTGTTGAGGAGGGCTGACTTTTGGTGCTTGAGCAATGGTGGTTTTCGGGAATTTGGAAGCTGAGGGAATGCAATAACGGTGGCAGCATGACTCTGTTTCGTTGGCAATGGAACCTGTGCAGTTCATAGTGATTTGTCCCGGTGCGCCTGGCCTAGAAGTAGGACCTGCTGCTGGTTATTCACATCATCTTCTTCATTTTCTGATAATAAGGTGGACTATCCAGCGTTTTCACTTTTGTAATTACCAATCTCATAATCCGCATCATCATCCTACTCCATTCATGATATCTGGGACATTTGTTCTCCGCAATATGTTGCTTAAAGGCAGATATTTGGAATGCAAATCTTTGATTTACAATGCACAATTGCTGCTATCTGGAATGCGAGTGCTCTCTCAAGGTGTGCCTCTTGATTCATCTGTGCATAGTGATTACTCCTCTGGCTGGGCATAGGTTCCATTTCCTGTAATGAAGAAAGACTGTTAGGGAATGTGGGAGAGAGTAGTGTATATGCAGTAAATATAAGATTAAGTGCAATAGAATAACTGGAAAAATGGTGCAAGAAGATACACATAGTCGAGGAAGATGCAATTCAAGGCACCAATCAAAGGTTTCAGGACAGATGTGGTGAAATACTCATGCTTGAAGCTTATATTCTAAAGTACAGATACATTCATGAACTCATATACGCAGTATTTGGAGTATATCTTGTTTGTTCTTTGCACATGCATCCGCACTCAGCAGGCATCTCCACTTGCGTCTGGCATGTCGAGCTGATTCTTGAATGACCATCACCTCAGGGAGATTCTGCATCAGCCCAACTGAAGCCATACGCCAGGGAGATAGACCATATATGCAACACATTCCACTGTCGCCACGCTCCATGTAGGAAGAAAACAAATGATCCGTGATTCCGAACGTATCCTCCTTAAAATCCTGGGAGGCAAGTGAGTAGGGAAAGTGTACTACCATACCCTGAGGATGGTCATCTATATATACAAAGAAATCCATATTCCAAGAACAGACAACCTTAAATCTAACCATAAATCAGCCTCCAAATGACCTCCAATTACCATAAACCCATTGCTCTGATGAAATGCATATGCTTATTTTTAGTAAGTGGTTTGGTGAGTATATCTGCAACATTTTCGTCTGCGTGTACGTAGCAGTAGTTGACTGTTTGTCGTCTTTGCAGATCTCGACTGTTGTAATAGCAAATGTGGCTGTGTTTTGTTCGAACATTAATGATTTCCGAGCTGATCAGAGTGTGAGCTTACTGATTGCACTGATTGTCGCAGTTGATTCAGAGCGGAGGTAAGTCTCTATTGTGACTGTCTTTCTGAAATTGAAGTAACCATATCGCTTCTCTCGAGGTCTCTGTGCAGGTGATGAACTTGGCTTTACTCGTTGACATGGCCATGAGCATTTGCTTTCGAGACTGCCATCAGATGGCTCCATTGCTGGAGAGAATCACATGGCCTGCTTGAGACATGCGGTGCGCACTGTCATAGGCCAAATTGGAGTCCAAGTACCCTACCAGAGTTTTGCCGATGTTGATGCCGATGTTGATGCTGATGTTGATGCTGATGTTGATGCCGATGTTGATGCCGATGTTGTTGCCGCGGTTGTTGCCGATGTTGATGGCGATGTTGATGCTGATGTTGATCATGATTTTTATGCTGATGTTGATGCTGATGTTTATGCCGATGTTGATGCCGATGTTTATGCCGATGGTGATGCTGATGTCAATGCTGATGTCAGTGCTGATGCTGATGATGGAGACGATGCCATTGCCATTGAAGTGCACGTGAAAATTGGCTGTAGATTTGGGATACTGAAGAACACTCCTAGCAGCGGCCATATGGCTGGTGAATGGTCAAGCATTGTAACGAGACAGAGCAGCAACCACATACGAGATATCTGGACGAGTTGCATGTTCTGCATACATTTGAGATCCTGCGACTGCTTGAGAGTCTGGAATATCCTACAATTGCTTTTACCCCCGATCCTTGGCCAAGTCAAATTTCACATTGGGATTCACGGATTTAGGGATACTATCAGTGTGTTCACTGCTGAATTGTCTGAGAATTGTTGTGAAATAGGCTTTCGGACTGACGCTGACCCCACTACCATTGCAGTGGATGAAGATGCTGAGGAATTGGAATGCCGGGCCAAAGTTCGTAATCGCGTAATTCTCCCAGTGTGTCTTCTTGACCTCGATCGCTGCTTTGGTGGCAGCATCCAGATATGACATCAAGAGATCGTCGACATACAGAGGCATTAGAATACGGTCTCTGCCTAGATAGAAGTTGGGATCGGCTGAGGACAGTGAATCGAAGAGAAAGGAGAAAGGCATTGATATTGTTATGCAATAGCCGTAGAGTGTGTTTAACGATGTAGAGACCTTTCCCGAGCCAGACAATAATTTTTTGGTGCATTGAGGCCCTCTGGCCATCCGTCTGGCAATGTCCTATAGATGTCATCATCGTCAATGTTGGGGTTTAGAAAAGCGGTATCTATATCCAAGTGATCCATGTTCCACCTGTATTTCCCAGTGAGTGAAATGAGATACCGAAACGTAGTTAGCTTCCCTACAGGGCCGTAAGTCTCACCATAATCCGACTCCTCATATTCCTTTATTGGCAGTTGCGCTTTATACTGTGTGGTCCAACCAGGGTTGTGTTTAGTCTTATAAACCCACTCAGAGCCAATCAGCTTAACCTGCAGTTCCCGTGGTTCCCAGGAATTTAGAGTGGAGAAGGTGTTATTGACCAGAATCAGTGTGCTTTTGTTCTACATAAGTATTTTCCAGTACTTTCGATGAGGGCTTTCCATAGCTTCTGCATAGGTGAATGGATCTCCAATGGTAGCGGATGCCATTAGTGCTTCTGCGGAGGCTTTCGGTTGACTTCTTGTGACACAACTCCATATCGGTGTAGCAGGAGCTGTTGGCGGTACTTGGTTTGATTTCTAGATTCCGGCTGCCGAGCGCCAGGCAGTCTGGTCCTCTATGCGGAGGCACGGGCTGTGGGAAATGCTATCTGAATTGGCTGCCGAACGCTGGGCAGTCTGATCATCTCAGTGGAGGCAGTGGCTGTAGGCATTTTCTACATCCTCATCAGGATCTTCATCCATGTGAGATGTCGATGTCTTACGTAACTGCGTTGGTTGTCAGTCTTGTACTCGGAGAGGCTCATCTCCGGTATCTGTTTTGTCTATGTATTACTTGAGTTCTGATAGTCCAATCATATCGGCATCAATCCCATTGCTTTCATGCTGGCACGAGATATATGCATTTCACTCTTCATTGATGATCAGTTCTGATTGGGTTTTTACTGTCTAGAATTCAGGATCCAATATCCTCCACACCATCTTCGAGTGATACATGTAGCCTATCATCATGCGGGGCTTTGATTCTGGGCCGAACTTGCCACGGTGGCGTTGAACTTCAGGACAGAGTCTACTGGAGTAGCATCCGAATCGATGAAGGTTATGGAGAGGGGCTTGAGAAAATATTTTGTTACTGGCAGCATCACGCATTAGTTTGCCAAGATTATGCAGCATCTCCTATGGTGTTTGGTTTAATGCTTGATGGCCGTTGTGGTTAATTTTCTTATTCAGGGCTGCAGTTGGTAATCTTTGATGGAGATCGACTACGGTATTAATTGCATCTCCTCAGAACTGAAATGGAGCCTGCGAGTCAATTGTTATGGCCTGGGCCTTTTGAGTGATAGTTCAGATCACACGTTTGGGATCACCATTCTAATGGTAAGCGTATACAGCACATGGCTGGTATGATTTATCGTGGGCCACCAGAACATATTGGAAGGTGTTATTGTTGTATTCTCCCAGTCCATTATTGCAACGGGATCTCTTGATCTTGTATCCCACTTTGTCTACTTGGCTCTGAAATAACTGGTAGAGGGAGGTGCAGGTCTTGCCTTTCTTGTTTGGGAGCAGCGATATGGATATGAACCTTGTGTAGTTGTCGATGAAGAGTATATAATATCGATTGTTTCCAAAGGTCGGTGTACAAAAGGGACCTTACTGGTGTTAGCAATGATTCCAGACTGGCGCATTGGGTCCAGGTCGGAGTCGGAACAGAACAGTCGCCAAATACTCAGCCCGTGACGTCAAGTAACCGGGCGTGCCAATTCGGGTACAGTTCGTTGGACACCTCCCAACCCGTCTCAATTGGGCGGATTGTCAGCTGTTTGTCCAGCGGATCCGTCTGTACATTCATATAATGCTCTTGCTTTTGCTGTTGGATAACTGTATTTGATCAAAATCAGATAACTAACATCCAATGATGTGTTTTTATACACTTTGCAGGTTGCGACATTGGCTATTTTGGAATCAGTGTTTTTCCTTTTGTGTGTTACATTTAGGTGTACCAAGGCAGTCAATAGTGCTGTTATGAGCTCCTTCAGCTGTGTGATGCCTTCGTTACCCAATATGAAAGACTAAAAATTGTTAACGTTCAGTTGACGCTCATTGTCTGAATGCGGCAATTACCATGTCACTTTCTTTTTTGCCTATAAAGGCAGTCATTACATCCATTAAGCCTAAGGCTAGGATCAGCAAAAAATATTTCCATCCGGGTGGAATGGCTCCGTCAGAGTGGACGCGCTCCGTCAGAGCTGTCAGAGACACCGCGGTGGCCGATTACACCGCGCCCGGCCTCGATACCATGCGTCGCGTTTCATATCGCCCTCCAATCGCTGTTTCACCGTTTCTCCTTGCTCTGTCGGTCTCCTATACTAAACACACGCTTTGGCGTTGTGCCCAACTGTGACCATACGTCGGAATGGGTTCATTGGGTACGCGCTTGCATCGGGATTGCAATGAGATGGGTGACGCTGCGAAAATCTCTCTTCGCGTTCCTTTTACCTGCGCGCAAAATGCAATTCTCTCTTTACTAATTATACGGGATTGCAAGGCAATGGGTGACGCTGCGATGATCTCTTCTCGCGTTCCTTCTACCTGTGCCCAAAATGCAATTCTCTCTTTACTAATTATACACATCATTCCAAGTCACCAGTTCTATGTGGCTATTGACAATCCATCACTCGTTCCGTCCGTCTCCTGTCTTAGTACTTCAAGCTATCTTTGGAATTATGTGCGCGCAGCCGACGATGTTTCCCACGCTGAAATCTTGCAAAGCAACGGCTGCCAGTGCTGTTCTCACTTGTACAAATTTCGAGGCGGGATGCAAGTTACCCCAGATTTCCGGTATTGTGGTGAGTGCCATGGCTAACCAGTACTCAACGAAAGCTCCATTCTCGTTTTGGAGTTTGATTTTGAATAGTCGTTGCAGTTGCCATGGGTGACGCCAATTCAGCGCGCCATAACTCCTCCGCGAGCATTACTTTACCCACGCCCTGTCGTTCCGTCAAGCCCCTCCATGCCAGCTCTGGCCTCCTGTGCATCGACACATCTGAGATATGCGTTCACCTTCTAAACCCTCAACTTGAACCTTAATACCATGGTAAATACAGAGCTCCATTGCATGCAGTTGTTCATCCGATATATACGTTTTGTTACGACTCTTATGCTTTATAAACTGCTGCGTGCCGCTGTATATTGCCACGCGGTGCGTTGCGTCTTGCCTATTGTCCAGTAATCCTCTGAAGTCTTCGATCATAGCGTCAGGATGCTTTCCATCACGGCGGTTTTGGGGTCCCATGATTTCGGGCTTCGCATATGACTGGGGGCTCTGGGGGGCAGCCAGATCAGCACCGGAAGGGAGGACTTGGCAGGCGGCAGCGCTGTTCTCTCGACGTTAAGCGAGGGCTTGGAGATTGAGCTCTCCTATTTTGAAGAAGAGGATGCGACGCTGAAAGGTGATCACTTATGGCAGGTAGTTGCGATTGTGATTGGAGGCGTTCCAACCATCCTTGAGGTTCGTGTTATGTGCTTTTTCATGTCTCTCAGCAGAATACTGTTGCAAGGCTCCGTATTGACGAAGCTGTTCGGCCCAATGAGACATCAAGTGGATCTTCGGAAAGTTGAAGTCGGCATCTAACTCCTTGGAAATATCTATCTTCTGGCAAATATAATCCCGCCAGGCGTTCATTTCGTGCCGCTCCTTGGACGGCGTCCAAGATTCAGCATTTGTTTGCTCGTCTACCTTTCGCTTCTTCACGAGTTCTGTTCTCAGGGCATTGGCTTTAGCCTTCGCCTTTTTGCTGGCTCGCCCGAGTAAAAACACATCTTTGAAGGTGTGAAAACGATGCAAGGCGTCTTCCATGTAGCTCAATGTTGCATCATCGTGAGATATATATCGAACATACATATAGAATTCCAACAATGTCTGTGTGCACTCAATTGTGCGATTGAATATGGGACGCTGAGCAGGGTTGCCACCTCGTAGAGACTGGGTTACAACTCCAAGCAGGTACCGGCTCATTTTGTTCATCTCCTTCCCATTTCATTGAGAAGCTTCCTCATATGACTTATTTTTTGGTGTGTTGTCATGGTAAGCAGGCACGGATAACCAGATTGCATTTTACTCGTCGAGCCGTTTGTGTGTCTTCATGAAGTGGCCACTGCTGGAGGTGGTCAAGCATGCCAATCTGCATTGTATGGAGGAGGTCGGGCTTCGGGAGATCGCTCACAATACAGGGAATATGTCGAAACACATTGAATCCTCGGTGAACATGGCGCGACAAGAGTTCGGCATCCGCTGCCTTGGTGTTGGCATCGCTGAGCATTCCATATAGGTTGTGATCCCGCCAGGGGTGTTCCTTGTCAGGATGCACATAATCTCCAAGTTCGTTCTTTGAACACTTGCACCGAAAACAGACATGCCGCTCGAGATGATGTAGGTCGCTAAACTCTGGACAATCTTCAAGCCATGCTGCTAAAACCGGTTTGCAACGCCTGAAGTTGCCATCTGCACAGAGAACTTTGTAATACCCGCACCCAGCGCTGGAATTTTGTTTAAAGCTGAGGGGCTGGAGTATCCGCCTGAGTACTTCGTTCAGCATCTCTCGGTTTGTTTGCCGCGGCTCATCCAGCGGCTTCTGAGGAATATTAGGGTTTGTAATTGGAATCGGTAGGAGAGCGACCATTACGAAGCTATGCGTTGAGGGCGTCTGGCGGATCTTCGAAGATAGATTGCCAATTGCCATATATACAGGCCACTCTTTCTGGTTGCCAGCACAATTTCAGAGATGCGTTCCGTCGGACATGAAAATCAAGGGAACCACTGTATCTCCCACTCTGAACGTTGACTAAACATCGATTAGCACGTTATTATCCTCGAGTATCTCTCCTTACCTGTGACTCCCACCACCAGTGCTTAGTGTGCACTTCAGTATAGAGGCGTTTTGGGGGCGTATCGCCATTAAAGCACTGCTGAGGGGTGAAAATGAGATTCCCGGAGTAGGCTGGCTGCAGCATCAACCATCTGATGCTTTTGATGATGTCTCGACTCCAGTATTTGATAGGGCGTTGGTGATTGTCATTCCATCTCATATCCTCGAGAGTGTGTAGTTCCCACTCTCTGAGAGCCTGATCATCTGGCACGCTAGCCACGAGGTTCTGGACGCCCTCACCATTTTTGAAGATTGGGAAACGCAGAGCTTTGTTTTCTTCCTTCAGCCCGTCGTCATAGTACGTCTTCATGCCATTCTTCTTGATGCCACACTGGATATATTTGTACACTGCACGCGTCGCAAACTGATAGTAGGGATTGTTTTGAAGGTTCGTCTCAAAGCAGCACTGAGCGTCGCATTCCCATGGCTCAGCAATGTAATCGATCAGCGGAGCGCCGGCGCAGGGGTATATATCCGTCCGCGGCACAGGTGGCGGTTGTTGAGTCTCCGTGTCTGTGATGTTTTCAACGTGTTCGAGGTAGGGAAACACGTCTAAGTCTTCGACTGACCCTGTGTTAGCGTTGAATTCACGACGCTGAGCGGGTTCAACTCATCGGGGCGGGCTGCGAACAGTTTGATTCTTCTGAAGGTGTTCAGGATGGTGTAATTTGATATGTTTAAGTCGCCAGCTGTCTGAGGTGAACTTCTTTCGGCATGATAATTTTGGGCAACGGAAAAGGGTCTTCTCTGGGATTGTTGATGACACGCGAAGAGTGGAGTATTCACTGTAGAAAGGGACGAAAGTTGGTGCTTGGCCTGAGGAGTCTGGTGTGGGTATAAGCTCACCATACTTGAGAGATTTTTTGAGCCTCAAGACCATCACAAGGAGGTTCCTTACATGCCAGGAGTTACAAAAACACTGCATGCGCGATGTCCCATAATACTATGACCAAAATAAAACCAATACAATAAAACCAATACAAAACCTATAAATAAAATAAACCTTGAGAGATCCAAAAACCTCGCGACACGTGTAATAATCAATGCCTGAGATAAATAGATTAGCACAAGGGAAACGAACAAGACAAGAACCCAACACTAACCCGGACACAACAGCCATCGCCTCCTCTGCAACGCGAGGACTGGTTCACGCCTCGCCTCCCGAGCCATCCGTGCGTGCCTCAGGGAGAGGGACATCGGGGAGAGGGACATCGGGGAGACTGTCGCCACCTGCCGATTAAATCAGCAGCTGCTGATCCACATCCACATCCGAGGTGTTTCCGGCTGCCTCATCTTCTCGCTGAGTTGGCACCGGTGGGCGAGGTTTTTGTGGCGTCACAACCCCCAGATGCTCCAGCCCACTGAGTGGATGAGTCTCCGGAGTTCGTGGTCGTGGGCAAGTATCCTGGGTTTGTGGCCGAGGGGCAAGCGCCGGAGGTTTTGGCCGTGGGGTATGCTCGCGCATCTCCTGGCATTGCTCAGGTAGCATGATTAGCTGATCGTCCCCGATGGTATCTACATCGTCAGCCGAAGTATTTACCGTCTCTCCCTGGCCAATCGTCCGAGGTTCTTTGCCATTATCCTCATCCTTATCCTCCTCCTCATCCTCATCCACCACCTCCTCCTCCTCATCTTCCTTCTTTTCATCTTCCTCCTCTTCATCGTCACCGTCCCTTTCCATATCCACATCGCTGTCTAAATCAAAGCCGTCCGGTGCGTCCACATCATCCTCCAGGCGCATATCCACATCAGGATCAAGTTCTGAGTCATATTCGCCGTCCGACTCAGTAGTGTCGGTATCATCATCTGAGGAAATTAAAATGGCGGGCGATGCTTCCGGCTCTAAATATACCCGTTCTAGTTAGCCCTCTGTGTCCAAGTCTGCCTCATACAGTTTAACAATACCTTTCCCTTTACCGTTTCCCTTCCCCTTCCCCTTCCCTTTCCCCTTCCCATTCTTTGTTCCCTTCCCTTTCCCGGTCCCTTTCTCACCGCCCTGCATGTCCTCCTCACCCTCGCCGTCATCATTGTGAGTGTCATGGCTAGGACGGCTCCATCCACTACTGGACGCTCCGGGATCCGCCCAGTTCTCATCATCATCATCCTCGTCTATTATCTCATTCCAATTCAGTGGTCTAATGGCCAGGAAGTCGCCTGGCTTGTACTGCCGGCAGCTTGGCTGCTCAATATTTGCCCTGAGATTATCGCTACCGTACCAAGAGAAATGCTCACCGGTGCGTTTAACCTTTCCTGAGCTGGATGTCTGTTGATTGGAGCGATCGACTTGATCCCCGAAGGCACGGGGTGGCCCCACCTCCAATTGTTCATTTGGTCACGGGTTTTGTCAAACATTTGCCCCATAAATGAGCAGAAGGCTGCCCACCACTCCCGAAAAGGTGAACTCCTGCTCCTGCGGTGCGGCCACATCAGCTGGAATTGTGAAAAGTGGCGAGTCGTGACTGGATCAAGAAAGATTTTATCATAAAAGAGGTCCCAGGCTCTCTCAACCTTGACGCTGCAAAGATTGTATATCCGTATGAGTCCACGGATATGTTCCCAGATGAATCCCTTTATACGGTCCCGATCCAACGACAGGCGTCAATTTTTAACCGATGTCGGCATTTCTCCTCTAGCAGTTGCCTTCCGCTGTTCTGTGCGGCTGCCCGGTGGTGCCATCACTGCGAGTTGAAAATGAATCTACATCCGAGGTGTTAGCATTATGATACAGTGTAACGTAGCGAAAGGAATCCCAGAGTGAACGTACAAAGTTGTGTAGGTTATCGGGTGTGTTTTGGAACGAGAGGCGTTGTTTTGTGCATGTCACGTGATGTCGGGATCGGGATGCTGTCGGTGTGTATAATACGGGAGGAAAAGAAAAAGCAGATGTAGGCGGGAAGAAGGGATATTTATACTCGTGTTCTGGCGATTTCTTGGTTCAAGGTTCAACTTGTTAGTTATGTTGGTTAAGGAACACAAAACGGCGCAGCCTTCATCTTGCCGCACCACCAGGCACCTCATGAACGACAAGCCTCAAGACGAGATTTAGTACTCGCGGTGAGGACAGTTTGCAACGCCGGGCATTTCTTTGGCATCTCATATGACTTTTGCCGCTCAGACCTCGTGCATCTCCGAGCAAACTGAGTAGTTCTCAAGTTGTCCCAACTGTGCAACCAACCAACACGGCTACAAACGCCTAGCGGTGGAAAATGCAGACCCAACTGATGTCATTAGATAGAGAATACGTCATTGTTCGCTTTGCGATGCTTTCAGCTCTGCCAAAGGGGGATTTCCACTGCGAAGCTGAAGATATACACAATCGATGGTTCGATGTATGGTGCCAAGAACGAGTGCAATATGATGATAATCGCGGCAAGAAGGCATAAACACCTTTCATGCGGTGCAAATAGACCTTCAGACGTTGCTATAACAGTGAATATCAATGCTGAGTTTAATCTGAGTTTAATCTGAGTTTAATCTGATGGCAGTTAACCCAATAATTGAATGCTTTTGCAGGGATCTCGTCCCTGAGTATTGTCAGGGTTTAGAGTCTAGCGCAGTCAACACTGCGCCTCCCTTGTTTGTTGAATCCCTCCAGGGTTGCTCAAATAGGGGTCTACCTCACCTGCCGTTGCATATGCATGCAGAGGATATGATTCCCACAGTCTTAACGTCGAACATTCATATCGGATGATGCCTTCCCAAAGCCGTCACCTTGTCACGTCTCTGGTCGTACGAAATGATCGAAGTGTTTCTAATCTTCAGAATCAACCAACGCGTGGGCCATGGAGGAATTCTCAACTTCCCCCTGCTAAGAGACGCATTTCCGTACCGGATGGCGAGAGGGATTCGTCTCAGGGAGGGACTTCTGTAGCCTCTACAATCCAAGGTCAGACCTCCACCCCCTCATCTTCGCTGACCAATTCTCGTGTTGCAGATATCACCCAACACGTGACTTCCACCCCGTCCGCTACACAGCGACGGTCAATAATTACTCCAACTGCCACACCGGGTACAAGCAGTCGTAATACACCAGCACCCAGCGGAATCACACAGACAGACTCAACGCGGTGCGTCGTATCCAGCCCCGCATCCGACATTGCTAGCACTCCCACTCCTCTCAGGGGTCTTGAAAACCTGCCTACCCGCATCCCCAATCCAGAAGCCCACGCAATCATTACAAATCCACTGCGAACGCGAGCTACAGAAAGGAATCATAGACAGAGGCAGTGGCAATTGCAATCGCAGGCGGTGTCTACACCTCGATCAGTCGTGTCCGGAAGTAGCAGCATCCATCGATTTGGTCACTCCGACATGACGTGTCTCGAATTTGCAACGCGCAGGCTCCTGGAGCTCTACATGTGGAACCGACGGCCGTTTATGAGTGTAAGCGACTTGGACATGGCAAGTTGTGCAACGTGACACGTTGCAAAAGCATTAGCTGAAGCCCCACACTGGTAGATAATAGAGACATACTGGAACACCGCAATGCAGCAAAACAACATATGGTCAATATCATTTCAGGCACACACAAAAGAGATCTTGAAACAGGTATGCTGAAGCAACGGCCCACGTTGGATATTACACGCTCAAACTGGTACCAGGTTCGCGCACAAGTCGATAAGGTTAAATCCCATTTCATTCAATCAGCAAGGGAAAACATAGCAGAGTTTTATGATGTCCTCCGCTTTGAATCCACCCCAGAGTGTTTGGAATTCATTGATTGCCTTCTGGCAGACAATAAGTATCTTTTTCCTATAGCAGAACGTGTGGAAGGTGGTGTACATGGTCCAAATGCAACGCAGAGAGAGTTGAAAGCTGCTAACGAATGGCTAGCGTCCACAGTACTCCCTGGTGGAACCTATCCCGCGGTTTATCTACATCAAATTTTATCATCGGGCGAATAACCGCGGTAAGTACCCTGATGGATTATAAAATTCCATGATTGACGACAAGGATGGTCATATACCCTCGCCACTGATCATGTTTACTTGCACTGCGTTGCGCCATGCTCTCCTGGAGTGGCAAAAGAACAAAGGTGTTCATCCAAAACCGTCCAAGTCAAAGCTGACAGTGGACAGAGCTGATCGCTCGAACCACTTCAACTGCAACAATGACGGTGGTAAGATCGTATCCTGCTGCGCTGTAACGCGTCGCAAGTTGTTAACCTCGCCTGGCGTTGCAGACATGTATACATTCATGATGAATACCTGGAATACACTACCGGAGAGCTACCAGCAGAGGGTGAATAACAACACTCTTGCCATAGTCAAGCGTCAGATCCAACAGGCAGAGGACCCAACGCCTGCCGTGGTGATTGGCGTGGAAGCAGCGCGTGTTGACAATGCGATTCTTCTTGACTATTTGACCTCCGAAGTGGCGCTTGAGGAACCTGGGATCGGAAGCAATGATTCAAACATCGCGATAGACAACAATTCCACGGATCATGAAGTTCATTTCGGGATTCCAGGGGGCAGCGGGGATTTCGAAGATGAAGGTGATGAAAGCGATGCCATCCCCACCGCCAGCCGGCGATGACGGGCCGCTACTGAACTCGAGAGGTTTGACCTGGGAACCAGTGGTGTAGACGGGTATGAAGGCGAGGATGGCGATGATGCGGATGCGGATGAGGATGCAGAAGCAGCGTAAGCCGACGATGGATCAACGCAGAATGTAGAGGACTGAGGGCATAGTAGGTTTGACCTGGGAAGCTGAGATGTCGACGGGTATGAGGGCAAGGATGGCGACGTTGCGGATGCGGAGGAACAAGCATCGCCAGCCGATGATGGATCAACGCAGCATGTGGAGGACTGAGGGCATAGTACTAGATAGTGTGAAGATTGGACAGTATATATCAGACATGTAAAATACGATAATGGCGAAGCAAATGCAATGGCAAGCGATGTATCCGAAGCGAAGACTGTATTGCAATAAGTGACAAATCTCAAAGCTAAACATTAATGAGAGTGCGGCATGTGGCTATCGGCCGAAGAAAGGCATAAACATCGCCAGGCGTTGTGTCAACGGCTACTGTATAACTGCAACCCCTGCGAAGAGTGTAACATACGTGTTGTGCTGATGGTTTGTATACGTTACCACATTGCGGACGAAAAGTAATGGAATCCTGACGCCGGAGCGGCGAGTGTAATATACAACGCGACGCGTCGCAAGAATGTGAGGCATGGTATAATAGGCGCTGCAAGGGAGCTATGCAACGCGACCCATCGCTTGGGGGACGGGTCGCGGCTGATTCTCTGTCAAAGAGTACGAGGTTCCGCCAGAGCCGTCTGAGCCGTCAGGAACACCCGGATGTTTCAGATGGACACTAGAGTTGTTGCTGATGTCTATACTACGGCTGTCATCTACTTGTGTTGAGTGCATGATTCCTTCTATGTAGCACGTAGGTTTTAGCTGCTCTGGCACATCTCCAAAACATCGTGCACCTTGGCCATTCTGTGTAGGTTTCTTCCCTCCACCTCTTTCTTCATTTCCGAGTTGTTTTCTGTGTTTGTTGTATCCAATGCTAGGACATCACTCGCCAAAATCTGATTATCGGCTCGAGCAATCTGCCATACGACATCTTTTGTACAAAGGGTCCTGCCCGTGATTTCTGACGGCCTCTAGCCGATAACATCTTGCCCAGGGGAAAAACTGACTTCCACTCCACCACCATATGGTATGATAGAGATTATGTCACGCCCCACAATGGAGAAATCAGCGTACTGTGAGTGTGTTTCCTCTTGTTCGCGACTGCAGAAGGCTATGTCTAGTATGCAAAATGTACTGCTAATCTCCATTGGGTCGGAGCGATAATCATTCAGATTCGGATTATTTTGCCCACAGTTCTTTGTTACTTCAGGCGGTGAATTCAAATAGAGCCTGGCGGCGATCGATATGTGTACTGCGCAATTGCATCATCCGGGTGTCGTTTCAGCCACATTGTCCAGTATTAGGTATTTTTTATCATCACTGGACAAATCATATGGATCAAAGGATGATAAACCGGGTCTTGAAGTCGTTGCAAACGGGAACAGATTGCTGCTTGGTGGGCTTTCGGGTTTAATGATCGGCACACTTCGATGTTTGGCACAGTATTCATTCTGCACATACTTGTGTAAGGCCTCCTGGTATTGGGTAGTATAGGATGCCTCTTCCTCAGCATTAATATCCATTCCCTTGTCCCCCTTCTTAAGCAATCGCAACTTCCGGAAATGATCCAGATAATGTGCAGCAACCAGAAGCATACTGGTCATTGGAGTCACTTCAGCATAATATTTGAATAGCTTCTTTGAAGGTAACATCACGGCGAAGAACAAGTCTTCCTCCCATTGAGTCTTCTTCATAGGCAAAGATCCCATAATGCCATCTATAGAATTGAATATGTTATTGTACACTGCGATAACGTGATGCATGGTGACTGTAAGCCGCTTTAATATCCACAGCGACAAACATCAGAATGGCCTCGAAATTTCAATGATGAACATGACAAGCGTCCCGTGATTCTGTGAAACGAAGTGTGGCCAGTAATATCTGTATTTTGGATTTGGAAGAACCTCTGGGGTGAATTCTCGTAATCGGTAGGCCCACTCAAGCAATTCTTGTATTGAGTTCGCAAGTGCCTTCAACTCCATAATAGGTAGTACAGTGAGGCTATTATTAGCTTTTTGATACTCAATGAACTCATTTCGATGACCAGGTGTCAGCGTAATCAATCAAGCAAGAATTCTCTGCTGTCTGAAGGTCAGTTTCAGGACTTTTGAAATATCATGAAATATGTCCTTTCTCAAATATCTTTGCTAATCCTGGTCTCATGGCCGACACCTCATTGATTCGAGCATTGCCCTCCATTCAAAGTCTTTGACTGTTCCCAATGTCTATGCTTCCATTATCTCCAAATTGCTGATCGCCCTCATGGGCTTCCCAAGACTTGGCGGAGCCTTTTCCACCCAGACTGTTCATGAATTCACCTTAAGCCAGCTGTAAGACGAGTGCCTTGCATGGTATGTAGTTTCTCAATACAGGCGACTCGATTATGGAGGCCTCAAGTATTTATTGTTGCTCAGGAGTCATTGAGTAATTTGAGGAAGCAGTATCATTTGTGCTTAATGTTACCAATGGGAATAGGTAACCCGCCAGTAGTCTGGGTTTGGACCAGAAAAATAGTTTGGTTCAGTTCCAGACCCATCCAAAAAACCAAACCACTCTCTCTTGATGGGTTTGGTATACAGACCAGACATAAACACGAGGTTTTTTGGCCGGGTTTATCATAGAGCAGAGCCTCATTGTCCCAAATTCAGTACTTTGGCTCCAATTGAGTATTTGAGTTGTTATCTTATCACAATATGATATCTACGTAAAAGATTCAGTCTCAGATGTTCTTTCACCTCTCATTCGCCAATGTGAGATCTGATCATTATTTGTTAAGTTGGTGTGAAATGACCTTGAAATTCAAGCGTCTTTCGAAGCGACTCAACTCGTAGTGATCAGATTGCAAATTTGAGAACGGGAGGTACAAGATTATCTACAACTGCATCTTTTACATATAATGCATATTGTGATACAATTACAACTCATATACTTGATTGGAGCCAAATATCTGAGTTTGTGCAAATTGGAACTGCCCAAAAAATCATGGGTTCAGTGCTGTTCAGTTGTTCAGTTGGGTAAAACCCTTTGCTATGGTTGAATTGAGGTTCCAACCCAGACCCGGAACCAAAACACCAATTTCGAACTGTTTGTAACACTTGTTGTACTTCAAAGTTAATCGCGGTTGGAAAGCTTAAAACTATTAGTCACGTCCTTCAAGTGTATGGTTAGCCTTGCTCCACTATGTTGGCCCATGACGTATCATCTTTAACTAGCTTTTGAAACCGGAAACGAAAAGGCAATCAACCTTATCTACAGCGAGTGGTACATCACGCAATGCTCGGTACCGATCCATGTAGTACGCAATGACGAACCTTAATGCGAGTTTGTTTGTCCAATTTGATCCATCCAAAGCCTAACTAACTGTACTTTGTGATGGCAATTGCTTTTTAATCACATCCATGGTGTGTGCATATTCTATCTGGCAAATATTGCTAAGGGTTGTGGCAGATGGAAGCATCTGATTAGTTTGTAAAGCTGTAAGTACCCATCACAGATCGAGATTTGATATTGTGTTCGATGCCATATCTGCCGAAACAAATCCTATCATCAGGTAACAATTCAATGTGTCTTGGTGAATTTCGGAAGTTTCAAAGTCCATAGCTGCCCGTTTGGAGCATTTGGTCAGTCATTTCAGTCAATATGGATTAACCTGGATGTCAAATCTCAATTTCCTCTACGAACTTACTATTGTAATTTCTCGACTTCATTGCATTTTGAGTATGGCCAAAGCCATTGCATTGACCATCGAACTAGTCAAGTCATTAACTTCTGACTGTATTAGTTCATTTACCTTTGTGACGTGAGCATTTAGAAGCAAGTATTTCCCCATTTAGCTAGTCCCATATTCCGCTGGATGGTGACAAACTTGATTACAAACCATAAATATGATTCCAGCACTGCCGGTCTCGTCAATTCCATAGTGCATATGAAATCGCCATGAAGACACATGTTTAGAATTATTCCAAGCAACTTGTTGTTTCGAGCCTACCTTCATTGCTCTCAACCAAGCAACTCAGATGATGTATAAGGTAAGGTTGCTTAAATCACGAATAAAGTCAGGTTCATTTTAGAAGATATCATAACCTGTGGCAATGGGGTATTTAAAGATTTTGAATCCGATATGGCGGTAGGAATTAGAAAGCTGGTTAATCCGACTTGAGAGACTGGGGAAAGTAATGTTATTGTAATGCACAATGCGGCATCATAAGTATTGACTCTAGAGCAACTAGTAGAAAAATGTGATCTGTGAGACATTGCATGCCGATTTCATCAGCAAAATAGAAATCGGCCCGGAGGCTTTACAGAAACCTCCCAGAGACCCCGGTAGCCCTCACCAGTGCTTGTAAGTACTTTTAGATGCTGCCAGGCCCCCCTGGAGCTTCGCCATGTGCTCTAAGACTCTTCAAGAGTATTTACAAGTGCTCCTGAAAGCACCTGAAGTTAAGTTGGTGCATTCCGAATGCTACAACATTGACTATTGGAATAGTGAAAGTTTGGTGCTGCTGAGACCACTGCGTAGGTCTGCAGGAAACTTTGAGACCATCTGAAACCTCTGCGGAAGCTCCGCGGGAGACTTGGTGCCGTGATCGCACAGCAGTAGTTCTGGAGCATCAGCAAAAAACGTTTCCGTCCGGGCGGAATGGCTCCGTCAGAGTGGACGCGCTCCATCAGAGCCGTCAGAGACACCCCGGTGGCGGATTACTCCGCGCCCGGCGTCAATACCACGCGTGGCGTTGCATATCGCCCTCCGATCGCAGTTACGCAGTTTCTTCTCGCTCTGTCGGTCTCCTATTCTAAACAAACACTCTGGCATTGTGGGCAACTGTGACCATACGTCAGAATGGGTTCATTGGGTACACCCTTGCATCGGGATTGCAATGCAATGGGTGACGCTGCGAAAATCTCTCCTCGCGTTCCTTCTACATTAATCTCGAGGAGCGTAGGAAGAAGGTGAGAAGATATGATACTACCCGGCCGTGAGGATCCACGCAATTGCGTGG
>Ga0307512_10001189_pt1 | contig 37676 bp, 39 predicted proteins | sample 14_EM_MG_FD_200267 | JGI IMG/M metagenome (GOLD analysis project Ga0307512, IMG submission 200267) | Populus trichocarpa ectomycorrhiza microbial communities from riparian zone in the Pacific Northwest, United States - 14_EM | ecosystem: Host-associated > Plants > Roots > Unclassified | place...
AGCGCCTCTATTTCATTCCAGTCTCGTTACCTCTCTTACCTTTCAGCGCTGCTCAGAATGGATGGGCTGCTCCGCTAGATATGCGCTCCTCAATCCCCGTCGGCGCTCCTTGGCCTGGATTTTTGCACCTCAATTTCATTCTGCGCTTCTCCATCACCATCAGCACTCCCCTTGCCCACCTCGAACTCCACATCAGGCACTCCTCCTTTCCTGGTGGCGCACCTCGTTTCCCCCCGAATTCGTCATATTTGCCTTTCAAACCCCATTATGATTCACCGCTCGCTAACCTCAATTCCACCCCTTTTTGATATCACAAATCGAGCCAAACCACATTGGAATTCAATTTCACCCACTCGCCAGGCCGGAATCATTCGGAAATACAAGGAGCGCCTCCAGCTTCATTGTGCGGTGGATGAATTGTGTGTTCCTGCGTTTGTCGGCCCTGATGAGATGGGAGATTTAGTGGATGACATTGAGACTATGTTCGATTGCATTCCGATTGCTTAATCGGGTTAATGTTTCGCTTTTACTTACTTTCATTTTTGAATCACTCATCATTTTCTTCTGTTCTCCTTAATGTAGCGATGCAAACAATAGAATGTTGAATGAGATGCTGGGTACTATAGTATGATTTAGAAGATGATAATGAACAATAATCTATGCATCATACGTGGAGGGTATTCTTATTGCTCGTGTACATTCAGATTTCGCCTGCAGTCCTTCGAGTGAATATCCCTAAGAACCCGGCATCTCTCAGAGTTAGTCTGGGATTCCTGCATTGGTTGGGTGACAGTCCCAGGTGCTCCCAAACTTCTCACAACCGCTCCCATGGTGCTCCCGTACCAGTCATCAGAGATCCCAGTTACTCCAATGGCCGGCCAGAATGCCCTCCTATGGTCTGGTTCACTCCTGACATTGATGCTTCTAAGTTTACACTCCGCCTCCTCTCAGGCACTCCTGGAGGCTCCCAGTGACTAAAATACATTTTGCTGATGTTGGCATTGTTCTTCTGTACGGTATAACGTTGGAGAATTACAGCGCACAATTGTTTGTGGATCTGCTGTATAGCTTAAGGAACTTGTTCAGGCATGATTATTTAGTATTTGCAGATGTCCACCTCATGTCTGTATAATGACTTCGGTGGATCTGTTTATTGTAAGGTGTAACAGTGAGAATATTATATCATATTGGATATTTGAGTGTTCACTGCAAACTATCTACAGGTTACTCAGTGTATTCAGTTATCCTGCAGATACTTAACAAGGACTCTAAAGTACTATTCTACACTAGTGATCAATGGTTCAATTTTTCTGACTATCTGCAAGGGGAATACCCCAGATAACATTTTCTCAAGTCTGAGTCACTCAAATACCTGACTCCAGTATACCCTAGTATGCTCTCATCTTTGATTTAATACAATCGCAAATAGAAGACTATGGACTAATATCATATCATGCATATATAACTCTGCTTTGTCTATTGCATCCGTAGTTACATGGCAGGGAACAAATTGTCATTTTGTTTAGAGTTAGTTGATGATAATGTTGATTGTGTTGTTGCCTTCACACCTCGGCAACTGTTCTATCAAATTTATTGACATATTCTCACACTGTATCCCCAGTACAAATGGTGATTGTCATGTTCTGAAGATGCCACACTATGACTTCCAGACCTGATTGCACTGGTATAGTGTTAGCAAAGGTTCCGGGGAACCCAGCGTTAGTCTGGGTGGAAAACAAACTGAAGGCCTGGGTCCCAGTCACGAACCAACAACAAACCCAAACCGGGTAACTTGCGCTGGGTTCTTACCTGGATGGGATACAGACCCACTGTGTTTTGGCCGGGTTGACACTGGGCAGCAGATCTATTTTTCGGTAGCCTTGACTTCTGCTCAGATTTCATATCTTAGTTCCAATTCCATCGTAACATGATCAATATGTAGATTCTACAGCTTTAGCCGTTCTTCCACCTCCAGGTTTCAGATTTGCAATTGGGCCAATATTCGTTGAATCACTGTGAAATAATGCATTACTCTATGGGAAATCTGTGGGTTTTCCATTGCGACTCAATGAATCTTGGTCTGATCACAAATCTGACAGCGGCAGGAGAAAAAGCTATATAAACTGCACAATCTACGTATTGATCATGTCACGATATAATCAGAACTCCGATCATTAAAAGGAGACAAAATGTTGGCCTTGAAGTGCTGGGTTTTTGGTGGTCAAACAGGCCCATTCCAAACTGTCCGGGTTTTTCGAGTGGCAAGACCGATTGCAATGATCAGGATTCTGGTGGCACTGGAACTGGAATTCAACCTGTAATTTGGAACCATTGCTAACACTAGGCAGGTATAATAGTTAGAAATGCATCTAATGATGTTCAGCCACATCATTTTTGAGAACTCCCAAGCTTGATTAATATTGTTAATGCTGGATGACCTGTTTGTTGAAAAGATGACGTCCAAGCCAATTTGTAGAAAGTGGAATGTGATTGAGGCCTGATGGCCATTTATGACATCATTATCACAAATACAACCGCACTTAGGTCCGCATAGGATGCGAGAACAATCGCCTGGTCATGGATACTGTCTCATTCTTATGTTCTATTGTACCGCTAATGTCATACATCCACAGCAAATGGCAGGCATATCTTTCTTTGCAATATTCTCAAATCTAAATTACCAGAGATGATTTGCTTATAGTGATATACAAGTTCAACCCGAAGGTGAAAACCCATTCAACTCCTATAATCATGAGTTAGACATATTGTATACTGAGCAGATTACTGACAATAGGTCTAATATCCCTCCTTGGAAAGAAAGCAAAGGTTCATTGCTCTAGTCTTGGACATGTTGAAGCATAGAAAACTTGCAATCTCTTCTGGACTGAGCAACTATGAAAATCACATAAGAAGGTTCCATACCTCCAGATGACAAAATCTACGACAACCATGCTGACAGTGATGAAGAACACACACCCTACATGCACATCAGCCTCAGCAGTGGCCGGTGCAAAATCCTGTGCCAAGCTGAGTCGATGCCCAAGGCTGCACTGGGGCTGAGGTCTAATCCCAAGAAGGATCCAAAACGGAAGCTTGGCCCAATGCCTTGGCCTGTGCCGAAGCCGGGAATTCCAATCAAGTGATACCTACGGTTCTGGGCCGCCCCTTTGGGTCCAGGTCCGGGTCAGAACGAAATGGCTGCGAAGTTGGGGGTCCGGGTTGTCAACAGACCGACACTGTCCACCCAGGTACGGTTCAATGGATATCTCCCAACCCCTCTGAATTGGTCAGGTCATCAGCGGGTTACCCAGAGGGTCCATCTGTAGATTCATATATCGCTTTAGTTTTTGCAGTGTGATAATAGTTTCTTAGCAAAATTGCGTATTCAGCAGCCAGTGATCTCTTTTTGCATGTTTTGCAGTTTGCCATATCGATTATTTTGGAATCTGTGTTTCTCCTTGTATATGTGGTATTTTAGCCTAGAAAGGCAGTCTATAGTGCTGTTATGAACTCAGGTATCCGCGCAATGCCTTGTTTACCTAATATGCAAGACCAAAAAGTGTTGACGCTCCATTGATGTTTATTTTCTTGATGGGGTAATGTATATGTCATGCACTGTGTCGGACGAACAGACTGCCAGGACATTTTATATGAATCATTGCCACTGAGCAACTCTTAGATCGGCCAAGATGTATAACTGAAAATTGTTGATGCTCCATTAACCCTCATTTTCAGGATGTAGCAGGGAGCATGTAGCTAATGTTTTTGCCTCCAAAGGCGGCCAATACCTCATTTGTGGATGTTTGCAACATACACCGGATAGATTACACAAAATGCAACACCCAAATTCGTGCACGCTCCGTTGACACTCATTTTCAGGATGTGGCCGGGAGCATGTCACTTTCGTCTTTTCCTCTAAAGGCAGCCAATACCTCATTTATAGATGGTTGCAAGCAACTGCCACTCAGATTATGAAGATGCATCACCAGAAATCGTTGATATTCCGTTGACGCTCATTCTCAGAAAGGGGCAGAGCCAATAGTGTTAGCTATATTGCCCATGAAGGCTACCAATACGTTCGTTATGGATAGAAGCGACCAAATCACATTTTAATTACCTGACTGCCAGGACCAAAAATTGTGTACACTCTGTTGATGCCCTTGTTGCCACAGGCATATCCGCAATATGCGACCGTTCACATTGGCATAGTACATGAGAAATGCTCTTGCAGAAGCTGATCTATCATGTTCATGTACATTCTCCTGTATCACTATATTATTCTTTATTAATGCATATAAATATATCCTTTGAAATATACTTTCAAGTGTCCGCTAATTGTAGATAATGATCATACTCAAAAATCCCGTTCCCCTCAATCAATTCTCATCTTCACCCTCTGGTTCGCTCAGCACGCTGCTTTGGTCTGCATGCTGGATGTCAGATGCATCACCACGCATCAGATATTACACTAACTGGTGGATTGTCCTTCATCAGTCTGCGAATCTGGAATCAAATCTTTATCGCGCTCGCGATCATTGGCATATGCATCAAGATTGAACAATTGGGCTTTGGGAAGAGGAGTAGATATATAGACATATCTGGGTGGCACACCATCAATTTCGGAGCGTTGAGTCATCTGACTGGCAGCAGGTTGTGTGGATGGCGGTCTGGGCAAACGTGGCGCCGGTTCTGGTGGAGGTGCACCCGTACCTTTGCACCTCCCGCATGTGTGAGGTTTCTTGGAGGTGCCCTGTTGGCAGGCAAGGCAGCCGACTGTTTCGTTCTCACGAACCATTGCTGGGTGTCTTTCTATCGCAGCCTTCACCTTGTTATGCCGAGGAAACTTGACACCTTGCTTCTTCTCTTCTGGGACTGTGGTGCGAGGTTTCTTGATTAGTTATTGCTTTTACCCTACCGCGGCGCGCAGAAACTCTTCTGTGGCCATTTTGGCCATATTGAAGCAAGGCTCATGTTGGACTGTTCTAGCTGTACCTGACCTCCTTGCCTAGCCATGGTAGCTGACATGTTGAAAATCTACAAGAAATCAGTTGCTGCTTCTAAAAGTGAGATTGGGCTATTACCTCTACCATAGACAACTCTGTAGCATCTTCGAAGGTCTGTAAAGCTTCTTTGGTCCACTCCCGGGGACGTTAATCACAACATTCATTTGCGAGAATTCCATGATTGAAATCATCATCATGTTCGATTATGCAGACTGGGTGGACACATGCTTGGTCAACCATTGATGATTCCCATTACGGGCAGTGATAAATTCTTCACATCACTGTTGATTTACATTGTCTCTAAGTTATACTGTTAGCTGGCCACGGTCAACTTCGATATGTAGTTACTCACATCCGATCACATGCCGATTCTTCTTCCTTCTGCTTCCAGTTTCACATACCATTTTATATGTGAGTGCAGGGTCATATTTTCAATGGCTGCAATTGCAGCGTCACGGTGGACGAACTGGTGTCTGCGTTGCTGCTGTGTCTCATCTGGCGGCTCATTGGATGAAGTGCCAGCCACTTGGCTGGATTCGGATCCAATTGCACCTGTCTGAGGTGTTTGTGGAGCCATCACTTGCTTGTGTAGAAAGTTGAGGAAGATGATAACGAAGCGAAGTTGGAAGTCCTCAGGACTATATAGTTAGCAACAAGTCAAAGTGGAATGAGTGACGGCCAATTTGCATGTTCTATTCAAAATGAATCCTGCATTCAATGGCTGCAGGGGATTCCAAGAGACCCGTGATTTGCAGTATGTCGGTCCGATGTTGTTTGTTTGCTTACAGGGATACATCGTGGTGTACGATACCTGAAATCTCATGTTTGATAGATATACAACGGACCTCTGGTGATGTTTGTCTCAACACATCGCCGGGATCTTATATGAATCACACTCTAACCAACAAGTCATGATTCATGGTTAGCTTGACTATTCCCAATTAAGTGGGAGTCAAAACACACATTTTGCTTTGTTCAAGTTGATCAAACCTACCAACCTTGACATTAAAGACACCGCTTGCCTCCATGTGGTCCATATCTTGCAACATCCAACATCTTGCACAAGAATAACGTCGACACAAGATACAATGGTCGATTCTCTGAATCAGAACTTTTCATTGCTCCTGGCGGGCAAATACAGCAAATCGAGCAAGCAATCTACACGCCGACATCAACAAGCGAATGAAGGCCAGTGTGGCTTGGAGGCCGAAAGAATCAGATTGTTGGGAGTATCGCACAGCTTACCATCTGAAAAGAAGCATTCGGTGGTGAAATGTTGAGAAACGCTAATTTCAAACAACGAAGAGATGGAGATATGGATCAAGGATTATGTGGAAAGAGAGACCTCTGTGGCAAGACAGCGAGTTCAAAACGGAGAGACAGCAATTATGCAACAACCGGTAGATATGAGAAATGCTGAAAAGGCACGATCGACAACCAGCAAGCCTGAAACAACATTTGTGGAGATGTTCAATGGCATTGGAGAAAGTATGAGTGATCATTCAAGTTCCGATGATGAGGTGGATGGGGAAGACCACGAAGTCGATGGAGAAGATTCAGCCCAAGGCAAGCAGACCAAAGATGACGAACCTGGATGGGTAATGGGCACAATATCGAAAACAGTACTGCACTGCATGGAGCGTTTTCGGCCAAAGCTAATGCAGTGTGATGACCTAACGCAACTAGGATGGGGGGACGCGGCCGACTACTACTGGAAGAGAGTCATGTTGTACAGGACCGCCAAATTGATGGTTCCGCCAGTTGTCAAGCCCCAAACAGATACTATTGCAGCCAGACCATCACCGACAACATCTGGAGAGCTTATGCAGAATATTGATATCGTCCCCAGACATTAGCAAATGCTGCAACTGACTTCCCGACCAGGATGTAGTCAAATGAGGCCAGGTTCAGAGGAACCACTGTCTCCCAGCCACCTAGCATTCATCTCGCCCGACGTGGTGCCCAATTCATCACAGATTGCAAATCCATATCCTGTTGAACCCGTAAGCTTTTACCCCTGGGTATAGCATCCCTAGGTAGTTACCATATACAATTCAGATTCACATGAAGTCATGGTTTTGTCTCCTGCGTTGCCAGAGGCATAGGTAGGAAGATAGGTATTTTTGACGATGAATCTCTAGTAAAAGCAATTGGCATACCTATTTTGCTACTTGACAGTTTTTGCTGGATTTCATTGCCCAAATTGTAATAGATGATAAATTTTCAGTATGTGAGTAAGGGTTGTACGGGCTATGCGAAAGTTCTAGACTCCAAATCCAGTTGATAGATGACCAATGGACCGCATATCGTCTTGCTTGTTACGGTTAAATGAGACAGCAAACCTATATTTGACACAACGTTTACTAATACACTTTGAGTCAGTGACTTCATACGACTCATGAAATTACCGGTCAATGCCCCATCTCAACCCGGATAAACGACAACCGTCATGCTGCATTCATCCACACATGCAACGACATAACACTCCGGTCAGACCTGCTGCACGTGGTTGAGGTTTCGAAAATTGCTCATCGTACGTCATGGAAATCGAGGAGATTGAACTGGATAAGGAATGGTGCGAAAGTTGGGTTTTATATACCGAAAACTAGTGGATGGATTTTTATGTGGTAAATTGCCAGCCCAAAGCACTGAAATGCAATTCACCTACTTCATTCAACATTCAAGTAACATGTGTACTCGTGGCTCAGAAACTGAGAGGTCTCGAAGCTTGTGGATACATATGATTATACATCGAAACGATATATTGGCTGTCAATAATCACTGCTTGCATTCTGTGAACAATTGTGGAGCACCCAATAACTGTTACTATGGCTGTAAGGTGTGCGTCAACGGAGCGTCAACGATCAATTTTCTTACCCATTCAGCAATCAAGAGGCTGCATAGTATTATTGATCCAAAAAGGAAGTATTGGCAGTCTTGATAGGTGAAAATGCATACGACATGCTCGTTGCCCCATCCTAGAAATGAGCCTCAATGGAGTGTGAACGATTTTTGGTCTTGCATCTTGGCTAATCACCAGGCTGTGCAGCGGCATTAACACATAATATCAGTATTGGCCGCCTGTATTGGCAATGATGCTAGTGACAATACCGCTACTACCTCCTAAAAGACAGCATTACAGGTGCATCAATATTTCACAGCCATGCATCTTGGATACTCAAATGGCTCTGCAGTCGTGTTATTCTATAGAAAAAGTATTGGCCTTCTTTGTTGGCAAACATGCTAGTGACGATGTCCCTACTACCTGCTAAAGATGAGTGTCAATTGAGCATCAATGATTCATGGCCTTGCATCTTGCAAAATCAAGGGGCTATGCAACGGCATTAACCTATAATTGCACGATTGGCCGCATTTCTGGGTAAAAATGATATTGTTGATATTGCAACCGCCTCGTAACATTGAGCACCAATGGAGAGTCAACAGTTCTTGTGGGGGCTCAGGAAGTTGCGCGGCATCAAATAACACTGCGTAGTTCCTACATGGAGTTATTACTGGTCAGTCTTTGCTATTTGTCCCTGTATTCAACTTCACAAATATGCATGCCATGTCTCACAGGTCCGACTTTTGTTTAGCGTGTAGCTCTAAAGTCAATATTTAAGAACCAGCTGTTAGCTATTCAATACCATATCTTTTGACAGTCTCTCAAGCCGAACTACATAATCTTCAAACTGCTACTGCCATGTCGGATTCTAAATCTTAAAATACCTTGTTTCTCGAGGTTTTGATATCTTCCAACGATGAACAGGTCTTTATTCGTGATTTGAGCGACATTACTTTTCAACTTATTATTGATGCCTGGTGGGCTTCAATGAATGTCGGCTCGAAGAGATCCATTGCTTGGAATGATTCTCAACATGCGCCTTCATAGCGTTGCTATTGACACTGCGGAATTGAGGACACCAGCTGCCCTCGCATCATATGTATCATGTGTCCTTAAGTTCATCGCCATCCATCAGAACATGGGACCAGTGCCATGGGGAAACACTTGGTGGCAAAAATGCACTTGGCAAAGTTAAACACCTTAACAGTGTCGGAAGTTACGGAATTGACTAGCTCAACTGTTGATCAAACAGCTTTGGCCATGCTGAAGAGATTAGGAAGTTGAGGAATTTCAATTGTAAGTTTGCACAGGAAATTCATCTTTCACATTTAGGTTTGTTTTATACTGACTGAATTGGGAGACAAAACGCTCCAAACTGGCAGCAAAGGATTTCGATACTGCTGAATTTCACCAAGACTCCTGGAATCGCTACCTCATGTTGGGACTTGTTTCGGCTCATATTCAATGGAACGCAATGTCAAACCTAGAGGTATGACGGTTGTAGAATGCATTACAAAGCGAGTTGGAGCTGCCAGCAGGGAGTACAGTTAACAACATTTCCCGGAGGCAATACACACTCAAAGTGGATGCAACCATGATGCAATTGCCATAAAGAAATAAATTTAGTTTACCTTTGGATGGGTGGACATCAATGAATAAACTTGCCACAACTTTGGTCATTGCTTGATACATGGATCGATATTGGGCATTGCGAGAAGTACAACTGACTTTGGATAAGGTTGACAGCCACTTCTTTTCATATTTCAAAAGCTAATTAAGGATGATTGGTCACGGGTCAACATGCTGGAGCACAGATAGCTCTACATTTGAAGGAAGTTCATGACCGTTTTGAGGTTACCTATGGTCTTTCACTTGGAAGTACAACTGATTACGCTTCCTCATATTACACAATGACTTGCGAATTCCAATCAACCCTTGAGGTCTCTGGTATGGTGTGGCCTGCTGTGAGAAACCACATACCATGCATGGCGCACGTCATTCAGCTTGCTCTAGGTGCATTCATGTGCAGCCTGGGTGTTAAAGGCCATACCAAGTTCTGGGAAGCCCATGAGCGCAATCAGCAATTTGGAGAGAATGAAAGCAGAAACATTGGGAAGAGTCAAAGACTTTGAAAGGAGGGAAATGCTAGAATCAACAAGGTGTCCGCCATGCAACACGGGGTAGCAAAGATAATTCAGAAACTATGTATTTCGACATAGTTTGAAAGTCCTGAAACTGACCATCATATTGCGCAGAATGCTTGCTGAATTGATTATGCTGACACCTGGTCGTCAAGAAGAGTTCATTGACTGTCAAAAAGCCAACTTAGAAATTGTAGTACTACCTTTTATGGATGTGAAGACACAGCGGAATTTGACACTGGAGTTGCTCAAGCTGCCCTACTGATTACAAGAATTTACCCTCCAGTGGCTCAACTATGCAGCATACAGTAATTACCAGCCTCTGTTCACAACACAGGATGAATGGACCATTGTGAAGTATGTCATGGAAGGTTTAAGGCCATTCCGGTACTGGACCCTGTGGATGTCCCAACGGAATACGGTTACTCTGCATCACATTATCCCTTTCTGCAATGACATGATGAATCGTATGGATGCCGTTATGCGAGCTTAAACTCAGAAGAAGACTCAATGGAAGGAAGACATATACTCTGCTGTGAAGTTTGCGCGCCCATAGATGTCCAAATGTTATACTGAAGTAACGTCTACGACGGGTATCCTTCTCATTTCGGCACATATCCTTCATCCGTTCCGGAAGTTGTAATCATTTTGCAAGCATGGAAAGGGTATGACTTTCAATGCTGAGCACGAGACCTCTTATACTAACCAATACCATGAGGCATTTCTGAAGTATGTGTAGAATGAATACTGCACCAAGCATAGAGGTCTGCCAGTCATTAAACCCGAAACAGTACCATGTAACAATCTTTTCTCTTCTGCAATGGCTTCAATATCTGGTTGATCTTCTTCTGATCCATATCATTTGCCAAGCGATGGTGAAGAATACTTAATGCCTGGAAATGAGGCTAAAACAGCAGCCGGACGATTCGATTGTGGCGCACCCTTGCTGACCTCCGCAAGGCTCCATTTGTTTTCACCGCCTGGATTATCAAAGCACTGGGGGCAAAATAATCCAAATCATAATGATTGCCGCTCTGACTGTATGGAGATTACAAGAACATTCTGGATCCCACGCAACACAGACTGGTGGCGTTAGCAAGAGCAAATGCACTCAAAGTACGCCGATCTCTCTAATGTGTCACACAACATATCATCTATTATACAACACGGTGTCGGTGTACTGGGCAGTTTTTCCCTGGGGTGAGGTGTCATCACCTGTAGGCAGTCAAGAACAGCAGGCAAGATACATCATGAAAAGTCGTAGTAAGGCAGTTTGCATGAGCCAACAACTGGTTATTGGCAGGCGATAACTTAGCATTGCATACTACCAATACAGATAATGGCTTGGAAATGAAGCAAAAGGTGGAGCAAAAAATATCGCACAGAATGGCCAAGGTCCATGACTTTTTGGAGATGTGGCAGGGCAGCAAAAACCTACGTGCTACACAGATGGAATCTCGCACTCAAAACAAGCAAATGACTGCCACAGGATACATTTCAGATACTGAAGAGATCATCAAGGCGTCCTGGTGAAACTTTCAACATGATGCTGTGGCAGAATTTAAATTGTCGGAAAGATCACGTGTGCCACCAGCCTTGTCTGGAATGGACCTCCATGGAGGGCGAACTCAGGTATTGACTGTCCCCCGAATCTAACAAATCGGTTGCCATCCTGCAGATGGTGATGAGGATTGTGCACCTGAACGCATTTTGGACATCGAAAATTGGCTCAACTGGAATGGGGACTTTCATAATCCAAATGACACCGAAGACAATGGGGAAGCGGACAGTGGATCCAACACTGAGCTAGACAACGGTGTCGAGGATTCCGAAACCCCAGAGCAGTAGGATGTGAGAGCTGCACCAAATGCTCCTGGATTGATTCAGCCAACACGGATGTCCAAAAAAATGGCTTAGAAGCTGTTGATGACTGTCAATACAATGGAAACAAGGAGGAATATGGGGATCAAGAAATAGTAGGACAGAATGGGTCCATGTATGTTCACCAGATTCTTCATGCAGTTTGACCGAGAATTTCATTTTGAGAAGTATTATGACAGAATATTGAGCAGTCACTTGTGAATATCAGATAATAAACAGAAGTATAGCGGGCAAACTGCATTATTTGACAAGATGTATATACCTGAATAGAATGAGCATGACCATTGCAACAAGATTAATGGGCCCGGCTTGGCCAAAGGGACCAGTCCGATCAGGCAGAATGGCAACCGATAAGTTCAAACAATTATGAATGCATATATAGATGGCAGCAGATTTTGAATGGCCAATACATCAAAATGAGTGTCAACAGAGTGTCAACGATTACTGGGCGTGTATGTACGGTATTTGAAATGTTAACCAGTCGCTGTTTTACATACTCATTGTATTGGCTGCCTTTATCTGCAAAAGACAAAGCTTCATGCTACCTGTCCCATCTTGACACTGAGCGTCAACTGTGCAACAATGATTCTCTGTCCTGCAGCCTCGGTAATCAATGAGGCGAATCATCGCAGACATCCATAAACCAGGAGTCAGCAGCCTCTATAAAGAGATATTCAAGTGATGTTCCCACAACAGCCTCCCGTGCAATCATAACTGAATTCATTTTCAAAGCTGCAACTCAGTGATCCTGAGCATTTTAGCCTACAAAACTGGTCAAAACTTCATCCACAGTCATTAATGGCCACATTGCACTTTGATTCACCATTATGCAAGGCCAAAAATTGTTGACGGTCCGTTGACACTCATTTTCAAGATAGGGCAGGGAGCGTGAATCTTTCTCTTTGCCCAATAGAGGCGGCCTGTACTGTGCTTATGTATAGCAACGACCACGCCACACGTTAATTGGCTGACTTACAAGACCAAAAATAGTTGATGCTCCGTTGATGCTTGGTTTTAGCAGAGAGTAGCGATGTCGTTACTGGCCTTTTGCCCATTCTGGCGGCCAATACTCTCAGAATGCATTACAACTCCCTAGTCACTGATGGTTTAGGTGACTTACAAGACCAAAAGTCCTTGACGCTCTGTTGACACTCATTTTCCGAATCAGGCAGGGAGTGTATTGCGTTCTCTTTTGCCTATCAAGGCAGTGTATCCATTATTTATGAATGTCTGCATACAATAACCACGCAGGTTAACCATGATACAAGGCCAAACATTGTTGATGATCCGTTGACGCCTATTTTCAGAATGGGGCAGGGAGCATGTCGGTTTCTCTTTTGTTTATAATTGTGGCCTATAACACATTTCTGAATGTCTGCTTCCAATTGCCACTCAGATTACCAAAGATGCAACACCAAAAATCATTGACACGGCGTTGACTCTCAACTTCAGGATGGGGCTGGGAGGGTTTCTCCGTTGTTTCTGATTATGAAGGCGTCCAGCGAATCAGAAAAGGACAATGATGTACCCGAGTCAATATTGTGCGATTAGCAATCGGATATCTCAATGCGACCAGAAATGGAAATACCTGAAAACGGGAACTGGGGATTCGAACTGTCGGGTCTAGCCAAACCCGGCATTACCCACAGGTTGACGGGTATTGGTCTGCGCTAGGCCCGCCAAGACGCAGCGGGTTGTGTTGTTGGACAGGACTGGAACTGAACCGAACTGATGTAGTGGTCCGAACCTGGACTGCCAGCAGGTTACCTGCACTCATTGCTAACACTATACCTATCCGACAAATCATTGTGGGCCAGTGTGATATAATAGTGTGACACTGAACGATGCTCAACAATACCATTCAACCGAACCAATCATAATGTGCACAGAATGCCAAAATGATGGACGTGAATCATTGTTGAAAGATAATATCTGTAAGACCAGTAGCAGTGAATACAACAATTTTCAATCTGATCAATCCAGAGTAGTACCACATCGGTGTGAAGAAGTTTGATAACTTCTTCAATACAGTATGATCTAACTTTGAGTTCCCTGCACAATGAATCCCACCAAGAGATTCTGACAATGTTAACTTTACAGCAACTCTTGTCAAATGATGGAACAAACATTCAAATCTGGCTATGTGAGAGATGTATAAAATCAATTAGGTGTTATTCAGAGAGGCTCAGATCCCTGCCTGGACATCTTTGAGACCTTTACAACCAACATGCAGTAGATACATTGTAAATGCACTGGGAACTCAATGTGGTAAAGAAGTATATGCCAGACATCTTCCAAGGAGTGAATGACCCAGTGTGAGTCCATGCCAATTGAACTAGAGTGATAGGGAAAGTAATTGGATGGCTACTGCTGAATAGCAAGAAAGGTTACGCAATCGCCTGGAGCAGAATACATCCAGCACTGAGGTGTAACATAATGCCTTGAACCACAACGTATGGAAAATTTGACCACCTCAATGAGCTTGTTGATTGTGCTTTAGATTGGGAGTTGAAGCGCAATGCCAAGATGCCACTGTACCAATAGCCCTATCTACTGCAAAAGTAGTCAGGAGAATTATTTGAATCAGGCAGCAAAAACCAAAATAGCAAACTTCAGACATCCACTCTGGTAAATGAACAGAAGCCCGAAAATTTAAGGTTGGATAAGGGTGTTCATTGCGCTACATCGCCTTCGATCTTGGTGGAGCTATATAATGCTCAACTCTCGGAAAGGTAATACTTAAGCACCTGAATAACACAATATAACACATTGCCGTATGTGACATATTCGCTACTCAATCTCCATGCCAGCATTACTCTGCTGCCAGATGGCACCAGTTTCACAGGCCAGCACCCCTTCGATAGTGAACAACAAATTAACCTGATTCACTCTGCTGGTGTGTGGCTGTCCAAGGGAGGATAGGCAAATTCCAGATTGGATTGCAGCCATCAGGTATGATGGCATTTGTGGCCACGTTTGAGGACATTTAACCTGATTTGATCTCACCAAACGTGAGGTTTGACTTAGAGAACCTGAAAGGTGTCGAGTGAAGCCAAGTTGATTGTGGAATGGCAGGTTCCGATTGATCACCCAGAGTTCACCAAGCTGAGACATATGGTTGACAAGGTGTGTTGCAGTAAGTATGTGTACTCATTGCTCACAATGCTTCTTTCCACATTTGATCCTTCTGTACGTTTCCCTAGCCAGAGAGTAACCCGCAATGCAGCCCACATGGCAAATCAAAACCCTGATGGTCAGCTTATTGCATATGTAAAGAAGAGCCACAAGGTAGTAATGAAAGTCCAATACATATATCACTCAACTGCAATCCGCTGAGAAGAGGTACTGCTCATGTGGATGTGGGCATACAATCCAGAACTAGGAGTATCTCAGTTCAAGACATGTAAGCAGGAACTCAATTGAAGAACTGCTTGATTAACATTTTGAGAAATCCAATTTGTCAACTTGACAGAGGCATATCATGTTTCCATGTGCAGTGGTCCAACAGCCATGATTGAAATTGTAAGGATATATGGCTGCCAGATATGGTCTGATACATGCTGACAACCAACTTCACATTGGAGATTATGGAGAACTCAGATGAAGTACCTATATACAGCAGCAAAGTCAGTTCAATGTCAGATATTTGACTACTTGCAGCGATCACAATCATTAATCGCTTTGTAGGTTGCAGGACTGTCAAGGCATTTACCGAAGACATCAGGGAATGGAGTTGACTACTGGGAGTGACTATGGAGGTTACCAGTTTGCAAGATCCTGGTGAGATTGAGTTATTCAACCATAATACTGGACAAGTAAGTAGCCATTAGCTGTTCCAGAGGTGGCTGAGCATTGAACTCTGATCTTTGACTGACAGCTACCAGCTAACCAAGTTACAATTGCAGGTTGCTGGAGTACAGTGCTTTGGCTTGTTTCTGGGGAAACCACTCAATTAGCAATTGCTGAGTTCTCCTTCCTCATCATCATCCCAAATCCGATGTTGGAAATTGAGGCATATGTACCGCTGCTGCGATAGATTCTGTACCAACTGTCAATCAAGGTTAGATCCCCTTGACACAACAGAACCTTGTGGACATGTTGAGGACGGATATGGCATAGATTATTGCACTGAACATGTCAATGAACCATGTGATTGATGTAGCATTGGCCTGCAATTCACAGTGTCACCAAATCCACAACCTGTTAGAAGTCAAGTCAAAACCTCTCAAGGCTGTAGTTGCAACAAACCCTGTAAATCAATCCATCCACTAATATTCAATTTGTGCCTGAGCAGTGGTCTATTTTTCAAAGAAGAAGGATGGAAGCCAGCTGCTGCAGGTGGATTCCTGAGCTTTGATGGAATCTGCAGTGCAGAAGGAGATTGTCGCTTTCCGTTCGCACACATTCTCAACAGGTTGCGAGTACTAAAGTTCCTTGCGGTGCTGTACCGTGAGAAACTACATAACCATTTCTACATTTATGAAGATGACCAATAGATGATCATGATGTTCATCTAGTATTAGCAATGGTTCTGGACTGTTGCTTTGGGTGCCAGTCCGGGTCAAGACTGAACCATCAGCAACAAACCTGGTTTCTGTCAGGAACACCCGGGTGTTCCTGCCGGCCCTAACGGCTCTGACAGAACCTCATGCCCTCTGACAGAGAATCAAACAGGACCCGTCGCTGAAGAGACAGGTCGTGTCGCATACCTACCATGCGGTGGCAATTATTCCATTTCTCCTATTCTTGCAATGCGTTGTATTGTATATTACCCCGTGGACGATCACGCTGAGTAAACGAATCGTCGCCCTGGTGTCACAATTCATTCACTTTGCGTCCGGAATGTCGTGACGAATACGCACCATCGGAACGACAAGTCTGTTCCACTCTTCGGATGGGCTCCAGTTATGCTGTACCTGGTACCCCACGCCTAGCACTGTTTATGCCATTCTCCGGATGAGTGCCACATTTTACCTCTCCGCTATTGCTATTTCTCAGATGCTGCCCTCTCCCATATATGTTTGACTTTGAGATCTTGTCACATATCACAATACTGTCTTCGCATTGGATACATCGCTTTCCGTTGCATTTGCTTCGCCATTATCGCATTTTACAGGTCTTAAATATACTGTCCAATCTTCACACTCTCTAGTACTATGCCCTCAGTCCTCCAGATTCTACATTGATCCATCATCGGCTTGCGATGCTTCTTCCTCATCATCCTCATCCGCGTCGTCCCCATCATCGCCCTCATACCTGTTGACATCACTGGTTCCCACATCAAACCTCCCGAGTTCAGTTGCAGCCCGTAGTGGCCGGTTGGCGGTGGCGATGGCATCGCTCTCGTCAATTCCATCATCTTCATCATCCTACTCGTCGCTGCCCCCTCGCATCCTGAAATGCAGTTCGTCATCTGTACAAATGTTGTTGATCGGGATATTTGCTTCAGTGCTTCTGATCTCAGGCTCCTCAAGCGCCACCTCCGAGGTCACATAGTCAAGAAGTATAGCATTGTCAACATGCGCTGCATCCGTGCTGATTACTTCAGCAGGTGTTGGTTCTCCGCCTGTTGGATCTGACGCTTGACTGTAGCAAGAGTGTTTTTATACACCCTCTGTGGGTAGCTCTCTGGTAGTGTGTTCCAGGTATTCATCAAGAATGTATATGTGTCTGCAACGCCAGGCAAGGTTAACAACTTGCAACCTGTTGCAGCGTAGCAGGATGTGTTCCTACCACTAGTGTTAGCAGCGGTTCTGGACTGTTACTTTGGGTCTGGGTCCGGGTCACAATGCCACGATTGCCAAATTGGCGGTCTGGGTTGTCAATACACCCGAACCGTCAATTCAGGTCTGGTTCGATGCAAATCTCCCAACCCGTCTGAATTGGTCGGGTTGTCAGTGGGTCGCCCTGTGGGTCAGTCTGTAGATTTATATAATGTTCTTGTTTTTGCAGTTGAAAAAGTGTATATTTTCAAAATTAGGTATCCGACAGCCAATAATCTCTTTTTGCATGTTTCGCAATCTGCGACATTGATTATTTCGGGATACCTGTTTTTCCTTTTATACGTTGCATTGTTGGCTATAGAGGCAGTCAAATATTCAGTTATGAGCTCCATTATCCGCAGAAAGCCTTGATTACACAATATTCAAGACCAAATATTGTGGACGCTCTGTTGACGCTCAGTTGCATGACGAGGTAACGTATGTATCTTGCACTGTTTCAAATGAACAGGCTGCCATGACATCGTCTCTGGATTAATACCACATTGCGACACTTAGATCACCGAAGATCCAACACCAAAAATCATTGACACTCCATTGACCCTCATTTTCAGGATGGGACAGGAAGCATGTCGGTAGAATTTTTGACTTGAATGGCAGCCAATACCTCATTTATGAATGGCTGCAACTAATCGCCACTTAGGTTACACAAAATGCACTGCCAAAAATCGTTGACGCTCAGTTGACACTCATTTTCAGAATGGAGCAGTGACCGTGTACTATACTGTTTTGCCAAGGAAGGGTGCCATTTAGTTGGTTATTGATAGCAGCGACCAGGTCACTGTTCAATTGTCATACTTACAAGACTAGAAATCGTTGACGCTCCATTGACTCTCATTTTCAGGATGGGGCAGGGAGCCTGATACTATAATTTGTGACTTGGAAGGCAGCCAATACCTCGTTTATGAATGGCTGCAACCAATCACCACTTAGGTTACCCAAGATGCACAGCCAAAAATCGTTGACGCTCCTTTGACGCTCACTTGCAGAATGGGTCAGTGATCGTGTCGTTTACTCTTTTACCAAGAAAGGCTGCCAGTATGATGGTTATGGATAGCACCAACCACGTCACCTTACAATTACAGTACTTACAAGACTAAAAATCGTTGATGCTCCGTTGACGCTTATTTCAATGTACCGTGTAGTCAAGATCTGCTGCCAGTAATAATTGCAATCATTAATATTTGAACTTCGTGGATGCGTTTCAGCGTGATCAGGACTTGGCTCTATGTTATAGCCGAGCCGAGTAATATCCCAGCACTAGTCGCTCTCATCCGGATAAAATTTATATATCTTGCCATCTATTGCATACTGCCCACTATAGCATTGTATATTGATGAATACTCTCACAGGACTGGTCAATATTCATCCATACTACATCTCCAAATCAAATGCTCGGTCAAAATACATAATGAACTTAGTGAGAATACATTGACCCATTCTGTTCTACTTTTTCTTGATCCCCGAATTCCTCCTCGTGTCCATTATACTGAACATCATCAACGCCGTTTCAACCTCGATCTTTGATCGTCGTATAGGCCGAATCAATCCGGGAACATTAGGTGCGGCACTTACATTACGCTGCTCCAGGGTTTCGGAATCCTCACTGCCGTTGTCCAGTGCCATATCTGATTCATTGTCTGCCTGCCATTTGTCGTCGCTGTTGTTTGGTTTATCCAAGTTCGTATTCCAGTTAAGCCAATTTTCGGTGTCTGAAATGATTTCAGGTGAGCCATCCACATCACTTTTGGCAGGATGGCGGTCGATTCGAGTGATTCGGCGGACATTCAATACTTGTGTTCGTCCTCCAGGGAGGTCCTTTGCAGACAAAGCACGTGGCAGATGTGATTTTTCCGACAATTTAAATGCAGCTGCACCATCATATTCAAAATTTGACCAGGATGCTTTGACCATCTACTCAGTATCTGAAATGTATCGTATGGCTGTCATTTGTTTATTTTGAGCGTGAGTTTCCATCTGTGTAGCTCGTAGGTTTTGGCTACCCTGCCACATCTCCAAAAGGTCGTGGACCTTGGCCATTCGATGCAACTTCTTTTCCTCCACCTCTCTCTTCATCTCCATGTTGTTATCAGTGCTACTAGAATCCAATACCGGGTCATCGCCAGCCAGTATTCCATTGTTGGCTTGAGCGAACTGCCTTAATAGAACTTCTTCATGAAGAGTCTCGCCTGAGGGTTTCGACTGCCTCCATCCGATTACTTCTCGCCCAAAGGAAACGCTGCCCTCCAATCCGACACCGTTAGGTATGATGGAGAATATGTCGCCAGCCACATTGCCGAGTTCGGCCTACTTTGAGTGCGTTTCTTCCTGCGGCCACCACCAGTCGGTCATATCCGGTAACCAAAATGTTCTACCAATCACCATTGGGTCGAAGTGGTAATCATCAAGATTCGGATTAATTTGCCACCAGTTCTGTTGTGATTCAGGAGGTGAATTCAAATAGAGCCTTGCGGCTGTCGTTAGGCGTGCTGCACAATCGCTTTGTCCAGGTGTCGTTTCGGCCACAGTGTTAGGCATAAAGTATTGTTCATCATCGCTGGACAAATCATATGGATCATAAGAAGATTGACCAGATCTAGAAGCCATTGCGGAGAAGCTGAGATTGTTGTTCAGTAAGTTTTCAGATTGAGTGACCGGCAAATATCTGTGTTTGGCGCAGTATTCGTTCTCCACATACTTCAGAATGGCCTCCAGGTTTTGGGTAGTATCAGAAGTCTCGTCTTCAGGATTGATATCCATTCCCTTGTCCCACATCCCAAACGATCGCAACTTCTGGAAATGATGAAGGATGTGTGCCGAAATGAGAATCATACCACTCGTCGGAGTCACTTTAGTATAATATTCAGACAGCTTTTGCTGCACAAACTTCACAGCAAAGAATAAGTCTTCCATCCACAGTGTCTTCATCTTGGCCAAAGCTGGCATCACGCCATCCATGTGATCAAACATGTCATTGTAGACAGTAATGACGTGATGCAGAGTAACGGTGTGCCGTTTCGACATCCACAGGGTCCAGTACTGAAATGGCCATAAAACCTCCATGACATACATGACAATTGGCTAGTCATCCTGTGTTGTGAAGAGTGGCCAGTACTCGCTGTATTGTGGGTTTTTAAGCCACTCGGGTGAGAATTCACGTAATCGGTAGGCGCGCTCGAGCAACTCCAGTGTCGAGTCCCAACGTGTCTTCACATCCATAATGGGTATTACTGCGATCCTGACTGTGGCTTTTTGACAGTCAATGGACTCATTTCGACGACCAGGTGTCAGTGTAATCAATACATGTTTGGGGTTCTCCCTAAACAGCGATAATGGCACGTGTGGATGGGCGTGGAAGGCCCGTACCATGCTCAGTCCTGCAAAGTTTAGACCAGCAATATGCTCTTTAGCGGGAGTTATATTGGTCACACGAAGTGTGGATACTTCGTTCACACCTGGATACTAAGCGGGACTTGCACGAGTATACGTGCACGGCAGTTTATATTGTAGACTATTAAGAGGGCTCCGAACCTCCATCTCGTGAAGAGCGGATAAAGGCAAGGCACACCCCGGTATCAAGAAATGTCTCTACCTTAGTATGACACAACTGAGGGATTTTTGACATCGGTTTTACGAGAAGAGAACACCTTGCATTGATTTGCACGAGTCTGGATCTCAACATATGATATGTGTCAGGATCTACGTTCTCTCCGCACGGAGTGGTATCCGGTGAGCCTGAAGAGTTAACTACTGAACAAACTCAAAGATCAGCGAGCACTTCCGTTACGCGCACGCAAATAAGTCGCAAAGATATCTACCGGGCATTCCAATAAGACCCAAAGAGGAGTGGCTATTGTGGAAGCTCTTCTGTTAGGCGCACGCAAATAAGCCGCAAGGATATCTACCGGGCATTTCAATAAGACCCAAAGATAAGTGGCTGTTATTGAGGGATTTATATAATTACGATAAGGAATTTTCGGGTGATAAGACCCGTGAGGTAGTGGCCTGATGTTGAGGGATTAATTTATAGTACTGAAGAATCAGGGGATCATCGAGAGCGATGCTAAGCCCGTACTGAGGAATCAGGGGATCATCGAGAGGGATGCTAAGCTCGGACTGTTCATTTCAGAGACTATAAAAGGACCCTCTTGTTCTGACGATGGAGAAGACAACCGGCTTGAGATACGAAAAAACGGATACCTACCAGCGAAGAAGAACCCTTATTTATTATTGCGTTTTTATGATACCTATACCTATTATATCTATACCTAGAATCTATTAGCTTTGTGTAGTGGCAGCCTCGCACCTTGTTGGGTTTATTCGATTGAATGACAATTACCTTCGAGAACAATAACGCCGTTATTGTGTACGCCCTCGAGAAAATTATAGCACACGCCAGAAGGACTCAGCAGATCTTTGTGGCGAATTGTGTTTGGTGGCTAGGTTCTGTTAACGGATTGGAACGAGGATTAATTGCTCAAATCGATGATCTAGGGAAACAATCAGTAGCATCGCTAGCAAAGGATAGGGAGTTGTTGGCAGCATTCGCAACTTCAACTCAAGAAAAGAGACAGTCCTCCCCTGTTGCTTTAAGTCGACAAGCTAGAGGAATATCAATAGTTCCTCAAGATATTCCAGAAGAATCTAGAATCATTGACAAGATGCGACATATACATCGGGATAGAGTGCTTCAAGTTCAAGACACGAATTTCGATGTCAGTGATTTGGATCTTGATAGTTCCGGAAATGAACCGCAGCTTAGAATTGTGCAACAAACTGAGCAGTTCATTCGGAAGTCCCGAAGGGAAAGGAGGAAATTAGATAGTCAGAAGTAAGCTGACCCGTTGTCCAAGACGAGATCGGGGAAAATCCCGACGAAACCTTTGTCGAAGAAACAGAGGCAATACTTGCAGTCAATTCCAAAACCAACTATTGCAGAATACTTGGGAAGTAGGAATTAGGATCTACGGCTGTACGCACCCATAGTACTTAGCGATGTATTATTGGATAGGTGTTGTGCCCCCGTAACAATACAGCAAGCATTCTCTGCTATATAAAGGTCAATTTTAGCACTTTCAAAATATGTTGAAATACTTACTTTCTCAATTATCTTTGCGAAACCTGGTCTCATGGCCGACACCGTCTTGATTCAAGCATTGCCCTCTTTTCGAAGTCTTTGACTCTTCCCAATGTCTGTGCTTTCATTCTCTCCAAATTGCTGATCGCGCTCATGGGCTTCCCAAGACTTGGTGCGGTCTTTTACACCTACAGTGCTCATGAATGCACCCAAAGCAAGCTGAATGAAGTGCGCGATGCATGGTATGTGGTTTCTCAATGCGGGCCACTCGATTACAGAGGCCTCAAGGGTAGTTTGTAGTTTGTGAGTCATCGCGTAATTCAAGGAAGCATTATAGGTTGTAATTCCAAGCAGATGACCGTCAGTCAGCTCGAAACAGTGAAGGACGTCCTTCAAATGTCCAGCTAGCCATGCTCCCATATGCTGACCCTTGACCTGTAATCCATGAAGAGCTTTCGAAATAGGAAAATGGGCAATCAACCTCATCAAACCCCAGTTGTACTTCTCGCAAAGCCCAATGTCTATCCATATAATAGGCACTTACCGACATTATTGCTAATTTGTTCATCCATGTCCATCCATCTGAAGCTAACTGACCTTGCTTCTTGTCAGCTGTTGCTTCTTAATTGAATCCAATGTCAGTGTGCATTCCCTCCGGCAAATATTACTCAGGGTGCCAGCTGACGGTAACACTGATTCACTTTGTAATGCATTGTATGACAATCGTAGCTCAAGGTTAGATATCGCGTTCCATGGAATGTGAGCCGAAACAAAACCTCACATGAGGTAGTGATTCCAGGTGTCTTGGTGAAATTCGGCTGTTTGAAAGTCCTTTTCTGCTGGTTTAGAGCGTTTTGTCTGTCAATTCAGTATGTATACTTAATACCTGAATGGTAAATTTGAATTTCCTTTGCGAACTTACAATTGGAATACGTCGACTTCCTTGCCGTTTGAGTATGGTCAAAGCTGTGTCATTGACCATTGAACTAGTCAATTCGGTTACTTCTGACAATGTAAATTTGTTCAACTTTGAGATATGCACTTCTGCCAGCGAGTGTTTGCCAATTGAGCTGGTCCCATGTTCTGATGGATGGCGAAGGACTTGATGACAAACGATACATATGATGCCAGGGCTGCCAGTCTCCTCAATTCCGCAGTGTAAACAGAATCTCCACAAGGTGCATGTCTAGAGTTATTCCAAGTAATGGGCCACTTCAAGCCTACATTCATTGAATCCCACCAAGCATCAGACATCATTTGCAAAGCAAGGTCGCTCAAATCACGAATAAAGACATGTTCATTTTTTGATGATATCATGACCTCTAACAATGAGGTATTCAGAGATATTGTATCTGACATCGCGGTAGGAAATTAAACTCTGGGGAATTCGATCTGACTAACTGTCAGAGAATACGTTATAGTGACGTAGAAAGCTGGTTCTTAAATATTGACTTTAGAGCTACCAGCAAGAAAAAGGTCAGACCTGTGAGACATCGCATGCATATTTGTGAAGTTGAATACAAGGACATACAAAGACGAGATGGTTGCAATATCAACATTAGCATTTTTGCCCATAAAGGCAGCCGATAGTACAATTATGGGTCAAAGCCATTGCATTGCTGTCTGCTCATCCAAGATACAAGCCCAGAGAACGTTGACGCTCCATTGATGCTCATTGTTAAGAGGTGGTAGCGCCATCGCCACTAGCATATTTGCCTAGAAAGGTGGCCAATATTAGGATTATGGGTGTATGCCGTTGCACGGCCCTCGAATTATCCATGATGCAGGATCAAAAATCATTGACGATCCATTGACGCTCATTTTTAGGAGGTGGTAGCGATATCGTCACAAGCATTGTTGCCTAGAAAGGCGGCCAATATTACAATTATGGGAGTATGCCATTGTACGGTCATTGAATTATCCATGATGCAAGACCAAAAATCGATGACACTCAGTTGACTGTCATTGTTGGGAGGTGGTAGCGATATCGTCACTGGCATTTTTGCCTAGAAATGCTGCCAATATTAGGATTATGGGTGTATGCCGTTGCACGACCCACGAATTATCCATGATGTGGGAGCAACTATCGTTGAAGTTCATTATTAGGAGGTGGTAGCGACAAGGTTGTTGGCCTTTGTGCTCAGTAAGGCGGCCAACACTGTCATTATGGCTTAATGCTGTCGCGCAGCCGAGTCATTATCCAAGTTGCAAGACCAGAGATTGGTGACACTCGGTTGACACTCATTTCTATGATGGGGCAACGAGCATGTCACTTGCCTTTTTGCATCCAAAGCCGGCCAATAATCCCGCTTTGGATTGATGTGACTATGCAACCTGTTGATTGCCAAACAGACCAAACTAAAATCGTTGATGCTCCGTTGACGCTCACCTTGGAGACATACCACCAGTCATTCGGTGTGCAATCACTTTTCTTGAAAATTATACCGTCATTATCGACAGCCGTTACACGGTTTCTAGGTAGAATCATTTGTATCCAAAAGCATCGAGGCCTCTCAGTATCTGAGCCACCACTATTCATGTCATTAGTCCAATAAATGACATAGCTCATTTTCGATTTTGCGCATTCAGCCGGTATATTATGGCATATAGCTAGATCAACTAATTTTTGACTTAAAGAGTGCGACATCCTGACCTTTCCTTTTCCAGCTCGTTTTCCTCGTGTTCCATGACGTACCATGAGCAATGTTCAAATTCTCGACCATGTGCAGCAGGTCTGAGCGGAGAGTTATGCAGTTAGATGGATAAACTAATGGTGCATAACGGCTGCCATTGATCAGGGTTCAGACTGCGCACTGACTGCTCGTCTGATGACTCGTATGACATCACTGAGGTAAATTTTGTTAGTACATTTTGTCTCTATTTTAGGTTTTGCTTTCTAATGTAACCGTAATAGGCAAGTCAATATCAAGTTTGCTGGCAGTCTATCAACTTGATGTGGAGTCGAGAACTTTCGCATGGCCCGTATGACCCTTGCACACAGACTGATGAAATATCATGTCTCACAAATTGGTCCCTGAAATCAGGAAAACGCTGACATGTAGCAAAGTAGGTACACAAATCGCTTTCCTAAGAGATAGATCATCAAAACTAACTATTTGGCAATCCATACCTCCGGGGACGCGGGTGCCGTCACCATATCTTTGTCCGTATCTGAATTCCATATGGTAATTAACTAGGGATGCTTCATGCAGGGGGATAAGCGTACGGGTTCAACAGGCTTCGCATCTTGGATCTGCATCGAATCGGTTGCCGCTTCGGGCGAAGTAACCGGTATGAATTTCTGTGACTGTGGTTTCTCTGAACCCAGCCTCATTTGACTACTTCCTGGTCGCAAAGTCACTGCTGGCCTTGGCGATTGTCCTCGGACGATATCAAGAGTCTGCATATGCTCGCCAAATGTTCTCGGCGATGTTATGGGTTCAGTCGTGGCTATTTGGAGCTTAACATCCGCCGGAAGCCTCAATTCGGTAGTCCCGTACTTCATATCCATCTCTCAATAGTAGTTGGCAGCATCAACCCAAACCGGTTGGGTCAATTCATCAGGCTTCATCCGCTTCTGCCGAAAACTCTCCAAGCGGTGCTGTACTGTTTTGGAGATTGTGCCCATCACCCAGCCAGGTTCATCATCATCACTCAGCTTGCTGAGCACTGTATCTTCGTCATCATATTCCTCATCTTCCCCATCCTGCTCGTCATCAGAACTTGCAAGATTGCTCAGACTGTCTCTGATAGCATTTACCATCTGTTCAAATGTTGTTTTGGGCTATCCAGTTGTCGCCCCCACGTTTGGAGCTGTAGTCATGTCGTTCAGCACTTGCGTAATCACTGTCTCTGCGTCTTGAACTCGCTTTCTTGCCACAGTGGTATTTCTCTCCACATAATCCTTGATCCATTTCTCTTTCTCGTCATTGCTAAGAAAGTGTGTTTCTTGTCTCTTCTCCGCCGAAAGTTTCATTTTGGATCACAAGTGGCGCAATACCCCCAACACGTGGACCCTGTCTGCCTCCCAGCCGCTCTTGCCTTGATTCGCATGTTGACGTCGATGTCTGGACTTCTTTGTCGATTTGCCATATGTGCCTGTTGGAAGTGGAGAAAAGTTCATTTTTGGACCATTGACCATTGTATCATGTGTTGACCTTGTTGTTGGGCGAGATGTTGGATGTCGCGTAATATGGACCACATGGAGGCATGCTGAGTCTTGTATGTCAAGGTTCGTACATTTGATCAACTCGAACAAAGAGAAATCTGCGTTTTGATCGTCATGTCCATTGGAATAGTGACGCTAATCGTACGTTATGTCTTGATAGTTAGCTTTGGTTTCATGTGAGATCCCGGCTATGTGTTGAGACACACATCACCAGACAACCTTTCCGTCGTAGAATTTCCTTCTAATATCTATCAATCATGAGATATCAGCTGTCATTCACTTCAATGTATCCCTGCAAATAAACAAACAAACATCATCGGACCGACTTACTGCAAATCGTGGGACCGTTGGAATCACCTGCACCTCGCAGTTACAGGCAGCAGGATATACCTTGAGTAGAACATGCAAGTTGACAGTCATTCATTCCCTTGTGACCTGTAGCTTACTATATATTCCTCAGGACTTTCCACTTTTCGTTATCATCTTCCTCACCTTTTCCACAGCCGCAAGACATGGCTCAACAAGCACCTCCGCCCGGTGTGATACAATCCGAATCGAACCGAACATCGGGCGCTTCACCCAATGCGCCCCTGGCTGAGACAGAGCCGCAACGCAGACACCAGTTAGTGCACCGCGACGCTGCAATCGCAGCAACCGAAATTATCGCCCAGGACGCACATTTGAATATGCTACGCAAGACCAGACACAGCTATAATACCCAGCAGCATGCAATCGGATGTGAGTAACTCCATATTGATATAAAATGCGGTCAACTAGGAGTATAATGTACAGCTGGTGTACGTAGAGAGCTCTGTGACCAATTTATCGCTTCCCGCAATGGCAAACAACCATGGTATACAAAGCCATTCGTCCGCACAGTTCGCGAAATGGAACATCATGATGTCGTCAACTGTGGGATCTTCGCAGACGAATTTCGTGATAAGGGTCACCGGGAGCGGACTAAACACGCTTTAAGGACTCCTGAGGCGGCTTCGGAGTTGTATCTTGTTTGGGTAATAGCCGAAGCTTCCTTTTAGAAGCAGCAACTGATATCTTGTAGGTTCCCAACATGTCTGCTACTATGGCGAGGCAAGGAGGTTGGGTACAGCTGGAAAAGTCCGACATGCGCCTCCCATTGAATATGGCGAAAATAGCCAAAGGAGGGTTTTGGCGCGCAGCGATTGAGGGAACGCAACAACTATTTAAGAAACCTCGTGCCGAAGTCTAAGAATGGATGAAGCGAGTAGTTGAGTTTCCTTGGCATTAGAATCTGAAGGCTGCGATAGAACGAAACCCGGCAATGGTTTATAAAAATCACACGGCCGGCTGCCTTCCATGCTAAAATGGTACAGCGAAGAATCTGCAGACACACTGGAGTCGCTAAGGAACCGCCGCACCTCCACCATAACCGGCGGCACCTCCACCAGAAAGGCCACCTCCGCCCGGAACGCCATCTGCGCCACCAGCTGACACTGATGGACAGGACAGTTATGAAATCGAACGTATGCCATTCAGGTGTCTGTATTTACATTCTCCACTTCCAAACACTCATTTGTTCAATCATAATGCATATGCCAAGGATTGCAAGCGCGATAAAAATTTCATTCTAGATTTGCTGAGTACACTACCTGCTGCATGGAAATACCACTGACATTGATTTTGAAGATGATGACAGCCTTTTGAGCGAATCTGAGGGTGAAGACGACCATTGATTGAAAGGAAGGGGATTTTTGAGTAATATCATTATCTACAATTAGCGGATACTTTAAAGTATATTTTAAAGGATATATTAATATGCACAATTAAAGAACAATGTAGTGATAAAGGAAAACATACATGAAGAGGATAGAACGACTGCCAAAACACAGTAATTGATGTTCTATGCCAAAGTAAATCGTTGCGAAATGAGGAAACGCCTGTGGCAAAATGAGTGTCAATGGAGCGTCAACAATTTTTCGTCCTGTAAGTCAGGTTAATATAATGTTAATTAATGTTTGTTATCTATAATCATGGTATTGGCCGCCTTTTGAGGTAAAAAGGAAGTAACTCGCTCCCTGCCCGATGCTGAAAATGCACGTCAACAGAGCGGCAACGGATCGCAGACACATATACACAAGATTTTGGCAGCCTTTATAGCCTACTGAGAAAGAGGTGGTCTCGCGACAACCTCCCGGACAATCACAATTTAAACTGTTGTCATTGCTGCAACTCAGTGATCCTGAACATTGTAGCCTATTAAACCGGTCAAAACTCCGTATACAGCCATTAGCGGCCATCTGGCGCTTTCATTGACCATTATGCAAGGCCAAAAATCGTTGACGCTCCGTTGACGCTCAATTTCAAGATCAGGCAGGGAGCATGTCGCTTTCTCTTTGGCCTTTAAAGGCGGTCAATACATCGGTGATGCATAACAACGGACAAGTCACTTTTCAATTTCCTGACTTACAAGACTCAAAATCATTGAAGCTCCATTGACGCTCATTTTCAGAATGTGGCAGGGAGCGTGTTACAATCTCTTTTGCTTTGAAATATGGCCAATGACTCATTTATGATCCTTTGCGTCCAATCGCCACCTAGATTACCCATGAAGCAAGACCAAGAATCATTGACGCGCCGATGACTATCATGTTCAGGATGGGACATAGAGCATGTGTCTCTTGATTTTAGTTATAAAAGTGGTCAATTCATCCGAAAAGGACAATCGGGTGCAAATGTTAATATCCTGCGATTAGCAGTAAGGTGTCTAAATGCGACCATCAATAGAAAAAGCAGAAACGCAGAAACAGACATTGGAACCGACGGGTCTAGCCAAACCCGGCAAAACCCGCGCGTTGACGGGTAGTGGTTCGGGATTGGCCCGCCAAGACACTGCGGGTCGGGTTCTTGGACGGTTCTGGAACCGAACCGAACGGTATTTCTGGGCTGAAACTGGATTGCTAGCAGGATACCCAGATCCGTTGCTACCACTACTTACCACCGTCGTTCTTGCAGTTGAAGTAGTTCGAGTGATGAGGTGTGTCCGCTTACCACTTTGACTTGGAAGCTTTCGGAGGAACACCTTCATTTATTTGCCACTCCAGGAGGGCATGGCGCAACGCGGTGCAGGAAAACATGAGTGGTGGCCAGGGTATATGACCGTCCTTCTCGTCACTCAGGAGTTATAAAGGCCATCTGCATACCGACCGCGGTTATGAGCCCAATGATACAATTTGGATTTGGTAAACTCTGGGATTGCTCCCGCCAGGAAGCAGAGCGGACGCTGGCCATTCATTAGCACTTTTCGACACTCTGTGCATTGGATTTGGACCGCTTACACCATCTTCCACACGCTCTGCCACAGGAAAAAGATACTTATTGTTTGCTAGATGGGAATCGATAAATCCCAAATGCTCTGGTTCGGATTGAAAGTGGTGGAGACGATAAAGCTCTCGTATACTTTCCCTTGTGGATGGAATAGAATGGAATTTATCTTTGCGGACTTGTGCTCGAACTTGGTACCAGTTTGAGCATGTAATATCCTCTGTGGGCCCTTGCTTCAGCATACCTCTTTCAAGATCTCATTTGTGGGTGCCTCACATGCTATGGACCAAATGTTGTTTCCCTGAATAGCGGTGTTCCAGTACTTCTCTATTATCTGCCAGTGTGGGGCTTCAGCGAATGCTTTCGCAACGCGTTGCGTTGCATAACTCGCCATTTCCAAGTCGCGTGCGCTCATTAACAGCCGTCTATTCAACATATAGAGCTCCAAGTATCTGCCCGTTGAACATACAAGTTGGGTCATGTCTGAGTGACCAAATCGATGGATGCTGCGACTGCGGGAGACCATTGATGGAGGTGTAGATACCACTTGCGGTTGCAATTGCCACTGTCTCAGTCTCTGATTCCCTTCTGAAGCTCACGTTTGCAGTGGAATTGTAATGATTGCGCAGGATTCTAGATTCGGGATGGGGGTAGGCAGGTTTTCAAGACCAGTGAGAGGATTGGGAGAGCTAGCGATGCGGGATGCGAGGTTGGATACAACGCGACGTGTTGAGTCTGCCAGTGAGGTTCCTCCCGGTGCTGGTGTCCCACAACTGCTTGTACCCAGCATTGCAGTTAGAGTATTTATTGACCATCGCTGTGTAGCAGACGGGGTGGAAGTCATGTGGTTAGTGATATCTGCCACGCCAGAATTGTTCAGCGAACATGAGGGGGCAGAGTTCTGACCGTCAATTGTAGAGGCTACGGAACTCCCTCGTAGTGAGGTATCCCTCTCGCCAACCGGTGCGGACAACAGTCTTTCAGCACAGGGAAGATGAGCATTCCCTGGAGGCGTACGCTGTTTAATTTCGGAACAATTGCTACGACCTCAGTCATGTCAAGGTGAGAGATTTGGGCAGGCAAAGTCCGATATTGAAGTTCAATGTTCAGAATGCAGGTCTGATTTCCTCTGCATGCATATGCAATGGCCGGCGAGGTAGACTCCAATTTGAGCGACAAGGGAGGGATTCGACAGAAAAAGGGAGGTGCAGTGTATACGGTGCTAGACTCTAAATCATGATCACCCATGACGATACTCGGGGACGTGAACCCTTAATAAGCATTCAATTATGGGGTTCACTGCCATCAGATTCAACTCAGATTACACTCAGCATTGATATTCACCGTTACAGCAACGTCTGAATGTCTAGTGGCACCGCTTGACCGGGGTGTATGCCTTCTTGGCGCGATTATCATGATATTGCACTGGGTCTTGGCACAATACTTCGAACCATCAATTGTGTGTATCTTCAGCTTCCCGGTGGAAATCCCCCTTTGGCAGAGCTAGAAGCATTGCAAAGCGAAAAATGATGTATTCTCTATTCTATGAAAGCAGTTGTGTGTGCGTTTTCCACCGGTAGGCATGTTGGTAGCCGTGTTGGATGGTTGCACAGTTGGCACAACCTGGGAACTACTCTGTTTGCTCTGAGATGCACGTGATCTGAGCGGTAAAAGTGGTACGTGATGCGAAAGCACCGCGCGGTATTGTATACTGTCCTCACCACGAGTACTAAATCTCATCTCGAGGGTTGTCGGTCATGAGGTGCCTGGTGGCTGTGCATGATGAAGGCTGGGCCATTTTGTGTTTGTTAACCAACAAAACCCAGGATATGAATCAAAAGTATCATATCTCACAAGTTGAACCAAGAAGTCGCCCAAACTCAAGTATATATATCCCTTCTTCCCACCTACACCTCCGTTCTCTTCTCCTCCCATATTATACACACTGCCACCATCCTTAACTATCCGGACATCAGGTGATTTGCATGAAACAACGCCTCTCGTTCCTAAACACACCCAATAACGTACCCGACTTTCCTTCCCTCTCGGCCTCCTTGCACCACATCCAACTGTATCATAATGCTAACGCTCCAGATGGAGATGTATCTTGAACTCACAGCGATGGCACCTAAGGGCAGCGGCAGAGCAAAGGGGAAGGTTAGGGCGATGATACCAACATCAGTTATTAATAGACACCTGTCGTTGGATCGGGCCTGTATAAAAGGATTCATCTCAGAACACATCTGTGGACTCATATGGATAGACAATGTTTGCGGTGTCCAGGATGACAGGGCATGCGGCGTCTTTTATGATATAATCTGTCCTGATCCAGTCACAACTCGCCACTTCTCACAATTCCAGCTGCTGTGGCCGCACCGCAGGAGCAGGAGTTCATCATTTCGGGAGTGGTGGGCTGCCTTCCGCTCATATTTGGGGTATATGTTTAAAAAAACCCATGACCAAGTGGACAATTGGTGGTAGGACAATCCCCGTGCCTTCGGGGATCAAGTCAATCGCTCCAATCCGCAGATATCCTGCTTGGGGCAGGTTAAACGCACTGGCGAGCTTTTCTCTTGGTACGGTAGCGATGATCTCAGGGCAAAGATTGAGCCTCCAAGCTGCCGGCGCTTCAAGCGAGGGTAATTCCTGGCCGTGAGACAACTGAATTGGGATGAGATAATCGACAAGGCTGATGATGATGAAACGTGGGCGGATCCCAGAGCACCGAGCGGTGGATGGAGTCGTCCTGGCAATGGCAATGACAATGATGATGGCGAGGGTGAGAAGAATACGCAGGGCGGTGAACAATGAACCCGGGAAAAGGAAGGGAGCGAAGGATGCGAAGGGGAGACAGAAGGCGACTGACGACGGGAAGGGGAAGTGGAAGGCTACAGAGAAAGGGAATGGAAACAGGAATGGAAGCAGGAATTGGAATTGGAACGGAACCTGGAAATGGAACGGGAACGGGAACGAGACCGTGACAGGAAACGGGAACGGGCCCGGCAACGGGACCACGCACGGGAATGGCGCCGGGACTGCGAACAGATCTGGGAACGGGAACAGGAAGAGAAAAGGGAACGGGTACAGGAACGGGAACGGGAATGGGAACGGGAACGGGAACCCGAAGGGGAATGGGAACGGGGACAGGAACGGGAATGGCAGCAGGAACGGGAACAGTAATGGGAACCCGCAAGGGAAAGGTGTTGTTACACAAACCCCAAGGAGTGAAAGCTCGCAGAGCGGTGGAAAGACTACAGGAAGCAAGGGGAATGGGACTTCGAGGGCCAACCAGAGCGGGTTAACTTAACGCCGGAAGCATTGCCCCCGGTGTCAATATCCTGGAATGATGATATGGACTCTACCGAGGAGTTGGACGGGGAATATGACTCAGAACATGATTCTGATGTGGATATGCACATGGAAGATGATGTGGACGCACCGGGCGGCGTTAATTTGGATGGTGATGTGCATATGGAAAGGGACGGTGACAATGAAGAGGAGGACAATGCAGAGGAGAATGATGATGAGGAAGTGGAGGAAGTGGATGAGGATAAGGATGAGGATGAGGATGATGGCAAGGAACATTGGACGATTGGCCAGGGAGAGATGGTGAATACACCGGCTGACGATGTGGATACCATTGTAGACAATCAGCCAACGTGCTACCTAAGCAAGGCCAAGAGATGTGCAAGTATACCCCACGGCCACAAACTCTGGCCCCTGCCCCACGGCCACAACCACCGGTGCCTCACCCATGACCACAAACCCCGGTGATTGAACCCCTCAATGGGCTAGAGTTTTCTGGGCTTGTGACTGCACAAAAACCTTGCCCATCGGCGCCCACCTTGCGAGACACGGAGGCAGCTGGTAACACGTCTGATGTCAATGTAGATCAGCAGCTACTTGGCGAATCGGCATGTGTCGACAGTCTCCCCGATATCTCTTGCGCCGATGTCCCTCTGCTCGATTTCCCTCCCCACGATGTCCCTCTCCCGGAGGCGCGCCCGGATCACTCGGTACACAAGGCATAAACCAGTCCTCGCATTTCAGAGGAGGCTTGTATTCGGGTTAGAGTCAGGTGCTTGTGTTGTAAGTGTCGATTGCGGTAATCGATTCATCGCAGAAACTGAGTAAGGCACGCATGGAGGTGGTTTGTTTCCTTAGTGTTATTTGTATTCCGGCTCATCTGGGTTAGGGGTTGTGGGTTTATTCATTTCCTTGGTTCTAATCGATTTGTCTGGGGCATTGATTATTACACGCGTTGCGAGGTTGTAGGATTGCTCAGGGTTTATTTTTTATATTATTCATAGTATCATGGGACATCGCTCATGCAGTATTTTTGCAACTCCTGCCATGTGAGGAACCTCTTTGTGATGGTGTTGAGGCTCAATAAATCTCTCAAGTTAGCTGAGCTTATACCCACACCAGACTACTCAGGCCCAGCACCAACTTTCGTCCTTTTCTACAGTGAATACTCCACTACTCGCGTGTCGTAGACAATGGCACTGGAGACCCATTCCCGTTGCCCCAAATATTCATGCCAAACGAAATCCACCTCAGACAGCTGGCGACTTAAACATATCAAATTACACCATCCTGAACACCTTCAAGTTGCACCCCAGCAGAATCTGACAATTCGCAGCGGGCCCCAACAGGTTGAATCCGCTCAGTGTCAGCAATTCAACGCTTTCAAAGATTCAATCGAAGACTTGGACGCGTTTCGCAACCTCAAACACCTTGAAATTGTGGCAGACTCTGAGTCTCAACCACCTCCACCTACTCCGCCGCGGACAGCAACATACCCCGATGCCAGTGTTCCGCCACTCGATAGCATTGCTGAGCGACGGGAACGTGACACTCAGGGTCGCCGTGAGACCAACCTACGAAACATTCCCTACTACCCATTAGCGACGCGTGAAGAGTACAAATATATCCAGTGTGGGATCAAGAAGAAGGGCATGAAGACGTACTATGACAATGTGCTGAAGGAAGGGAACACCGCTCTGGGTTTCCCAAGCTTCTAAAACGGGGATGGCGTCAAGAAGCTCATAGCTAGCATGCCAGCTGATTAGGCACTTGTGGAGTGGAACTGCACACTCTTGAGAATCTGAGATGGAATGACAATCACCAACGCCCCATCAAATTCTGGGGTCGAGACATCATCGAAAGCATGAGATGGTTGATGAGGCAGCCAGCCTACGCCGAGCATCGTATTTACGCCCCTCAGCGTTGCTTCAACTGCAACACGCCACCGAAACACATTTATACAGCAAGGCATACCGCGGAATGGTGGTGGGTGACAAAGACAAGGAGAGATATCCTAGGATGATGCCGTGCTAACTGATGTTGAGTCAATGCTCAGAGTGGGGGACACACTGGTTCCCATGATCATCATGTCTGACGGAACACAACTCTCGAATTTTGCTGGTGACAAGACAGAGTGGCCTGGATAAATGACGATTGGCAATCTATCTTCGAAGATCCGCCAGATGCCCTCAACACACACTGTTGTAATGGTTGCTGTCCTGCCTATACCGATCAAGAACCATGAAATTCCTCTAAAGCGGCTGGATGAGCAACAGTAAACACACCGACAGGTGCTGAACAAGGTACTCAGGCGAGTACTCCAACAACTCACCTTTAAACAACATCCCTGCGCCGAGAGCGGGTATTACAACGTTCTCTGTGTAGATGGCAGCTTCATGCATTGCAAACCGGGTTCAGCAGCATGGCTTGCAGATTGCCGTTAGTATATTGACCTACATCATCTCGAGCAGCATGTCTGTTTTTGGTGTGACTGTCTAAAGAACGAACTTGGAGATTATGTCCCTCCAGACAAGCAACACCCCCTGCAGGCTCACAACTTATATCGAATGCTCTGCAATGCCAAGACCAAGGCAGCCGATGCCAAGCTCTCGTCGCGCCGTGTTGACCAAGGATTCAACATGTTTCGACTTAATCCCTATATCGTGAGTGACCTCCCAATGCCTGACCTACTCTTTACAATGCAGATCGGCCTGCTTGACCACCCCCAGAAGTGGATTTTTCACTTTATGAAGACAGAGGAACGGCTCGACAAGTACAATGCAATATCGTTATACATGCCTGTTTACCACATCCTCACACCAAAAACTAAGTAATATGAGGAAGTTTCACAATGGAATGGGAAGGAAATGAAGGAAATAAGCCGGTACCTGCTTGGAGTTGTAACCCAGTCTCTACAGGGAGGAAGCCCCACTCAGCGTCCAATATTTGATCGCGCAATTTAGTGCACACAGGCATTGTTGGACATATATCTGTATGCTCAATATAAATCTCACGATGAGGCAACATTGAGCTACATGGAAGACGCCTTGCATCGTTTTCGCACATTCAAAGATGTTTCCTGACTCGGGCGAGCCGGCAAAGAGGCGACGGCCAAAGACAAAGCCCTGAGAGTAGAACTCGTGAAGTAGAGAATGGGAGACGAGGATAGAAATGCTGAAACTTGTTCGCCATCCAAGAAGTGGCGTGAAATGAACGCCTGGTGGGAATATATCAGCCACGAGATAGATGGTTCCAAGGAGATAGATGCCAACTTCAACTTGCCGAAGATCAAGTTGATTTCTCACTGTGTCCAACAGATTCGTCGATACAGAGCCTTGCAACTGTGTTCTGCCGAGTGGCATGAACAAGCACATAAAACACACCTCAAAGACAGTTGGAACACCTCGAAATACAATCTCAACTAGTTGCCGCAAGTGAACACCTTTCAGCATCGCATTCTCTGATTCAAAATCAGAGATCTCACTCTCCAAGCCCTCGCTCACCATCGAGAGAACAGCGCTGCCACCTGCAAAGTCCTCCCTTTCGGTTCCAATTTGGCTGCCTTCCTGAGCTCCCAGTCATATGCGCAGCCTGAATTCATGGGACCCCAAACCCGCCGTCATGGAAAGCATCCTGACGCTATGATCAATCACTTGAGGGCATTATTCGACAATACCCAAGAGGCAACACACCACGTGGCAATATACAACTGCACGGGGCACTTTATCAAGCATAAGAGTCGTAACAAGACCAATATATCGGATCAACAACTGCACGCAATGGAGCTCTGTATTTTCCATGGTATTAAGGTTCAAGTTGACGGTTTAGAAAGTGAATGCATTTCTCAGATTTGTCGATGCCCAAGAAGCCATAGCTGGCGCTGAAGGGACCGATGGAACGACTGGGTGTTGGTAAAGCAACGCCCCTGAGGGTGTAATGGTGCGCTGAATGGTCGTTTCCCGTGGCAACTGCAATGACTATTCAATATCAACTCCTGAACACGGCTGGAGCTTTTGTTGAGTACTGGTTAGCTCTGGCGCTAACCACAGTACCAGAAAACTCAGGTAACTTGGATCCCGTCTGGAAATGTGTACAAGTGAGAAAGACACCGGTAGCCGTTGCTTTGCAAGTTTCCAGCCTGGGAAACATCATCGGCTGCGTGCACGTAATTCCAGAGA